>Ga0256404_1002753_pt1 | contig 37881 bp, 21 predicted proteins | sample RumenRJG_01DNA_FD_185990 | JGI IMG/M metagenome (GOLD analysis project Ga0256404, IMG submission 185990) | Bovine rumen microbial communities from Lethbridge, Alberta, Canada - RJG_01 | ecosystem: Host-associated > Mammals > Digestive system > Stomach > Rumen | place: Canada: Alberta | collected...
CCTATTGAAATACAATGAATTGCAAACAAAAACCAACATTTTTATAACTAGCTGGCTATCAGGTGATAACAACTCGCCTTCCAGTTTAAACTACATCGGACTTAGTTTAAACTACATCCGACCTTGTTGCGCTTACAAGGCGACTTGTTATGTCAATATCGCTTCTGGAATGAATGGTGTTTTCGGATTTATTATATAGAAACTGGGGAACTATCTAAAAAAACAACAATCTGTCGTATGCTTCGACGTATCTTCGGAGACAGAGACCGAGTATGGCCGGTGTCCCTCCTTGCATAGGGTGTTTTCAAAAAAATACTGTCAGATGTCATAAAGGTTATCGTCAAGGAGCACGTGCGGCAATATACGGTTGGGTGGCACGTCTGTGTCAACGAGAGTAGTTTGGAGTTATTTGGCCTTATGGTTGTACCTTCTAGGAGCGAGACAATAGATGCTTTTCCCTGCTATAATGTCCATCCTCCAGATGCTGTGACGGAGGTGGCCTATGCAGAGACGCAGCACGTCTGTGTGCGTCCGAGAGGTGTTGTCAATAAAAAATCCTTTTTCCCCGAATGTCCAAACGATATGCCTGCTTCTCCTGATTTTCTGCTGGGCCGTTTCCATCGCTCAGCCATTTGCCAGGACAGGTTTGACTTATATTACTCATGCAGCCCAAGTACAATGCGGATGAGCGGGGACAGATGGGAACGTAGTACCTGTTGGGGGGTAGTAAGATGTGCAGTATCACTGGAAGAAGGGGTATTAGCCATTTGTATATGATGAAGGTGACGTGTAGGGGGATGATATGGGCAAGCCTTGGGGTGAAAATGAAGGGCTCTGACTTGATGTTAACAGGTCTAAGGATGGAGCTGGTGGCCTTGGGGGTGACAATGAATTGGCCGGTTTTTATTGTCGATGAGCCTGTAGATGAGGATGGCTATCTAGGAAGTGAAGTTGACGTGCCAGCGGATGATATGGATGAGTCTGGGGATGGAGTTGATGTGCCCGGAGGTGAAGCTGATGTGCCCGGGGATGATGTTGACAAGTCTGGAGATGAAGAGACGGAGGCCCTGTATGGAGACGCATCATTAGCCCCCACGAGGCTGAAGGATGATACTGACGAAGCGGACACTATTAGCATGAGCATGCTTGTGATGTTCCGTAAAGCCAGAAATAGATAAAAACCTTGTCGGGGAAGTTCCTTGCCTGTCCATAGATAAATCTGGGAATCACTTGTTTGTCGTCCCCGAAAGTCGTATCTTTGCTAAGGATAATCGTAAAACATGTGATGATGAAGATAATTTGCTCCCTAGTGATGTTGCTTTTACCCGCTCTGGGTATGTCGCAGACTGCAGACTCTGTCAAGGTGCTCTGGATTGGCAATAGTTACACCTACTATAATGATATGCCGGCCATAGTGCGTGGGCTCGCGCTCTCGCAAGGATTCCCGCTTCAGCCGACCAAGATTACCAAGGGCGGGGAACGCTTCAGCGGCCACCTCAAAAATCCCAAGTTGCATGAGGCTCTCAAACAGGGAGGCTGGGACTACATCGTGCTACAAGAGCAGAGCACGGAGCCAGCCCAGTTGACGTCAGAAGTCATAACCAATGTGTATCCCTATGCGCACGAGCTGGACAGCCTAGCTCTCGCCGGGTCGCCGCAAGCAAAGGTCATCTTTTACATGACATGGGGACACCGCAACGGCAATGCGCGAAAAGATACGCCTTATCCGCTTGACAATACTTACGAGCTGATGCAGGAGCGTCTCAAGACCTCCTATATCGAGATGGCATGGATGAATCATGCCTGGTGTGCTCCCGTGGGGATGGCGTGGCAGATGATGCGTCACAGACATCCTGGCTGGAATCTCTATCGCAAGGACAACTATCATCCCAATCGCTTGGGCAGCTATCTGGCGGCCAACGTATTTCTCACTACAATCCTACAGCACGAGTATACCTCCAAGTATACGGCAGGCTTGCCCCGCAAGCAGGCGCGTGAAGCCCAGCGTATAGCACAAAAGGCGGTATTGGACAATCTGCAGCTACTGGGTATCAAGCGATAGGGCCCGTATACAGTAGACGATAGCAGCCGCCTGCGAGTTGACGTACGAGACCTTTGAGCTCCATGGTGAAAAGTAGTGCGGTCAGGCGTTGTACAGGCAATCCGGACTCGAGAACCAACTGATTGATTTGCTTGCTCTCGGTATCGCGAAGCAAATGGATTACCTGCAGTTCCTCACTTGACAGCTCCGGGAAGAGCGAAGGCTCAACCGGCGCGGGCTCCGTGGCTGAATCGACGGCTTGCCAGTTCATTACCTCAAGGATATCATCGGCCGATGTGACGAGTGCGGCCACATTAGTACGGATCAAGTCATTGCAGCCCTGCGAGTAAATATCGCCGGGCCGTCCCGGCAGTGCCATCACGTCGCGGTTGTAGTCCTGCGCTATGTGGGCTGTGATCATGGCGCCGCCCTTGTGGGCACTCTCTATCACGATGCAACCGTCGCAGAGTCCAGCAACGATGCGGTTGCGCCGGACGAAGTTGCCCTTGTCGGGGTTGGTCTCAGTCATATACTCTGTGAGGAGGCCTCCGTGGTCCAGCATCGAGATAGCAGTGGCGCGGTGGGTTGACGGATAGATGCGGTCCAGACCATGCGCCAGTACGGCTACGGTAGGCAGTCCGGCGTCCAATGCTCCCCGGTGGCAGTGTATGTCGGCCCCGTAGGCCAGTCCGCTCACGATAAGGGTGTCGGGGAGACGCTCGGCCAGCTCCTGCGTCAGCGTATGGCAGAGTTCCTTTCCTTGTTCCGTGATGTGGCGCGTCCCGACCATGGACAGGATATGGGGGGCATCCAGATTGGCATTGCCGCGGCAGTACAGCGCGACGGGTGCATCGGGACACTGGGCGAGGCGGTAGGGATATCCGGGCTGGCCGAAGCACAACACTTTGATCTCATGGCTGCTGCAGAACTCGGCCTCGCGCTCCGCACGCTCAATCCCCTCCTGGCGTCCGTTCGCCAGCACTTGGAGTACCTGACGGCTGAGGTCGGGATGGGCCTTGATGAGCGCCTGTTGATCCCCGCTGAGAAGGAGAGTGGCGTCGGGCTCATGGCTCAGCAACTCCAGTGCCATGCGCTGCGACAGCTTGGGAATGCGCGTCAGCGCCATCACCGCCAGTTGGGCAGGTGTCACCTGGTAGTCCTCATCGGTGCGCTTGTCGCTCATTGCGCGTCAGACCTGAAGTATTTGGAAAAGGTATCGATCAGTTCCTCATCGTCGCCCAGTCGCCCATTGACGATACATACGGCTTCTACTTTGGCCCTGACGCAGATGCGGTGGTCAGGCAGACGGTAGATGTCTTGCTGAAAGATGTATTTGGGGCCCTCTTTGCTTACATTGAGACAACTTAAGAACTTGTCATCGCTGCGCAAGGGAGTCTTGTAACTGATATTGATGCGTGCGACTACGACGTCGACGCCACGCTCATGGAGCTTGATGAAGCTGACGCCGTCCCGCAGCATAAACTGGTGGCGTGTGTGCTCGAGATAATGCAGATAGTTGGCATTGTTGACGATACCCTCTACGTCGCACTCGTAGTCGCGTACCTCCATGGGCAGTTGAAAGATGTATTGCATGGTCTGTAGTATTTTCTTAATTGGATGATGGTGTGCTCATTGCTCGCGCAGGAAATCTTCGCTCCTGTATATGCCAGTTGCCTTGAGATACTCGTAGCCGAAACGGCATCTCAGACAGTCGTGCCCGTGGCAGTACTTGGTGCGCAGTTGGATGAGTGCCTGACTGTCTGCCGCGGTGTGGACTGGGAGACCGGCTTCGCGCCAGATACGAGTGTACTTGTTCTCCTCAGCGCCTAGTCCGGCGAGCAGCGAGAGGGCCTTTTGCAGATAGCCGTCTCGCTTGCGGTGGCGTCCGTAGGCAAAGAGGAGCGGCACTACGGCGTTGATGATGAGGCTGTCGAGACTTGCCTGGCCCAGTGACTTGCGTTGGCGCCCGCTAACGGTGCTGGAGGCAAAGTGGGTCTGCCAATAGGGTGTTGCTTCGGTGGACAGCAATTGACGGGCGTCCTTGATGTCCTTGATCTCGAGGAGGCGGGAGAGATTGACCTGTCCCTGGCAGTAGAGATTGGCCAGTTGGGAGAGCCTTACCTGCGGAAAATTGTAAGGCCTCAGACGCAGGAGTTTCCAGTGCTCGCGCGGCATGGGGCGGAGACCGAATTTGTGGGACAGAAACTGGTATTCGCGCATCAGAGACTGATAGTAGTGATCATCGGGAAGGGCTTGAGTGTCATCAAGCAGGCCTGCCTGGCCGAGAAAGAGTGCTTCGATCTGGAGCAGCTGGTCTCTGTGTTTGCCGGCGGCGGAGAGCGGCACGAGCGAGCTCCATTCCTCCATGGCTTCTCCGTTGATGCCAAATCCGAAAGCGCGGGCCATCGTACGGAAGCAGACAGTCTCCCAGTCGCCGCCGGTCTGGTCGGCAATGCGGTTGATGCGCTGCATCTTCTGCTCAAGGCGCTCTATGCTCAGGGCGTCGAGCCACTGACGCACGATGAGCCTTGGCAGGCTGGCAACGGCTCTGTAGCAGGGAGGAAAATGCTCCTCGTGAAGCAGAGCCTGATAGTTGGCGCTGACATGGTCGGGGATGCGGAGCTCTACTTGCGGTATAGGCTTGCCTGACTGCGTGGTGACTTGCTGATTGGCCTGCTCTACGACATGGAGTATGACATTCTCGTATGCAGGATCTTGGTCATGACCGTGAGCGACCCAGTCGGAACTCTTGGTATGTATCTCCACGTTGCCCGCCCAAGTGATGCCGTCAATCTTAAGTTGCGCTCCGAGATAGTCGGGACCGGCATCTTCATTGTGCAGCCCGGGGTCAATGACCTCGAGCCGCTGTCCGTCGGTCGTCTGGAGCACAGTGGAATCGTACAGACGGTGTTGCCATACGTAGTGCAGGAGTCTTTCCACGAAACAGGACTGATGTAAATATGTCGCAAATATACATCTTTTCCCTCAGACGCCGTTCCCTGTTAGCCAGGAAATGATGGCGGCAATCCATTGTCTGCATAGGCAGAGCATATTGGGGATGGGGAAAGGTCAGGCTGTCCCTTGTCCTTGACGTCCAGAGAGTCCCAGCGGCGCCCATGATGGATAGCCTTGGGGGGCGCGTGGCCTGGCCGGCTTCAGGCAAATGCAGGATAAGGCGGCTGGCTTACTCCTTGCGACGGATGGCGAGGCGCTCGTGGACCGTCTGACAGACGATGTAAAAGGTTGGTACGACAAAGAGCAAGGCAATGGTTCCGGCAAACATGCCTCCGATGGTACCTGTGGCCAGTGAGAGACTGCTGTTGGCTCCAGGCCCGCTGACAAACATAAGCGGGAGCAAACCGATAATCATTGTGAGCGAGGTCATCAGGATAGGCCTCAGACGGACGCGTGCAGCGCCTATAGCTGCCTCGCGGATGCTTTGGCCTTGCTTGCGCCGGTCGACGGCATACTCTGTCAAGAGAATGGCAGTCTTGGAGAGTAGACCGATGAGCATGATGATGCCGGTCTGCATGTAAATATTGTTTTCTACGCCCATGATGTGGGCAAAGAGGAAACAGCCCAACAGACCGAAGGGCACCGAGAGGATGACGGCAAAGGGCACGAAGAGACTCTCGTAGAGCGCGCAGAGGATGAGGTAAATGAAGACGATGCAGGCGAGAAATACGAGCAAGGTCGTGTAACTTGAAGTGCCGGCTTCCTCACGCGACATGCCGGCATACTCGTAGCCGTATCCTGCGGGCAGGACTTCCTTGGCTACCTCGGCTACTGCCTGTAAGGCTTGACCGCTGCTATATCCGTCGGCCTGCTGGCCGTTGACCCTGATGGCATTGAGGAGATTGAAGCGGGTCAGATTTTCAGCGCCGTAGACGCGCTTGAGCCTGAGAAACTGGGAGAGAGGAGCCATCTCTCCGTTGCTGGAGCGCACGTATATATTGTGGAGAGAACCTTCATTGAGACGAAACTCGGGTGAAGCCTGCACGATGACGCGGTAGAGTTTGGAAAAACGATTCATATTGGAGGCGTAGCTTCCGCCTACGTAGCCCGAGAGCGTAGTGAGTACCTCTTCGGGCGAAATGCCTGCCCGCAGACACTGGGCTGCGTCTACGTCGACGAGATATTGGGGGAAGGTGAGGGCAAAGGAGGTCTGTGCCTTGCTTATTTCCGGCCGTTGGTTGAGACGGTCTATCATCTCGTTGGTATAGTGCAGGAGCTGCTCGATGCTGCCGCCTTGCTTGTCTTGGACATACATCTCAAAGCCGTTGCCCGAGCCGTAACCGGAAATCATCGGCTGCGCCGAAACCATGATCTTGGCACCCTTGATCTTGTCCATACTCTTGTTGATACGGGTCATGATGGCCTTCTGAGTGTGCTCCTTGCCTGCACGCTCGTTCCAGGGTTTCAGACGCAGGACAAACATACCGTTTGACGGGCCCTGTCCAGCCATGCGGCTGGAGCCATTGACCTTGGAGTAGGCCTTGAGTTCGTCGATACTAGTCACGCACTTCTCTACCTGCGCCATGATGCGGCTGGTCTCGGCAAGGCTGCTGCCTGGGGCAGATTGTACAGAGACGTAGATACTGCCCATGTCCTCATCAGGTACGAGTCCGGTCTTGGTGGTCCGCATCAGACCGTAAAATGCCAGCAGTGCTACGACCAGCAACCCGCCTATGATGTACCGATGTCCCATGACGCGCTGTACGCCCCGGCTGTAGCGCTGGACGAGGGCCGAGAATGCGGCGTCAAAAGCACGGTGGAAACGGCTCGAAAAGCTCATCTTGCCCGACTCCTTGTGGGGCGTCATGAAGAGAGAGCAGAGCGCGGGACTCAGGGTCAGGGCATTGAACATCGAAATGCAGACTGCGGCGGCCATGGTCAGACCAAACTGGGTGTAGAAGACACCTGCCGTGCCGCCCATGAAGCAGACGGGGATGAAGACGGCCATAAAGACGAGCGTAGTCGTCACCAGTGCCGACGTGATGTCGTGCATGGCATCGATGGTGGCCTTGTAGGGCGACTTGTAGCCGCTGTCAAACTTGCTCTGCACGGCTTCTACGACTACAATGGCGTCATCGACCACGGTACCGATGACCAGTACGAGCGCAAAGAGAGTCAGCAGATTGATGGAGAAGCCCACGAAGCGCAAGAAGGCGAAAGTACCCACCAGAGACACGATGATAGAGATGGCGGGTATGATGGTGGAGCGCATATTCTGGAGAAAGATATACACGACCAGTATGACGAGCAGGATAGCCTCAATCAGCGTGCGCACAACCTCGGAGATAGAGGCGTCTAGGAAGGACTTGGTACTCATCAGGTCTACCAGCTGCATGTCGGGGGGCAACTCCTGTTGTATCTCGTCCATGGTCTTGTCTATCTCCGTAATGATCTGGTTGGCATTGGATCCCGGTGTCTGCGAGATGAAGCACATGGCGCCGGGCTTGCCATTGACCATGGAGACGATATTGTAAGACTGCAGACCGAGCTCCACGCGCCCTAAGTCTTTGATACGGAGTACGGTTCCGTCGGCAAGCGACTTGACGACGAGATTGCCAAACTCCTCGGGGGTCTCATAGCGTCCTCGATACTTGAGGACGTACTGGTAAGTATTTTGAGCATCGGCGCCCAGAGTGCCGGTAGGAGCTTCGATGTTTTGCTCATCGAGCACTTGTGACACGTCGGAAGGTTCGAGTCCGTATTGCGACATCTTGTTGGGATCAAGCCAGATGCGCAGCGAGTAGTCTGATCCATTGACATCGACTTCTCCCACGCCGGCAATGCGGCTTAGGCGAGGCTCAATGTTGATCTTCATGTAGTTGTTGAGAAACTTGTTGTCGTAAGTCCCATGAGGCGAGTAGAGACCAATGGACTTGAGTACGCTTGTCTGTCGGCGTGTCACGGTGATACCGCTCTTGGTCACCTCGGCCGGGAGCTTGCCCTGGGCGGTAGCAATACGGTTTTGCACATTGACCGTAGCCATGTCGGGGTCAGTTCCCTGCTTAAAATAGACATTGATTTTTGCAGAACCGTTGTTGGTAGCGCTCGAGGTCATGTACATCATGTTATCGACGCCGTTGATAGCCTCTTCGAGCGGCACAACTACGCTCTTGAGCAAGGTCTCGGCATTGGCTCCGGTATATGATGCCGAGACGCGTACGGTAGGCGGGGCAATGTCAGGATATTGCTCGATAGGAAGTTGCAAAAGGCTGATAACGCCTGTGATGAGAATGAGCACGGAGATGACACACGCCAGAATGGGGCGGTCGATAAAGGTTTTGACTGTCATGATATAGGAGAGGATTAGCAAGCAATTGGCGGACATTGCATGAGAAAACCGTAGGGTGCTGCCTCTAGTCGACTGCCGCTCGTGGCTCTTAGTTTCTTCGCTACAAAAATACCTTTTTCAGTCTATCCTAATGCCTCTCTAAATATTAAAAAGTTTTGCAGGTGTACATATTATCTGTTATCACCAATGTCAGACAAAGCTGTATCAGATACAATTACCGGCCTCTTTACGACTGCAGTGGTGGGTGCTTGCCGGGATTTGCTGTCTGCCATGGCGGGGGCGGGTTACGCAGTACATTGTCAGCGTAAGGATGCTACACTGCCGGATCTATGTCTGCGGGGAAGCGCCTGGGTAAATCAGCGGCTTGTCCCATCATCGTGAACGTGCCTGACTGGACCGATTATAGTCCGGCAAAATATTGCAGGCTCGGTACTACTCCGCTTCTGACGGCAAACGATACCGCTTCTGTCCGAGCTGTTCTCCGAAGGGCCTCCTCCTGAAAGCCGAACAAAAAAATACGCGCTCTGATACTCCGCTTTTCAAATAAAAGATTTAACTTTGCATCCGCTTACCACTCGATTGAGTGTCTCAAGCCCGGACTTGTAGCTCAGTTGGTTAGAGCAACAGACTCATAATCTGGAGGTCCTAGGTTCAAGCCCTAGCTGGTCCACACTGAAAATCAGCAAGTTAGAGAGTTCTCTAGCTTGCTGATTTTCTTTTTGCGAAAACAATACGAAAACATCGAGGCTCAGTTCAAATGCTATTTTAAGCCATTTTGTGCAATCTTAAACAAGCCAAATTATGACAGCCCCGCAACTTTCTTTACAGGAGTAACATGTTCTGACTTGAAATCACTTGATGAATTTGGCTCCCTTGCTGGTACTGTGGCATGCTGATGTATCTTGGCTATTTTGTTTTTCTCTCACTCAAAGTTTGTAGTTTCAAGTGCAACTACTATCTACATGTGGCATCATTCCTATGTAAGCGTCCGTTTTAGGCCGTATTGCTCATACCTTAAATTTTTGCGAGCTTTACAGAAAAACTCTATAAGGTATAATTATGTTTAGTTAGAACGAAAGCAATCAGATTTTGCTGTTTGACTCGCCAGTCGACATGCGGCTGGGCGTCAACCGTATGTGCGGTCATGTTAATGAACAAGGGTTTACTCCGACCGATGGCCGCGTCTACGCATTCATGGGCCGCACCCGAAAGACGATGAAACTGCTGCATTGGGAACGAGGTGGGTATGTGATGTACTACAAGCGCCTTGAGACCGGCCGCTTCTCCCACAAAGCCTTTGCAGGTACCAACAGATTCCGTGCCGTGAGATGGGACGAGCTGGTGCTCCTGATGGAGGGGATCTCGACCAAAGCCCATCGACGGAAGCGTTTCCAGATAACCCCGGAATGTACTGAAAAAGAAAGCAAAAAGGCTGAAAATACTACTGTAAAAGTTTGGTTATCTCGCTGAAAATCAGTATCTTTGTAGTATGAAAAATGACCAGAACACGGGCAAGAAAAAAGCCACATACGAACAGCTTGAAGCTAAGGTTGAGACGCTGGAAGCTGACAACAAGGCTTTGCGGGATGCGGTCCAGGCGGACAAGAAGCGCATCGCCTGGCTTGAGCGTCAGCTTTTCGGATCGAAAAGCGACAAGCTCAAGGTCAAGGCGGCTGACCCTATCTGGCCAACACTTTTTGACGACCAATTCGAGAAGGCCATTGCCGAGAAGGACAAGGCTATTGAGAAAGCCGTAGAGGAGATAAAGAAGGAGTCCGAGAAGCGTCGCAACAAGGCCAGGAAGAAGTCCAATCGTCCTGCAAAGTACCTGTATTATGGTATTGAGGAGCGCACGACCACCATCATGCCCGAGGGCATCAACCCCGATGAGTACGACATCATCGGTCAGGATGTCACGCATGTGCTTCACCGTGAACCGGCCAAGGTGTGGGTTGAGAATATCGTAAGGCCTATATGCCGCCGCAAGGGCGAGGTCGGAAAGGCAAGTCCCGACATCAAGCAGGCTCCTGCTCCCCGTGCGGTCATCGGCGGCAATCACGTCGCAGCCGATTTCCTCGCAGCCCTCATAAACGACAAGTACCACTACCATATTCCCGAATACCGTCAGGTGAAGCGCCTTGCGGAAATGGGAGTGCAGCTCTCCACGTCAACCGTGAACGAATGGGTTCACGCCGCGACCAACCGCCTCTATTGCATCTATGAATGCCAGGCAGAGGCAGTCAGAAGAAGTGCCTACCTGCAGATTGACGGCGTGCCGTGGAGGATAGCGGACCAGGAAGGCAAATGCCGGAGAGGCTACGCATGGCAGTTCAGAGACACCACGGACAACAGCATCGGACTCTACTTCTATTATCTGAAGGGATCCCGTGGCGGAGCAGTAGCGAGGGCTCAATTGAAAGGCTATCATGGCGCAATCCAAGTAGACGGCTTCGATGTTTACGATTACTTCGAAACCGATGACGGAATTGACGTGCTAGGCTGCATGGCCCATGTCCGACGCAAGTTTATAGACGCACAAAGCTATTTCCCGGAACTCGCAGCAGAGGCTGTGAGGCGGATAGATCTGCTCTATAGTCTGGAGAAGAACCTGGAAGACCGTAATGCCTCTTATGAAGAGATACGGAAGGAAAGGCAGGAGAAGGCCTTGCCCATTATGGATGCCATGGAGACGTGGATGGTGGCTGCCAGCACGAAGTGCACCCCGGCCAGTTCCCTCGGCAAGGCCCTGGACTATGCCTACAAGCTGTGGCCCAGGCTGATGCGCTATGCCAATAACGGAATGTATCATATAGACAACATTGACGTGGAGAGAGGCCAGAGACCAACAGTGATCGGACGCAAAAACTACCTTTTCTCCCAGAATGACAGAGGCGCCGAAGACAATGCCATCTTCTACACCCTGGTTGAGTCTTGCGAGATAGTCGGGGTAAATCCCCTGGAATATCTGACTTATGCTCTGAATAACGTACGGGACAACATGCCCGAAGAAGAATTAGTCAGGCTGCTTCCATATAAATACAAAGAAATCCAAGAAAAGAGCCAAGGGAAATAACCAAATTTTTCCTTGGCTTTTTTCTTGGATTTTAAACAATATTATATAACGGCTTGTTTCGCATGCTTACCCAACTTCATCAAGACGGGTAATCCCAATGGTCTCGGTCTTGTCAGTTGGCCTGCGACCAATGGCAAGGAGGTGGAGCCCATACTGCAACTCGATGTCAACAGCTTCGTGGAGCAGGATGCCAAGCGGGAACAACGCAACAAGACGATTCTCCGCCTTGTATGCAACGGGAAATAAGCACTCGGCAAGGTTCCTCAATATGAAAAGAAGAATCATGCACAACGTAAAGACAATGCAGTAGGTGATAGCAAAGTATTATATAGCACCCTTTAAAGCCAATGGTCTTCTTCTGAAAGCACTCGCCATCAGAGGAAGACCATTGACTTCATTCATAAGAAACTTAAACATGCCCTTATTATCATAGAGCACCATTGCTAATTGAGCCGAAACAAAATTACATGGTGCGCTGGATAATATTCTCATTCTTTCGGCTGGTTCTCACGTTCACCTCTTTATTGAAGATTGTATAGGTGACTGTGAGCTCTATGCCCTGCATGTCGTTCTTACCTCTTGTTCCCCAATCTACATTGTTGAATCGATACCGTATATTGTTGTAGTTGGCTTTGCCTAATATATCATTGACGGTCAGGTTGACATTCAACTTGTTTTTCAGCAATGAAGCAGTAACGCCCATGTTCCAGCTTTGCACACTCTTCTGATTGTACAGCAGGTATTCATTTCGTCCTTGAAAGGTATAATCCGTAGACAGATAAATAGTGGGCGTCAATGCATAATTAATATTCACCTGTCCGTTGAATGCTGTCTGGTCATTCTTATATTCCTGTCCTTTATATACATATTCACCATGAGGGAACACCACCTCGCCCTCACAGGAAAGCTCAAGATTACCAACAGCCTTGGAGTATTCCAGTATGACTCTGAAATCGCTTACATTCTTCATATTCATCGTATAGGAGGTCAGGATATTACTCGCTGCGTCTATCGGTTCAAGCACACTCACAAGCGGATGCTTCCGATAGGTATAGCGCAGAGAGAGCGTGAAGTCTTTCCATGAAGTGCTCAGCGTGTATCGGTCCATGATCTCGTTTTCCAGATCGGTGTTTCCGCGGCTATACAAGAGAGAGTCTTGATACACCAGTCCGGAATTGAGCTGTGAGAAGTTGGGCTGCGTCAGGTATCTTCTGTAATTCAGTTGGAAGAACCAGTCGTCATTTGGCCGGTACTTGACGGTGAAGACCGGGCAGAGTGTAGAGAAGTGCTGCTTGAATTGGTTTTCGGTAGCTTCGGTTCCGGCGACACTGGTAATCGATCTGTGCACATACTGATACCTTGCGGCCGGTGTGACCGTCCACTTGCCGAAGGTCTTGGATAAGGACAGATAAGCTTGTGGATTTGATTCTTTGACCCCGATGTTATTGATATAGTTCTGAGTACTCAGATAAGGGATCTCAGAGTTTGTCTTCGCCTTCGAGTCGACATAGTTATATATGAATCCCCCTAACGCATTGATATTCCATGGAAGACTGAAGCTGTTGTCAACGGTGGTAGTGTATACGTTGTAGCGATTGTGGCCGCGGCTCTTGGTGAGCGTTGACACGTCGGTGCCGCTTTCCAAGGTCTGTGTATGATGATTGGAATTGGTAGTAGCAATTTCCTGTGTAACGTCGAGATGGTAGTGGTTGCCCCGATACGCATATTGCAGTGTTCCACTGTGAATGTTTTCCAGGTTTCTTCCCTTTCGGTTGATATCTCTCAGTTGCTCCAGCGTCTTCCAGCTTGTCAGATTAGTGCCATTGGCCTTATTGTCCTCGTCGCTGAACAGATAGAAATAATACAATCCCAGTCTGCTCTTTTTGTTGAGCTGATAATCGGCGGAGAAGTTCACCTTATGGCCGATCGTTGCGATCGGCGTCTCCCGCTTTTGCTCGGTCGAGAAAACATCGTCGCGATAAATGTTTCTAAAATAGGTTTCCTTATTCTTGTTGCCATCGCGTCCGCCCATATAGGAGAGACTGGCTGAGAATTTCTTATATTGCCCCATGATATTGAACAGCCCAGCGTCGGAGAACATCCTTGTCTGTTTCGTGTAGTTGCCGACATTGAGAAACAAAAAGTCGTTCATATGTTTGATGGTGGAGATGAAAATGACGGGCTGACCGTTGGGGCTATACTTGGCAGAGGGTGCGCGGTCAATTTCTATGCTTTTGATATTGTCGGCCTGTAGCGTTGACAACACCTTGGCGTCAGAGAGGATACGTCCGTCTAAAACGTATATAGGCTCTCCCATGCCATTGACTTCCACGTTTTCGTTGACCGAGTGCAGCCCGGGTGTGTGGTATAACATTCTTGTGGCATTTCCCATTTTTGCCAACACCGTATTGGCTACTTGTATTTTGGTTACGCTGCCTTTCGTTCTCACATGGGGGGTATGTCCTTTCACCACCACACTGTCCAGTTCGATTGTTGTGAAGTTTGCACGATCCTTTATTTCATTTTGTGCGAAGCAAAATGAAATAGAAGAACAGAATGCTAATAATGCAATAATTCTTTTCATTTACTCGAATATTTATATTTGTAAAAGTCTGGGAGAATTTCAGATAGATTTCTTTTGTATATTGAACAATATTTTTTGTTTTGCCCCCAATTTTTATTTCTGTCTATAGGACATCCTCCACCGCAGATGGGGAAAACATTGCAATTGACGCATTCGTCAGATTCAAACGGATTGTGGCCAAATATTGTCTCTGACAATTTATTCAGTGATAATGTACCCGTAGATAGGTCACCAACTCTATTATTGGGTAGTCCCAAATGTTCAAGGCATTTATAAATATGCCCTTCAGAATCGATAGCTAAAGAATTTTTGCATCTAAACATGCACGGCATTGGCAACAAGGTTGGTAATCAGACTGACAAGCAAGGCTTCATTGCAGACTAGCTCGACAGAAGTTTGCGGATAATTTACGGTAATGGTGATATCTCCAGCTATGCTTTCCAGGCGAGGCATGATTTCGCGCACCTCATTGCAAAGGTCAACGTGCTGCTGCTTCTTGAATTGTTTGTTCTCGATTTTTGCGAGCAACAGGAGACTACGGCTGAGGTCGCTTAGATGTCGCAATTCCTGATACATCTCCTGCATTTCCTGCGCCTGATGCTCGGTCATGTGCTCGTCTTGCAGGAGGTTGTCGATCTTGTTTAGCACGATAGCCAGCGGCGTCTGCAGCTCGTGCGAGGCATTTTCGGTAAAAACTCACGGAGCTGTGAAGCCCTGTGTCAGATAAGCGTCCGGTCTGTCGAAGGTCAGTCTGTCACGTGTCCCTTGGTCAGCGCATACTTGCCGCCGCCGGTAAGGCAGAGTACGGCAGCGCCAAGGAGATAGAGCATGGGCAGTTCGATAGCCCAGCCTCCTGTAGCAGGATCTACGGAGAATATCACTGGCAAATGGGCCATGAGAATTGCTACGACCATATTGCCCGCCATGACAACGGCGGCCACGCGTGTCCAAGCGCCCAGGACAATCAGGATTGAGGCTGCGAGTTCTGCCGCCAGGGAGAAGTAGGCGAGGAAGCCCGGCAGTCCGATGCCGGCCAACATACCCTCTATGCCGGCTACGCCGTAGATCAGTTTGTGTACTCCGTGAAAAAGCATCAGGCCGCCTACCATGAGGCGGAGCAGCAACAGCCCGAGGTCGTTGTTGCGGAGGAAATCTTTGTCCATTTTCTTTTCAGTCTAATCATTGGAGACCTCGCTCTTACAGGCCTTGGCAGAGCTATGGCTCCAACTTGGTATTAATCACATTAAAATGAGGGAACGGCGCTCAGATAAGAGGAGAAAAACCAGACATCGCGGCACCTGCAATTATCCCAACTCCACAAAGTTACGCAAAAAGCCGTTATGTTCCTTATAGAACAGACCAAATTAATACAAATTGCCATGATGACAGAGAAAAAGCCCTCCACCATGCTCATTATCTCTCTCAAGCATCCACGACAAATGCTTTTATCGGCCCCGTGTCATTTGGACAATCTATCAGCAGGCGGGTACGATCTGTGAGGAAGGGGATAGCGGCGACCGACTCGTTCTCTCGCACTACAAGTGCTCGGGGTGACAATTTTTTTCGTATATTTTTCGTGTCCGCTTTAAGACTTTTCCTCTGCGTCTCGGGTAGAAGATCCCTCTTGCAGCCTCTCGAGACAAAGACATCGCAAGCCTGCTTCTGGAGATTGCCGGCTGATTGAACTTGACCACTTTATCGGCCGTAATATGAGCGGCTTTGTCGCACAAAGAAAGGGAATGCAAGTAGATGGATGGCGTTTTTTTTGTCGTGCGAACCGGTAGCGGATAAGAGATTAAGGCACAGCCCTTTCTGTATCTGTAAGAAAAAATATTGTGTTTTTGAATTTTCGTAAAATAATATTTGTATATTTGCACACTGTGATAGCTTCATCTGTGCAAGAAGCTGTAAACAAGTGGAACCTTAGACAAAACAAGCTTATTTGGTAGTTGTCGTGTTTGACAGCTCCCCTCTACGACAGAGCATCAGGGCAGTACGAAAAAGTGAAATAGGCCTATGTAAGATCATCAGATAATCATTTTGTAATGAAAGACATTAAAGGAAGTATCATCATCCGGTTACTTATTTTTATGATTGACATTGTCGTTCTCAATGCCGTTCTGTTGTTTTTCTTACAAAATCGTGTTACTAGTGTCCCTGAGATATTTACAGCCCGTACGAAGTTTTTCTTCTTTGTAATGAACATAAGTCTCGTAGTGGCTGAATATTTCTTGCCACCCATCGTCAGTTTGCGCTTTGCCAAGATATCCATGGTCTTCAAGCGCGTGACCGGATTGGTTTTATTTCAGACTTTGATCAGTTTCTTTATCTTGCGGCTTTTTGATTTCAAGGGCGGGTTGTTTAACTTCATGCTTGTAGTCGGTCCCACACTGTTTGTCTGCATATTTGCCTCGAGGGTGATTGAGTTTAGCGCAATTAGACGCTACCGAGCCCATGGAGGCAACATACGTAAGGCGATCTTTGTTGGCAATGATCCGGCGCTGGAACCTCTTTACCATGCGTTGGCCGGGGATCTCTCGCTTGGCATAAGGGTCTTGGGCTTTTATGGTGACGACAGCATCGCAGGTCTGGAGGGCAAGATCAAACAGCTGGGTACGATCAAGGATTTTGACGAGCTGCTGGACAAGATCATGAATACTTCAGACAGGCTTTGCGACTCTGTCTACGTCAGTATTTCGTACAATGATTCCGATTTCATCGCAAAGATTATGGAGGCGTGTGACCGGCATGCCATCCACTTCTTCTACGTCCCGAGGCGATTCAAGAACTATGGGTTTAATCTGAAGGCAGAAAGCATCATGGGAGTGACCGTGATGACTAACTATATCGATCCGCTGCTTAATCCGACCAACAGATTCCTGAAGCGAGCCTTCGATGTGGTATTTAGCTCGATTGTCTGTTTCTTTGTGTTGCTCTTGACTCCGATTATCGGTCTGATCATCAAGATGCAGAGCCGCGGGCCTATCTTCTTTAAGCAGTCCCGTACGGGATTTGACGGCAAAGAGTTCAGTTGTCTGAAGTTCAGGTCCATGCATGTCAATGCCAAAGCCGACACGCTGCAGGCTACCAAGAATGATCCGCGCAAATTTCCCTTTGGCAACTTCATGCGCAAGACCAATATTGATGAGCTGCCGCAGTTCTTCAACGTGTTGAAGGGCGACATGAGCATCGTAGGGCCGCGCCCGCATATGCTGAAGCATACGGAGAAGTACTCCAAACTGATTGACAAATATATGGTCAGGCATCTGTGCAAGCCAGGTATCACCGGGCTCGCTCAAGTCACGGGATATCGCGGCGAGACCAAGGAACTGTGGCAGATGCGAGGCCGTATTGAGAAGGATATATGGTATCTGGAGCATTGGAGTATCGGACTTGATCTCAAGATTATCATAAAGACGGTACTGAGCATCGTTAAGCCTGACAAAAACGCCTATTAGTCTCCGCCCGGCGACGCGGCGCGTGACAATCATATCCATTTACAGAGCTACCCTGCGGGGTGGCTCTGTCTGTTTATCTGAAGGGGAATGCTTGTACTGCCGCTGCCTGTCAATGGAGCAAGGGACTGAGACCGTAGGACAGACACTTACGGGGGTGTAACAAGCGTCTCTACGTGATGCACCGCGGTTTTGTTGGGTCATCTGGAGGCAAGAAGAAGGGGTAGCGGGAGCTCAGAAGAATCTTCTCTATCGTCTAGCCATTCGGGAAAAGGTGAATGCCTTATCAGCAACGTCCTTCAGACGGACGCGGAAGCCCTTTTGCCTAGCAAGGGCGGACTGCTCTACAGCATCTTGGGGTGGTGGAACTGCATGGACAGGGTTGATGCGCGCTTGCCCAGTACCTTTTTAGGCCGCCTTCCGTTTTTTTATATAATAAATCCGCGATGCTGCCTCAAATAGGTGCCGATGTTGTGAGAACAAGTTGCCTTGTAAGCGCTACAAGGTCGGATGTAGTTTAAACTAGGTCGGACTTAGTTTAAACTGGAAGGCGAGTTGTTATCGTTTGATAGCCAGCCAGTTACAAGAAGGCCAAATCTTGTTTTGCAATTCATTGGATTTCAGTGAGTTACAAAGGCTGTTTGCGCAAATTCTTACCTTTTCGTCTTCGAAGGCGAAAGGGAAATGTCAGTTCAATTTTTATTATAAAAATATTTTATTCCTGTGGGCCTATGATAACACGGGGCGACTATATTTGTGGGCTAGGTTGTCGCAAAAAGATTATCGGCGGAGGGGAGGGCGCAAGACGAAGACCAATCCGTCGAGAAGTTATGTTGGCGGGAAAGGGCTCCTGGTGGAGGCGGGCTGTGGGTGATGTAATCGGGTGTCGTCTGCTGCACTTGGTTTGATGGGCCGCTCAGCGTGTGCTTGTCGCGGACGTATGCCTGCTGATTGGCGAGGAGAGCTGTGGGTGAGCGATTTGCTGACATTCAGTCGCCGATGATGAAGGGCTCTTTACCTCCCATGACTTTTGGCAGGCCCGATAGGGAGACGGCTGGAGCCTTCATGCTACGAGGCAGCGGGGGCAAGGCGATGAACGGGGGCGCATGATGGCGCATCTGGAGGCGCAGCATAGGCTTGTGGGTGAGACAGACAGCAACGGGACTAGGCCTATACGGTCCTGTGTCTGTCTGTTTGTCCTCCTGTCCCACATTTGTCAGCAGAGGTGCGGATAAAAATACGACCGTAAGGGCTTCTCTTGCGAGAGATCCCTTACGGGTATGACGGTGGTGCTCATGTCGTGAGTTCACCAGGTCGACTACGCCTGCCCAAGTGCATCAGCTCAATCCATATCAACCGCCATGCGCTCGACAGGGCGGAGATTGATGTCTATCTCAAGGCCAGGCGATGGGCAGAGGCTGCCCACATGGCTCAGGTGAGAGTCATGCAGCTCCGACAGGAGCAACAGCGGGGCGGCGATGGTGCCACTGACAGTGCCGGATACGACATCATCCGTCTCGGCTTGCTCGGGCAGTGGGCGGAGGGTGCCTGCGGTATGCGTCAGTCTGCGCTTGCCCTGCGTTTGGCCCGCCAAGCCGACAGTCTGCTGGACAGATACCCCAATAGCGACGGTATGACATCGCGACTGGCCAAGGTCTATCTCGATCTGGATCAGTATCAGGCAGTCATAGATCTCGCTGCAAAGGCCCGCGTCCTCAGTCACGAGATCAGATCGGCCGAACTGCGGTCACTCATGGCGACGCTTGTCTATGCTTATACGCGCTTGGTCAATATGGATCAGGCTGCCCGATGTATGAGGATACTCGACAGTGTCCAGCAGGCCTTTGTCAATCAGCAGTACAATCTGGCCGCCAGTAGTCATGCGGCGATGGTGGAAAATGGCCATCTCAAGGACACCCTCTACCGGCGCAAGCTCTACGAGCTGGTTGGCCTGTGCTTGTTTGTGATTCTTATGGGCGCACTCGTTGTGACGCGCCTATGGCGCAAGGAGCATTTGCGCAATATCCGCTATATTTTCCGCTATATCAAGACAGCCTCTAAGATGCAGCAGGATGCAGATTGCCATACTGCCGTTCAGAACAAGGATATGGCGGCCATTCTGAGAGAGGTAATGCGAGCCGATAAATCTTTCGTGCTCCCCGATATCCCTGTCCAGCAGCTGGAGTCCAGAGTAGGCATGAAGCTATATGCTATCAATCAGAAGCTGCGCGAGGACTGTCAGACCACGCTCAAGCAGCTCATCCTTGAGATGCGCCTCGAGTATGCTTGCCAGCTACTCGAGACGACCGACTATGTCTTGGAATATGTAGCGCAGGAGTCCGGATTTGGATCGTTGCGCACCTTCCTCCGTCAGTTTAGGAGTCAGTACGACCTCACCCCTACGGAGTACCGCAAGCTGAGCAAGCAGGAGCGAGTCAGACTCAAGGACGCAGACTCGGACTGATCCCTTTGCTGTCAGGCGGGTGGCAGAGAGACTCTGCCACTTCATCATCCCGCCGCACATGTGCTGGCGTCAAGTCGCCTTCTGTAGAAGCGAGATTGGGGATATTTTAAGCGGAGAGGCGAATGTCTGCTAATTGTAATTCAGTGAATTGTGAAAAATATCCGAATCGGCGGCATAAAATCGAAAATCAAAAATTTGGTCATCTGACGCTCTTTTTGCTACCTTTGTCATAGTCCTGCCTCAAGCTGATATCGGGCGGACGTTATACCAGTAAGTCATGAAGATATACAGTCATAAGTTTGTCCTGCTTCTCAGCGTGTTGCTGTTGTCAGGAGTGGGCCGTACCGCTTGCGCCCAAGATGATGTAATGACTAGGCTCAAGCACTTCTTTACCAACATCGCAGCGTATCACCACCAGTATACTCAGGAGAAGGTCTATCTCCATCTTGACAACAATGCCTACTTCCCGGGCGAGACCCTATGGTTTAAGGCTTACGTCGTAGGTGCCGGCACGCTACTGCCGACCGATATGAGCAAGGTACTCTATGTCGAGCTTCTGACGCCGGAAGGCGAGCTCATGGAGCGTAAGACTTATCCCATACTCAATGGACGTACCAATGGAGAGTTTCATCTGGACAAGATCGTCCATACCGGATACTACGAGGTGAGAGCGTATACCCGCGCGATGCTCAACTGGGACCCTGCCTACGCCTTCAGTCGCGTCATCCCCATATACGATGCGCCGCGGGACTCACTCTGCTACGGCAAGCTCTCGATGTACGACGAACCTCTCGACGGCGATATCGGTATCAAGCGGCCTGCGACAGCTGTGCTCAAGTCTCCGGACACCCGACGCGAGGGGCATCTGCTGTTTACCGCCTATCCCGAGGGAGGACATCTGGTCCATGGGCTGGCAGGCCGCGTGGCCTTCAAGGTGACCGATACTAAGGGGCATCCCGTCGAGGCCTCCGGCCGTCTCTGCCGTGCCGACGGCACGGAGGTGGCCGCGGTACGCGCCGTGCACGAGGGCATGGGCCTGTGCCAGGTGCCCGCAGATTGGACGGGAGGCTATATAGAGCTGCAGAGCGGTGAGGGCAAGGCTGAGAGATTTGACTTGCCCGAGGCTCAGGAGGCGGGCTGTACGCTGCAGGTCCTCCCGGGCGACAGCGGGGGACTGGCGGTACAGGTCAGGGCCAATGCCGCTTTTGGCCAGCGGGTACTGGGGCTAAGCGTCACCTGCAGAGGCGTGGCCTGTTACTTTGATACGCTTTATGTGGAGGCTGGCGTGACCAACTATCGCCTGCTCCCACGTCAGGACCTCAGGGACGGCATCCACCAGATTACGCTGTTTACACCGGAGGGCGCTGTAGTGGCCGAACGGCTCAGTTGGGTGATACCTCGTCGCAGACCGATGGAGCTCAGCGTGGCGCAGAGTCAGGAGAGTTACAAAGCCTTTTCGCCCATAGCCCTCAACTTCACCCTCACAGACGGTGAGGGGCAGCCGCAACAAGGTGAGTTTTCGCTCGCCGTGCGCGATGTGGACGGTGAGCTGGAGGCCGACGGGGCCGATATTACCACGGACTTGCTTCTGGCCTCCGACCTCAAGGGATACATCCACCAGCCGGAGTACTATCTCGCGTCTTGCGACTCCACTCATCTTGCCCATCTCAACTTGCTGCTCATGGTGCAGGGATGGAGACGCTATGAGTGGAGTGAGATGTCGGGGGTCAAGCCCTTCCGTCTCAAGCAGCCGGTAGAAGATGGTCTCCTCGTCGACGGCAAGGTGGTGGATTTTAGCTCGGCTCACCGCGGCAAGCCTCATATCGACGTCAACTTGATGATCATGCTCGGGCAGAAGTTTGTCAGCGGCTCCACGGTCACTGATAGTCTGGGCAATTTTGCCATGCTTGCGCCCTCGTTTTATGGAGACGGCATTGGCTACTTTACTACGACTGTTAAGGACAAGCGACAGCGCTGTGGCGTGGCGCTCAACAGAGGTTTTTCGCCTGCTCCGGCGGCTTATGAGCCCGAGCAACTCCTCATTAGTCCCCCCGCCACGGACATCTCTCATGTGCGGCAGCCTCAACTGTTTGAGTGGACCGATACCTTGCCCAAAATTGTCCACCTCCCCGAGGTGCGGGTCAAGGATAAGCAGCATTTCTTCCCCTATGGGTCGCGATATACGTGGCTCGGCGGTGAGTCGGCTGGCCTGCGCTATGCGACGATATACTACAATATAGAGCAGGAGCTGGAGACCGAATTGGACAAGGGCGATACTGACCCCTCTCTATGGGACTGGCTCAAGCAGCGCAACAAGCATGTAGATGTGGAGTTCAGTATGAATGCGACTACGGGGACATATGACAACGGCCGCTCCGAACTTAGTGATTACAGTCCGGCGCAGCAGCAGGCTATGCGGCTGAGCCAGGGGGATATCAATGTGGTGCCCGGCAGCGGTACTCCCATCGTGAGGTATAAGGGCCGTCCGGTCATCATCCTAGTCGACAATGACTTGCCCAAGCAAGAGACCGACTTCTCCATGAGCGAGATACGCAGTCTCGTCATTGCTGAGGACCCTGAGGCCATACGGCACTTTATCCCTTCCTTCCAGGACACTTCGGGTGACATGCCTGTGACCTTCCTGCTTTACAGCCGAGTGGACCAAAACTTGCTCAACTATCGTAAGGGCCAGCGCATCACTGTGCTGCACGGCTACTCCAAGTATGAGGAATTTTACAGCCCCAATTACCGCACGGTCGATGCCCCTACGCCTGAGGACGTAAGGCGTACGCTCTACTGGGCACCCAGCGTCATCACCGACAAGGCGGGAAAGGCCTCGGTCTTGCTCTTCAGCAACAGCCGGCCGACCCAGCGCATCCATGTCACGGCAGAGGGTATGGGCGTGACGGGTCAGACATTCAGCCTCTCGCGATAAGGCGGAGGCTACTGGAGAGGATTTAGAGGGATCCCGTCGTCTTATCAGACAGGCACATACAGACAGGACAGCCGATCGAAGCGGCTGTCCTGTCTGCGTATATGAGATGGAGAGGATAGGTTATGGCCGTGTACGGACGCGTTGGCTACCTATCCCGACGGCCCATCGGCAGAAGTCACATTGTGTGCCTTGCCGGCTACGGCCGACGTATCATTACTGTGTGGCGTCCAGTCGGAAGACAAGGCGCTGCACGCCCTCCAGCCAGCGGGATGAGGAGATACGGAAGTGGCCGATCTCTCCCGTATGGGAGACGTGCTGTCCCGCGCAGAGACACTCATCGTAGGGACCCACGTGCACGATGCGCACGGTCTCACTGGCATCGTCGGGCAGACGGCTCATGTCAAAACGCTGAGCCACATCGGCCTGCGTAGCATACTCTATCCACACCTCTACATCCTCCGCGATAATCTGGTTGATGCGGTCTTCGAGCGCTTGTATCTGCTCCTGCGTGAGCGGGACGGGAAGATGGTAGTCGAGCTTGGACTTCTGGCGCTCTACATGTGCCGAGAAGGCACGGCCGCAGTGGTAAGTCTGATCCATCAGTCCGTTGAGTAGATGCTCGGCTGTGTGGGCTGGGGGATACTCTTGCTTGTTGTGGGAGTTGAGGAGAGGGGCTTGTGGATTTTGAGTCATGGTTGGGAAGATGGAGAGTGGATAGAGGAGAAGTTGGCTCGCAACTGCAGACGCCGGTCAGAAGGGATAGCCGATGGCGAAGTGCAGGGCGAGTCCGTCGGTAAATTTCTTGATATTGTAGTACCCGCTCCTATGGTTGTCTGCGGGATCGTGGATGGCGATACCGAGGTCAAGACGGAGCACGAGGAAGTCCATGTCGTAGCGCAGTCCGCAGCCGGTACCGAGAGCGATATCGGAGAGGAAGTGCTTCAGTTGGAAGGTACCGCCGGGGCGGAGATCGTTGTCGCGGAGCAGCCATACATTGCCCGCATCGACAAAGAGAGCCCCGTGTAAGCTTCCGAAGAGCTGGAAGCGATACTCTGCGTTGGCTTCAAGTTTGATGTCGCCGGTCTGGTCCATGTAGGAATACTTGGACTTGGGCGTGTAGTAGTGACCGGGACCGATGGTGCGTATCTGGAAGGCGCGTATACTGTTGGCACCTCCGACAAAAAATTGGTCACTGTACGGCGCATAGTCTGTATTGCCGTAGGAGTAGATGATGCCTCCCATGAGACGAGTGACGATCTGGCTTGTACGGTCGATGCGGAAGGTATTGTGAAGTTCTGAAGTCACCTTGACATACTGGGCAAAGGGGTTGTGAAAGAGATTTTTGTTCTTCTCACTCAGTTTGCGTCCGCACAGGGCGTAGATGCCCGAGGTGATATTGCCGGCCTCCTTAACTGATAGTTGCCACCAGAGAGGATTGCGATGTACGGTAGCTGACTCCATATAGGTATAGGTGTACTGCATCGACGGCACAAAGCGGTCCCGCATACTCGAGTAGAGGGCTGGATTGGCCGACATGATGGAGTCAAACTCGTGGGTGCTGCTGATGAGCTTGTCATACTTGAAGCTGAAGGGAATGAGCTGGTGGCGCGATGTCGTATTGCGGTGCCAAGAGTAGGTGACGTCGATGCCCGAGGAGAAGAGGTTGAAGTAGCCGGCACGATTGAGCCAGTCGGCGGTGAGGGAGAAGGAAGTGGCTGTGGGGAAACGGAATGTGCGGCGATTGATGCCCGGGAAGACGATGTACGGGTAGTCGGCGGAAATCTGCGTGCCTATTTCGTAAGAGTTGAAAAGAGAATTGTGGCGTGTATTCTCGCCGTTGATGCGCCACTCATAGTTGCCGTAGAGCTTGAAGTTGAGGAGCTCAGCTCCGCGGAAGGCATTTTTGCGCTGCAGGCTGAAGGTCAGTCCGGGGCCGAGGCGGTCTCCGTTTTTCTCCGTCACATTGACTTCGATGTCGGAGGTATAGGGCTTATCGAGTACCGCGTCTATATAGAGATCGAGCGTGTCTTGACCGCTCTTGACAGTGAGGTCGCGCAGATTGGGACGCGCTGCGGTGGACGTGGAGTCCCGCAGAAGGGCCAGTGAGTCGCGGCGCTGATAGGAGAGGCTGAGACTGCTGAAGATGCCGAGTGAGGAGAGCATCTCCTGTGTCTTTTCCTGATCATCCTGACGATAGAGGCTGTGGGGACGGTGTGCGATATTTTGCATCCAGACAATAGGCCTGAGGGGTATCTTGGAGCCACTGTAGATGATGTTGAGGCCATGGCGTGACCATATATTGGTCGCCTGTTGCTGGTCTGAGTTGCGCACGGTGATGTAGGTGTTGCCTATATACCAGCGCTCGCGGGATAGGGGCGGCAGTCCTTCCTTGGGCTGCATGACAAGCTGGACCTTGTAGGGACGGACCAGTGTGTCGGCCTTGTAAGTCGCCGAGTTGGCGCGATAGAAGTAGTAGCCGTCGTTGCGGAAGAGCTTCTCGAGACGGCTCTGCTCGCTTGTGAGCTTGGCGACGCTGAAGGCATCACCCTTGCGCAGGAAACTCTCGCGTCGGCTGTGCCGGATGAGACTGTCGGCAACAGGCGGAAAATCTCTATAGGCAATACTGTCGAGCGTGAAGACGCGGCCAGGAGTGACAAAGTAGTTCATCTTGGCTTTGCGGTTGCCCTTAGGCTCGATGACATACTTGACATTGCCGTGAAAGAAACCATAGTTGTGCAGCGTATTGGTGGCTACCTTGATACGCGTAGCGGGATTGACAGATGTGATAAGCACTGGTTCGCTGGCAAAACTCCGATACATCCATTTGGCAAAGCCGGATGGCTTGTTGACATATCGGTTGTAGGCCCACAGACCTATGGGAAAGGGTGTACGATGGTAGGCACTGCCAAAGAGAGAGTTGTTGGGCGCTATTTCGAGCACGGCATTGACTTCTTCTGCGGCTGTTTCCAGAGCTTGGGCTTCGGCCTTGGACAGCTTGGTCTCAGAGTGCCTGCCTGTCTTGAGGGAGTCTGCAGAGCCGAAGGCTCCCTCCAGTGAACCGTGGAGAAGATTGTCCACCCGCTTTGCGGCATCTGCGATGGAGATGATGACGCCTGTGGTATCGCGGGCGATTTTCTTGGGCTTCTGGCCCTGACCCAGATAAGTGATTTGGTGAATGCCTGTATAGAGGGTCTCGCCCTCGGGCAGGTGGCTTGTGGTGGAGCAGCCGGCAAGGGTGAGGGACAGTAGCAGGAGTCCGAGAAGGAATAAATGTAGGTGTCGTCTCATGGGTTATGGATTTGAGCTGACAGGTATGACGTTGACTCCCTGGGGCGCCGAAGTGGCTTTCTTGCGCTTCCAAAGGATAATCTCACGGAAGTTGGTGAACTTGCGGCGCAGCACCAGACCGGCGCCAGCCGATGAATACTGTCCCTCAAGGGGATCCTGCGTATCGTGGTCGTAGAAGAGGCGGACATATCGCGAAGCCTCTTGATTGAGTCGGTATTCGAGGGAGATATTGTCGATGAAGCTCTGATTTTCTTGGGCATTGGATGAGCCCGCACTTACTTTGCCTCCGATAATGAAGGTCACACGGTCGTTCCATAAATGCTTAGAGAACTGGAAGGAGTAGTCCGTCTGCGCATTGCCTGACGCAGTGGTGGAGCCCTCTACGCCCACGGAGAGGTCGATGCTCTTGAGGGCTTGACCGGCAATATTCTGGATCTGGCTTTGCAGGAAGGAGTTGAGTGCGTTGTTGGCCTTGAAGGAAGACTTATTGGTGGAAGTCAGATACATACCGGTGGCAATCAGACTGATGGCGACCTTGTTCTTCTCCTCGGCTGACATGGAGGCGAGTTCGTTTTGCACGTTCATATCCTCTGGGGCTTCAATGAGGAATTGCAGTCCCATGTCACTGAGTGTCTGCGTGATCTGCACACCTACGTTGAAGGTGACCATACGCGTATTGCTCCCTTCGTCGTTGACAGAGGCGCGCGTCGTTTCCATGGCTGTGATATGCAGGATCGGATTGGACGCCTCGCCGTTGAAGGCAATATAGTTGTCCCCTGTGAGCTTGAAGGTCTTGAGCGGAATGAAGGGCAGCGCGTATTTGAGCTCACCGCTTGAGAGGGTGTAACGTCCGATAAGGGAAATGTCGCCGCTGGGGAAGTACTTGAGGTTGAGATTGCCGCCGCCTCGACAGTCAAAGTAGCTCTCGTTGTCGGCTGAGAGCTCACAGTGGAGTTTGGCGGCATTGCTGATACTGATAGCCATATCGACAAAGACTCCGCTGGGAGGCTGGATGGTCTCTACGGTATCGGTCTTGGTCGTATCACTGAAGTCGACAAACTCGACTAGTCCGCTCAGCTGATCCTCCACAGCCAGAGGCCCGTCGGTCATGACATAGGTCATCTGGGTACCCTTGAGGACCTTGAGCTTGCCCTTGACCCGCAGGAAGTCTGTAGTCCCCTTGACGGTGGCGTTGAGATCGGAGTAGATTTGCCCGAAGACTACACTCTGCTTGGTACGGGGCGAATTGACAATCTCAAAATTGTGGGCCTTAAAAGCCAGGTCAAGGAGGATGTGGTCGAAGTTGGAGAAGTCTACTGTACCGGTGGCCAGCAGCGGATTGTCATTTCTGGACGAGTAGAATAAAGTGCTGTCCAAGCGGAGGCAGCTGTGGTCTATGTGGATGGGCTTGTCAGCCATGAGTAGGTCTACCCCGTAGAGCGGGGACTGCACATGTATGCTGTCAGGCTGCAGATTGCCGTCAAAGATGAGCTTGTCGGTAGGTCCGCTGATGGAGAGTGCGCCAGCCACTCTGCCGTCCAGGGCGACACTGCCGTCGGAGGGCATGAAGCTATTGAGCAGACGACATGGGAACTGCTGCAAGGTGAGCGTGGCGTCGAGGCTGCCGTTGCCTTGGCTCAGATAGGTTCCGTCAAAATCTGCCACTTCTTTGCCTTGGCTCAGTATCATGGCGTTGAGATAGTGCACAGTACTGCTCTTGGGCAGGTAGACGAGGTCTGCGCCGAAGTCGCCCATCTGGTAGCCCTCATAGCGGAAATCGTTGACATCTATGGCTCCTGAGGCCGACACCTGCTTATCCTGACGGATGATGTGGAGGTCTCCGCTGAGCAGTCCGCCGAGGTCGGGAATGTAGGGCAATACTGTGGAGAGCTCGTCGAGATTGATGCGGCTCAAGCTGAGGGTAATGTCGTCGATAGAGTCGCTCTTGGGGGCGATAATCTTGAGGCCGGTGCGATCATCGGCGAGGAGATTGATGTCGGCGCTGATGTGGTCATCCTGAGTGAGGGTGAGGTAATTGTCGGTGTTGACCTTAAACTTGCGGTAGGCGATAGTGGAGGTCTCGGGGAAGAGGTGGAAGGTGATGCCACCCGTACTGGCGAGTTCTCCCTTGAGGCCGATGTCGAGCCCTGTCTTGCCCTTCTCATCCTTAAAGAGGCTCTGAACCGAAAATCCGTTCTTGAGCAACTCACCATTGAGTGAGGCGACGAAACGGTTGGGGTTGTGCTTGTCAGTATTGGCTATCTTGCCCGCTACTCTGATGCCGGTGCTGTCTTGATAGATCCTGGCGGTCGTCTGGTCGAGCAGGAGGCTGCCCGTACGGAACTTGTCCACACTAAGTTGCCCATTGACGCCGTCGGAAGGGTTGGTGCGAAAGTCAAGATGTAGATTGTCAAAGTCGTATCCGTTGATGCGGAGTAGTTTTGAGACAGCGTTTTGACGGCTGGCCGATATATTGAGCACCATGTCGGGCAGGAAGTCCTTAAGACGGTCCTCGTCGATGTCTGCCGACTTGATGCCCTTTATCAGATGGTCGACGCACTTGCTCAGGCCGTCGGTCAGATGATAGACATTCTGGTCTGAGGAGAGGTAGGCGGAGAGATCGCCGTTGAGAAGCTTGGCAAAGGTGGAGTCCTTACGGCTCAGGAAACTGAAGTCGACGTCGTCGGCCATGTAGCCTTGAGAGGGGGTGACGAAGTTGAGATATTGCAGACACCCCTTTGCCTGGATGTGGCTGCCGTCAAGGACATAGAGCCCCTTAATGTCTATATGACTCATCAGATGCATGGAGTCTGCGGCGGCAGAAAAGTACTTGAGAGACAGGTCGTCGATATAGCCTTGGACCGAGGCGCTGACCTGGTGCTTGGAGAGGAGGGCTGCAATCTGTGTGTTGGCTTGGAGCATGTCATTGTCAGCCTTGATATAGGCTTGGAGATTGCCCCCGACGAGGTTGGCTTGGATCTGCGTATGGCTGAGAGGCAGAGTGTCATAGCTGAGTTGCTGGATATGGGCCTGCGCTGAGAGCCTTGTCGTGCGGGCCAGCATGTCAAATCCCCGTCCTTTGGCCTTGGCACGAGCGGTAAGCGGAGTAAGCGGCAACGAGGGCATATAGGTGCGCAAGGGGAAGCGACGGGCAATGATATCCAGGTCATAGGCGAGTGTCTGATAGTCTATCTGTCCGTTGATTGTCAGACTGCCGCGTCCGCTGTGGAGTGTAGAGCGGGTAAGAAGCTGACTGCCGTGCATCTTGAAGTTGCCGCCAAGCAGCAACTGGGCAGGTATCTTGACTCCGTCGGGGATGAGCTTGCTATAATAGCCGAGGTGGCCGGTGCGCAGCCTATAGTTGAGGTCGAGACTTCGGCTGCGGTCGCTCATGAGATGGGTTATCTTGCCTCTGGCGGTCAGATGGGCTACTCCCTGCAGGTTGACATCAAGCTGGCGAACCGTCAGGCGCTCCATATTACCGATGATGTGCCCCTTGAGTCTCAACGGTACATCAGGATAATAGTGCAGGAGAGACTTGGCGCTGTTTCCGGTCAACAAGAGGACGTCTTTGCGACCTACCTTGCCGCTTGCTCTCACGTCCATCTCTCCCCGACATGGGTCACCGACTGACTGCCAAGGCAATCTGACGCAGGCTTGCAGGTCGGTATAGGGAGTCTTGATATGGATGGTGGGTAGCTGTATCCCCTCTCCGTCGAGGGTTAGCTGCCCGTTGAGACCTTGTAGCTGGAGCCCGCACTGCTCGTGGCAGGCCAGCTGAGAGATGCCTATGCGGATGCGCCCGTCTTGATAGCTGAAGGTGTCTGCTTTGAGGCTGAGGCCGCTCAGCAAGAGATGATTGGTATCCAGACCTTTGCTGTAGGCGGCATAGGGGATGTCATAGCTTATCTGGCTGCTATCTAGCTGGATGTGGCGGGCGCTGTAGCGTCCGGGGCCGAGGGACAGCAGGAGACTGTTGATACGGCCGCGGCCGATGTCGGCTCCGATCCTCATCGAGTCACCCGGCATCTGCAGGTAAAGTTTGGTATTGTTGAGGCGGGCATCTCCTAGTGAGATAACCATCTTGCTCGGCGGCGAGGTGGTGTCTTGCTTGGCGGTGTCGCAGAGCAGTACTCGAATATCAGCGTCAGAGAGGCGCAACTTGCTCACGTCTATCTGCTGCGTGAGCAGGCTATAGGTAGCAGGAGGATCGGCGACCAACTCGCCGATGACGCCGATAATCTGAGTATTGCTGATGAAGCTCTTGGTATTGACGCTGGCGTCGCGGAGCTCTATGCCCTCGACATCGACTATACTGTGCAGCAGGGGAAGTAGCTTGACCTTAAGGCGCAGGTTGCGCGCGGCCAGCAGGGTATCGGATGCCTGGATGGCCTGCATGCCATTGACGCTCAAATCGAGTGGAAAGGCAAGCCTTATGTTGTCAATATTAATCCGTGTCCCCGTCTTGCTGCTCAGATAGCTGGCGGTGCGGTCTACTACCCAGTTTTGTATAGGAGGTATATAGATGGTTACGGCGAGCAGTAGAAACAGAATAATGGGACAGGCAATGATGATTGACAACCATTTGAGTACCTGTGGGAGCCGTTGAGTCTTCATTATTGAATGCAAAGGAAATATTTTTTATTGAAAAAGCGAAGGACTAAGTCCCATTTTTCCTCGCCCGATACCGTGATAGAAGTCATACTGGCGGTAATGTAGCTCATCGGTGGCCGAGAAATATGTCCGGATGAAGATGACATACTTTTTGGCGGAAGGATAAAAGGAATGAAAAGGCAGATGGCTGATTACAGACTGAGAGAGTTTTGACCTAATGTTGCTGCGGAATGTACATCGCGGCCTTGTCTGTGCGCAATGTTGGACGAGAGGGCGAGGGCACCGTATCCCTTGCCTATAGTATACGGCCTGTCATTTGTGCGTAGCCTTGGTCTGGATGGTCTTTCTGACCCTTTGGGAATCGGCCGGCTGTCTGGCTTTATCACTCAACTTCGGCGCGGACTTGGCAGACACAGCGGGCTGCTTGGCCTTGGGAGCGGGCGCCTCGGAGGCTTTGACTTTGGCTCCTTCCACGGGATGTGACGCAGCGGCAACCTTGGCTTTGGCTTTGTTTTGGGCGTCGAAGCTGTCGGGCACGAGGTTGCCATGTTTGTCAAGCAAGCCGTAGGTTGTCTTGAGCACGCTGAACTCGGTACGGCGGTTGAGGGCGTTGCACGTGTCTTGCTTGCTCTTAGACAGATGCTTGATAAAGTCTTCCGTGAGCACGTCGCCCTTCTTGAGGAAGGGGTACCGCTCAGCAAACTTGCCCGTAATCGTCTTGGGCTTGAGCTTGCCGTAGCCGCGGGCTACGACGCGGTTTTTTGCTATGCCGTGGGAGGTGAGATAGTCGACGACTGCCTCAGCACGGTGTTGGGAGAGACGCTGATTGTATTCCTGCGAGCCGCGATAATCACAGTGGCTGCTCAGCTCGATGGCAATACTGGGATTTTGCTTGAGGAGGTTAACGAGGCCATTGAGCGCCGGGATAGATGAGGGCTTGATGGTGGCCTTGTTGAAGTCATAGAATACATTGTGCACAAGCACAGGAATATTGGCAGAAGGCAGGGGAAACTGGAGGGTATCCTCATGACTCTCGTTGAGATGGGGCACTTGCAGCTCTTGGCTGTAATTCATGTAGCCGTCGCAGGTAGCTAGGAAGATGTATTTGACGCCTGGCTTGACGGCGACTTGGAAGGAGCCGTCGAGCTGCACGGCGGGGCGCAGGTTGGTGCCGTCATCGCCGACCATGTAGACTACTGCTTTGGGGAGCTCGTAGCCATCTTGCTCGTAGACCCATCCTTTGACCGACTGGACGACTTCTGGACACTCAAAAGTGTAGATCATGTCCCAGCCGCGGCGGTTGGCGCGATTGGAGGTGAGGTAGCCACGATTGTGGATGCCGTCAAAGGTCATGCCGAAGTCGTCGCCGCTGCTGTTGACGGGACTTGGAAGCACTGTGACGTGCCATACGGGATGCTTGGCGTCGGTCGTGTCAAGCGTGGCCTTGTATATGTCGAGCCCGCCGAGTCCCGGACGGCCATTGGACGAGAAGTAGAGGTCGCCGTTGGGACGGAAAGTCGGAAACACCTCGTTTCCCTTGGTATTGATTTCGGGCCCGAGGTTCTCAACGGTACCGATGCCGTAATCTGTGAGTTCGGCGCGCCAGAGGTCAAGGCCTCCTTGGCCGCCGGCCATGTTGGAGACGAAGTAGAGCCATCGCCCGTCGGGGGATACAGCGGGATGGGCATATGAGGTCAAGGTGTCGTGGGAGATCTGTACGAGCTGGGGCTCACTCCATGAGGCGTCAGAGCGGGACGAACTGTAGATTTCTGCCAGTCGGGGGTAGTTGGCGTCCCAGCGACAGCGGGTGAAGTACATGGTCTTGCCGTCGGGGCTGAAAGCACAAGCCCCCTCGTCGTACTGACTGTTGACGGGGCTGGGGAGCGCCTCGGGCTTTTGCCAGTGTCCCTTCTGATCCTTCTTGGCCGTAAACAAGTCGCCGCTCTTCATGCCTGTGACGCCATTGATATCGTCGCCTTGCGCTTCTTTGCGGGTTGAGGTAAAAAATATCTGGTCTGCTTGAAGTACGGGAGAGTAGTCGTCATAGTGAGAGTTGAAGAGCCGGTCAATCCTGACGGAGTAGCTGGAGCCGCGCTCCTTGATCTCTGGGGCTATGGCGCAGCTCTGCAGGCCCGTGAGTGAGAGCTGGTGGCCTGGATGCTGCTGCAGATAGCGGTTGTAGTCGGCTGCGGCGCCCTTGTAGTCACGCATGATGCGCTCCATCTCTGCGAGGTAGAAGTAAGTTAGGGTATCTGTATACCCATAGCGGGCGGCATTGCGGTAGCCGGCCAGAGCCTTGCTGACATAGTTGAGACGGCGGTTGCTGTCGCCCACCTTGTAGGCCACTTCTCCGCGCTTCTCCTTGTCCTTGAGGGGAATCTTGGTGTATGCCTTGCCATACCATAGCGAAGCCTCGTACCACTCTCCGATGGAGGCGGCTTCGTTGCCCTTGCGGATGAAGCGGTCAGGGCTGCATCCGGCGAGCAGGAGCAATAGGGCCAAGGTAAGACATCCGTATTTCATACTTTAATATAACTCGGATTGTGCCTTTTTATTGCTCAAACGGCTTGCGAAATGTACAGCCGTTCTTCCAGTCCGAACAGCCGTAGGCCGTCTTGCCCTTAATGATGACTCCCTTGCCGCAGACGGGGCATGGTTGCCCGACGAGCGGGTCAGTGGTACCGGCGCTAGCCTGACCGGGGGCCTTGGGCTTGGCCTTGCTGGTAGCAGTCTTGGTCGTGCGGGTACGGCTGCCCTTTCGCCCCTTCTCCGTCTCGGTATAGGCGACATGCTGGCTGCTATTGTCTTGGAGTACCTCGAGGACGATCTGCTGTACCATCTGCTTCAGCTCCTCAATAAACTGGGACGCGCTGTACTTGTGGTATTCTATCTCGCGCAGCTTCTTTTCCCAGCGCCCCGTGAGCTCAGGGCTCTTGAGCAAGTCTTGATGGATGATGTCGATAAGCTGCTCGCCGGTGGGCGTGGAGTAGATGCTCTTGCGCTCCTTGACGATATAGTGGCGGCGAAAGAGGGTCTCGATGATGGCTGCCCGGGTAGAGGGGCGGCCGATACCGTTCTCCTTCATTGCCTCACGCAGTTCCTCGCTCTCTACGGTCTTGCCCGCAGTCTCCATAGCCCGCAGGAGAGTCGCCTCGGTGTAGGGCTTGGGCGGCGTAGTCATCTTCTGGCTCAGCTGGGGCGTGTGCGGCCCCGACTCGCCTTTGGTGAAGGCTGGGAGAAGCTTCTCTTCGTTCCCCTTTTCCTTGTCTTCCTCTTTCTCTTCCTCTGATTTGGTGTCTCCTGTGTACACGTAGTGCCACCCTTCGTCCTCGATGACCTTGCCCGTGGCCTTGAAGTGATCCTTGTCGACGCTTCCGGACACTGTGGTGGTCTGAAAGATGCAGTCGGGGTAAAAGATGGCGATGAAGCGCCTGGCGACTAGATCGTACACCTTGCCCTCCATGTCTGACAGGCCTTGGGGCGCAACGCCTGTGGGAATGATGGCGTGATGATCGGTGACCTTGCTGGTGTCAAAGTATTTCTTACTCTTCGGCAGCTTCTTGCCGCGCAAGGGCTGGAGAAGCTGGCGATACTGAGTGAGTCCTTCGAGTATCCCCTTGCATTTGGGGTAGATATCGTCGCTGAGGTAAGTCGTATCCACACGGGGGTATGTAGTCAGCTTCTTCTCGTACAGGCTCTGGATTATCTTGAGCGTGGCGTCGGCAGAAAAGGCATACTTGCGGTTGCACTCTACCTGTAGCGATGTGAGGTCAAAGAGGTGAGGCGGCGCTTCCTTGCCCCGCTTCTGCTGGATATCGGTCACGACAAAGTCTTTGCCCTTTATGCGCTCCAAGGCGGCGCTGGCAGTCGCCTCGTCGTCATACTTGCCCACTGTGGAGGTGAAGAGCGTGTTACGGTACAGGGTAGCCAGTACCCAGTATGGTTGGGGCACGAAGTCTCTGATTTCCCGACACCGCGCGACGATCATCGCGAGCGTTGGCGTCTGTACGCGGCCTACTGACAAGGGAGGCGCTCCGCGGCGTTGGCTGCTATACTTGAGCGTATAGAGACGGGTGGCATTCATCCCCAGCAGCCAGTCGCCGATAGCGCGGCAAAGACCGGCCTCGTAGAGCGACTGGTATGCGCTCTGGTCTTTGAGATCCTCAAATCCCTTGCGTATGCTCTCCTCTGTCAGGGAGGAAATCCACAGACGGCTCACCGGGCAGTGGATGCCGACCTTCTGCATGACCCATCGCTGTATAAGCTCGCCCTCCTGGCCGGCATCACCGCAGTTGATGATACGGTCGGCGTGCTTGAAGAGGCGCTCAATGATCTTAAACTGCTTGTCTATCCCCTTGTCCTGCTTGAGACGAATGCCAAACGGATGGGGAATCATGGGCAGCGCGCTGAGGCTCCACGCTTTCCATTGTGGCGTATAGTCTTCAGGATACTTCAGCTCGCAGAGGTGGCCAAAGGTCCAGGTCACCTGGTAGCCGTTGCCTTCCAAGTAGCCGTCATGAGTCTTATTGGCTCCTACGATGTGCGCGATGTCGCGTGCGACGCTGGGTTTTTCTGCAATACAGACGATCATAGGTGTTGGGTTAAGAGGCGGGTGGCGACCGCAGGCTGCGCAGCGGGGGCCTTTGCTGTGTCAATGCGATAGCTCAGGTGCTGTCGGTCAAAGATGGCTCCCGCACGCTCAAACAGGTAGTCGAGTATGCCTGATTGGGCCAATTCTAACGGACGCCCTGTGTGGAGATGGTGGGAGGCGTCTATCAGCCATAGGCTGTCCGCTATCTGGAGCGCCAGTTCCAAGTCGTGGATGGAGATCAGTATGGCAAGGTGATGGGTATGGGCCAATCGCTGAAGCAGCCGCAAAATCTCTACTTTGCTCGGAAAGTCTAAGAAGCAGGTCGGCTCGTCAAGCAGTATGATAGAGGTGTCCTGAGACAAGGCTTTGGCGATTAGTGCCTTTTGCCGCTCGCCATCGCTGAGCGTGTATGCTTGCCGGGACCGCAGGCTGCTTATCCCTACTTGCGAGAGAGCGACATCTACCTTTTGCCGGTCTGCGGCGCCTAAGTGGCCCCAGAAGCCTGTGTGGGGGAAACGCCCTGCCGAGACAATCTCCGTGACGGTAAGCGAATTGTTCTTGATAGGATCAGTGAGGACAATGCTTACAAGCTGAGCCAGCTCGCTGCGCTTGAAACTGGCGAGGTTGCGCCCCTGTACGAGTATTTTACCCTCCAGAGGCGGCTGCAAGCCGGCAAGCGTGCGCAGTAGCGTGGACTTCCCGCACCCGTTTTCTCCCAGGAGGCAAGTCAACTCACCCTTGCGGAGACACCCGCAAAGCCCCGAGGACAAGATTCGTGGCTGCCCGCGATGACGATAACCGATTGCGAGGTGGTCCATTGTATAAGCTGCATCATCCATACAAAAGGCAAAAGTACAAAATTATTGTCATTTGTCTCGCCCCTTTGCCCAACCTTGCGATATTGCCTACCTTCTCACAGGGCGGGGCGTAAGTGTGTGCGTTTTACTGATATCTATTCATACAGAGGGCCTTTCGTCCGGCGTAGCATAGTTTGTCATCCTTGCGCAAGGTCGGGGACCGGCTTGGGCCTTTCGGACAGGTGATGTGAGATAGGGGGAATGCGGTAAATGGACGAAAACAAGCGTATCATTTAGCAATTTGAGGAAGATGATAATTTTTATTGACAACCCCTCTCAGACAGGTTTGCTACCTCTGTATCTCCGCCTCAGAATATTCCGCTACGGCCTCCGGTGAGTAGATATGATAGAAAGAACGTAGACTTCGTTGTCATGTCTCCAGGAGGTTGCAGCCATGGGATTGGGCAATATTTATCCGGTCCGTTGCATCTGCCCTGTCGCTCAGCCACAGACCTTTGCGCGGCATCCTTGGCGAAAACTTGCGGACATACCTCAAGCAAGGAAGGGCGTCGCCCGTCCGTTGCCTTTTTCCTTGGAAAATCCTCAGCGGGTGCCATAGGCCGCCAGCCCCCTCCCCCCATTGTCCCCGCTTGTCTGTGGGTCTGAGGAGCAGGTGGCGGGCGGTCGCGAACGGCCCCGCACATATATCATGGCTAGCACGAGTGGTCGCCTCTTTTATTTCTTTCCACTATTCTCGCTTTCTTTATCTTGTCGAAGATTTTTTATATAATAAATCCGAAATGCCGGCTCAAATAAGTGCCGATGTTGTAACGACAAGTCGCCTTGCTCGCGCAACAAGGTCGGATGTAATTTAAACTAGGTCCGATGTAGTTTAAACTGGAAGGCGAGTTGTTATCACCTGATAGCCAATTAGTTGCAAAAGTGTCAAATCTTATTTTCAATTCATTGATTTTCAGTAAGTTACAAGGGCGTTCTGAGCAATTTTCCGCCTTTTCGTCATTGGAGACAAAACGGGACTTTCTACCCAAATTTTTATTATAAAAAAGAAGGCTTCTTTATGTTCTTGATAAAAACCGGCTTCCCCTATCTATAGACTTAGCATTTGTGAGATAGCATCCGGTAAAGCGCGGATAGACTTCCGGCGTGGAAGGGACGATGGCGGAAGTGACTAGCGATCATACATTCCACTCCGCCTAGTGGGCCGTTCTAAGAGCCTTCGCCACGGACATGTACCTGCTGATCAATCATGAAAAATAGCAGGTGAGTAGTAGGAGACCTTTTCGCGGACGGCAATGAAAGTTGTATCTCCCTTGCTGATTTTTTGCTAACCGAAGTTTGCTCCATCAGTCCGGACTCAGACGCCCGAATGAGCCAGGCCGCCCCTTTTGCCCTAAATTTATAATTGACACAATCGGGTGCTGAGGCTTTGGATGGTCGCTCTAAGATAATCTTTATCTTTGTCGGGTGAAAAAGGCAAAATCATTTAGCCATTATTCTCATGATACAGAGGCTCATCCTCTGTAATGCGTGAAATCACGCGTGATACTACGGCACGTCCGTTGGGAAGGCACTCCGTATTCGGGGAAATTCGCTCTCGCGCGTACAATATAATATGTATTCTGAGGAGAGGGTATCGTAGGGGAAGTGCAAGTGTAGGGAGCAAAGTAAAAAATTATTTGCCTGTCAGCAAGGGAATTAAGGGAAGATATTGAAA
>Ga0256404_1002755_pt1 | contig 37859 bp, 33 predicted proteins | sample RumenRJG_01DNA_FD_185990 | JGI IMG/M metagenome (GOLD analysis project Ga0256404, IMG submission 185990) | Bovine rumen microbial communities from Lethbridge, Alberta, Canada - RJG_01 | ecosystem: Host-associated > Mammals > Digestive system > Stomach > Rumen | place: Canada: Alberta | collected...
GTTCTTATGACCAGGGGGATACTTTGCATCGGAACAGGGGGTCCCACTTACAAGAGAACGAGGGGTCTACTTTGCTTCGGAATTTCCATGTAGTGGCGTGCTCCTCCATACATAAAGTATTCTTTCAGGGTAGCGGCAGTCAGGGCTTCGCCCTCTTCCATTAGTTCTGTTGTGATTGCGTTGAGGCGTTTTCGGGTTGCTTCGAGGTACTCTTTGATTGGATTGTTCCGTTTTGAGGAGACAGCAGCCTTGAACTCCTGCGGGTTCTCCTTTCGGGGGAGTGTAATGATTGTCCTCTCTCCATTGACGATAATGGTGAGTTCTATGGGGGGAAGTCCCATCCGAGCCAGCCCTGGAAGCCCGGCAATAGAACCTGATGGAGAAGGTGTCCGTGAAGCGTTGCAGAATGCGTAATTTGTTAAACATTAAACATTTACGCATTTTTTGTGACGACTGGTTTGTGACGGGTTGACGATTCCGGCAGGTTCTGTCACAAATAAGAACATTTTTTGCTTGTTTTCCCTGTTTCCGGCTTGCTTTGTGCTTTGCTCAGTTGGTAGGGCACAAACTTGCTTCCAAGGGCGCAGGAGCGTGTTTTTGCACCCTTTCGCATATCAAAAAAAAAAGCCCTGCAAAGATTATCTGCAGGGCTTCAAGAGCGGAAAACGAGACTCGAACTCGCGACCCCGACCTTGGCAAGGTCGTGCTCTACCAACTGAGCTATTTCCGCGGGACTGCAAATGTACTACAAAAATTTTTATCACCAAAATTTTTTTCACTTCGATTAGAAAAACCGTCCCCGGGACATCAGGCAGAGGATGGCGCCGGGGACGGAGTAAATTGCAGAGCGCGTAGCCGCTACACTTCCAGGCTGTAGCCGGAACGGTAGTCGTAGTGCATCAGTTTAGTGGCCTCGGGATCGTTCATGAATTTCTGGACGATAGGGTTCCAGACTACGGGACGGCCGAGTTCCATGGCGATATTGCCGAGGTTGCAGACGGTGCAGGAGCTGTGGCCCACCTCGACGGGAACGTTGGGATCGATCCGGGACCTGACGGACTCGATGAAGGTGCGGTGGTGTCCGACCTTGGTCTCGTAGGGCACGTTGCCGTCATCCTGGGCGGAACGCATGTCCCAGCGCTTGTCGGAAGCCTCGAAGATGCCGCGGCATACCCTGATGTATCCCTTGTCGCCATATATCTTCACGCCGGGAGTGCCGTCGTCGAAGGGTTCTTCGGTGACCTCGATGCCGTTGTCATATTTGTAGGTCAGATGGTCGTAGAAGCTGTATCCGGGAGGGATAATGTCCACAGGACCGCCCAGGTCCTTGCCGATGGCCCATTGGGCGATGTCGAACATGTGGGCGCCCCAGTCGGTCATAAGGCCGCCGCCGGTGACCTTGTACCACCTCCATGCTCCCCAGAGCTGCTCGTTCTGGGTGGGGGTGATGACAGGGTCGAGGTCCGAGTGGTAGCGGACCGTAGTGGGAAGGGGACCGAGCCATTTGTCCCAGTTGAGGCCTGCGGGAATGTCCATGGGAGGCAGGTTGTTGGAGGCGGGGGCGCCGGTGACGCGATTAACGTCGTTGCGGCCGACATAGACCTTGATCTTACGGATCTTGCCAAGTTCCCCTTCGCGGGCGAGGGTGGCAGCATGGATGAATTCAGCGCTGGAGCGCTGCTGGCTGCCCACCTGGAGGATGCGGTTGTATTTGCGGACGGCCTTGACCAGCTGCTGGCCCTCGTATATGGTAAGAGTCAGGGGCTTTTCGAGATATATGTCCTTTCCGGCCTTGCAGGCGGCGATGGCGATCAAGGCATGCTGGTGGTCGGGGGTGGCTATAACCACCGCGTCAATGTCCGGCCTGGCAAGGACATCCTGATAATCTTCATAAACATCGACCCTGACCTTCTTGACTCCTTTCTTCGTGTAGTAATCGGTGACCCGGCGGACGAAACGGTCCCTTTTGATGTCGTACACGTCGCATCCGGCCACCACCTGCACATCGTCCATGGTGATGAAGCCGTTCAGGAGGTTCATGGCCTGCTGCCCGAGGCCTATGAATCCGAGGGTAATCTTGTCATTTGCGGATTTTTTCGTCACCGGGGCCTTGCCGGAGGCCGAGATGCCGGAAAAGGAGGAGGGAAGGATGAGTCCGGCCGCTCCGAGGGCCGAAGTCCTGAGGAAATCTCTTCTTTGCATGGTTGTTGGTTAGTTTGTGGTTCGGCGAATATACCCAATTATTTCGATTAAGACAAGCGCAGACAATCCCTCCCGTAAATATTCTGCTAATAAAATAATTTATATATTTGTATCTGTACTTTAAACCAAGACCTCTGCCTATGGGCAAGCTATACGATACTCTAATGAAGGATTACCGCCTCCGGGAGGGGCTGAACGCCTGCATAAACTGCGGGACCTGCACAGCCGTCTGTCCGGCAGCCGAATTCTACAGATACGATCCCAGACGGATCGTGGACATCGTGCAGAGCGGTGACGACGAAAAGATCGAGGAACTCCTCAAAGGCGATACCATCTGGTACTGCGGCGAATGCATGAGCTGCCTGACCCGCTGCCCGAGAAAGAACGCCCCGGGCCTGGTAATCATGGCCCTGAGGTCCCTTTCCATCGACCTCGGTTATTTCATCGAATCGGAAAAAGGCCGCCAGCAATATCTCCTTTCGAGGGATATCTGCGGCAATGTCCTCAACTACGGATACTGCGTCTATCCCCGCAAATTCGACTACAAATCCCATCCCGAGGCCGGAAGGGTCTGGGAGTGGGAAGAACAGCATCTCGAAGAGGTGTATGAACGGCTCGGGGCGAACCTCGAAGGCAGCGGCCCCGGCGCCCTCAGGAAGATTCCCGACGAAGACCTCGCACAGCTGAAGAAGATCTTCGACCTCACCGGGGCTACGAAAAGGATGGAGACGGTGCGGGAAGCCGGCCGCAGGAAAGCCGAAGAACTCGGACTCACCGAGGAGGAGTTCTCCGCCATGCTTTATGAGCAGTCCAGCCCCCGCCACCTGAACAGGAAATAACCTGTCACGCGCAAGAGAAACCATCATTCTACTGATCACAAGACAGCGAAATGATCTACGAAGGAAAACAGAAAATCTGGTCCGATTACCAGAAAGAGATACCGGACGACCACTACTACTACGTCCGCAGCTGCATCAGGCAGACCTTCTTCCCCGCGTCGGAGGCGGCTCTGCTCAACATCACCCGGAACATCCTTGGCCGCGACGTGTTCGAAAACGAGCACCACACCACCTGCGGCGGAATCGCCTACCACTCGGATACCATTCCCCAGGAAACGATCATGACGATCGTGGCCAGGCAGTTCGCCCTGATGAAAAAACACGGGTATGAAAACTATGTCTGTTCCTGCATCACCTCTTTCGGAATATACATTGAAATCCTCGAGACCTGGAGGAATTTCCCGGAGCTGGAGGCCAAGATCGCCGACAACCTCAAAAAGACCTGCAACCTGGAATTCGCCAAACCGAAGTTCGTGGTCCACACCAGCGACCTGATCTACAAGCTCAGGGAGGAAATCGCCGCCAAGGCAAAGTACAAACTTGTGAATGTTAAGACCGGACAGCCCCTCAGGGTGGTGGAGCACATCGGCTGCCACTATGCCAAGATGTTCCCGTCTAAAGGGGTCGGAGGGGCCGAATACCCCTATGTCCTCGCCGGGATGATCGAGTCGTGGGGAGGGGAAATCGTGGACTATCCGGAGAGGCGCCATTGCTGCGGATTCGGGTTCAGGCAGTATTTCATCAAGGCCAACAGGGGTTATTCCCTTTCCAATACCCATAAGAAATTCGAGAGCATGGAGCCCTATGAGCCGGATTTCATCATCACCAACTGCCCCGGCTGCGCCTATTTCATGGACCGCTGGCAGTATGTGATAGCAGAATCCCAGGGCAAAACCTACGGAGAAAACGGGCACGGTATTCCCGTCCTCACCTATGAAGAGGTCGCCGGCCTGGTACTGGGATTCAATCCTTGGGACCTCGGCCTGCAGACCCATCAGGTGTACGTGGAACCCCTGCTGGACAAGCTGGGAATCCCCTACGAACCGGCAAAGAAATTCCTCGGGGCGAAAGGCCAGGATATCGGATGCCCCGCCCTCCCCTCTTGTCTAAAAGTATAGTGATATGGCAAAGAATATCATCGTGATTGGCGGAGGTCCCGCCGGATTGGAAGCCTCCGCGAGGCTTGACGCCCTGGGATACAATGTGTTCCTGGTGGAGAAAGAAACCCGGCTCGGCGGCCATCTTGCCCGCTGGGACAGGCTTTTCCCCGAAGGGGTTCCCGCCGCTCCCGTCCTTGAAAAACTCGTCTCCGGCACGGGGAACACCAAGGTTATGCTTGAGTCGGAGGTCCTTAGCCTCAGCAGATTGGGCAAATCCTTCAGGATTTCGCTCACCTCCGGGGTCAGTGTAATCGCCGATGCCGTGCTGATGACGACGGGGTTCGATCTCTTCGACGCGTCAAAGAAGGAGGAGTATGGATATGGGATCTACGACCATGTGGTGACGAACGCCGACATCGAGGGGTATTTCCGCACCGGGAAAGATCCCAGGATCGGCAGTCCGGAAAGGATCGGGCTGGTACACTGCGTGGGTTCGAGGGATGAGAAGGCAGGATGCCGCAATTGCTCCAAAGTGTGCTGCGCCACCGCCGTAAAGCAGGCCTGTGAACTCAAGGCAAAGTTCCCTTCTGCGACGGTGTACTGCTTCTACATGGACCTCAGGATGTTCGGCCGCGGATATGAGGACCTGTACCTCAAAGCGCAGAAAGAATATGGGATCAGGTTCATAAGGGGCAGGGTGTCAGAGGTCTCTGAGAAGATAGACAAGACCCTTCAGGTCAAGGCGGAGGACACCCTTTCCAGCACCCCGCTGAGGGTCTCCCTGGACCTTCTCGTGCTGATGGCCGGCATGCGTCCTTCAGAAGCAGGCGCCAAGGTCGGAAAAATGATCCGCCTCGGCACCGGCGATGACGGATATTTCACCACCTCCGACGGCTTCACCGGCATGCAGGCCACCTCCGTCCCCGGGCTGTTCGTCGCAGGCGCCGCCACAGGGCCCAAGACCCTCCCCGACACCCTCTCAGAAGCCAGGGCCGCCTCCGCACTTATCCACGAATACCTCCGGGAGTCATGATGGATTTCGGATTCTATCTCACCCCAAGCTCCACCATCGAACTTGACAAGGTGGACAGAAAGGCCGTGGATGATCTTGCCAGGGCCGATTCCGGTTTCCGCACCTGCATCGCCTGCGGAAGCTGCACGGCCTCCTGCACGGCCGGAATCTTCGCTGAGACCAGCGTCCGCCGGGCCATCCTCTCGGTCCTCAACGGCCGGGACGAAAAGGCCCTGGACCTCCTCTCCTCATGCATGCTTTGCGGCAAATGCATGATGGTCTGCCCCAGGGGAATCAACACAAGACACCTTATCCTCTCCCTCCAAAAATACTATAACGGAAAATGACACCCTTCCATATACTGCAGGCAGCTCCCGAGGTAATCGACAGGGTCCCCGGGGCTTACGCCCATTTCGTCCTTCCTTTCTGTGTTGGGATCGTTTTCTGCATATGCTGGCTAGGCGTCGGCTTGGTGAGGGTTCTGGCCAACCTGAGTTCTTCTGACAGGAAGTCGCTCCTGATTTCCCTGATCAACCCCAAGACCCTCTGGAAAGACATCAAGGACGTTTTCTGCGACTGTCTCCTCCACCTTAAAATCTGGCAGAGGAAGCCCCTGCTGGGCTACATGCACAGCGCCATCGCCTTCGGCTGGTTCCTGATCATAATCCTCGGGCACCTCGAAGTGTGGCTCTTCGCCCCAAGGCATCTTTACCTCGACAACGGAGCCCTCTTCTACCCCATCTTCTACAGGTATTTCATCTGGGTCAATCCGGAACATACCACCCTGCGTGGATCGCTCTTTTTCTTCCTCATGGACCTCTGCCTGCTGTATATCCTCTCCGGAATCGGCCTGGCCATATTCAAGAGGTTCCGCTCCAGGCTCCTTGGCATGAAACACACCACCAAGCCGTCCCTGATGGACAGGGTGGCCCTCTTCTCCCTCTGGGGAATCTTTCCCCTGAGGCTGCTGGCGGAGAGTTTCACGGCTGACCTTGCCGGAGGAAGCTTCCTTACATTACCTGCGAATGCCCTGCTGAGGTTCCTGTTCGGCAACAACCTGTATTACCTGCCCTGGTGGTGGGCCTATTCGGTCTGCCTCGGACTATTCTTCGTGAGCCTGCCTTTCTCCAGGTATATGCACATCCTCACAGAACCGCTGCTGATACTGCTGAGAAACGCCGGTATCAAGGTGCGGCATCCGAGGAAAGGGTATGCCGAGGCGGAGATTTACGCCTGCTCCAGCTGCGGACTTTGCATCGACGCCTGCCCGATGAATGTGCAGAAAAAGAACCTCCGGTTCTCGTCGGTATATTTCATCCGGTTCCTCAGGAGGCATAACGAAAAGAAGATCAACCGTATCGCGGACAAGTGCCTGCAGTGCGGGAAATGTCTGGCCCTCTGCCCCGTGGGGGTGGATTCACCGGCTATCCGAAGGCGCCAGCGGGCTGCTTATAACGACGTCCTGCCCTTTGACTACTCCCCGCTCAAGGCCCCTGCGCCGAAGGGTGCCGTTCCCGGGAAGGTGATGTATTTTGCCGGATGCATGTCCCACCTTACGCCAAGGATCATCAAGGCCGTGCTGGAAGTGTTCCGGGAAGCCGGAGAAGACTTTGTCTTTGCCGACGAGAATGGCGGGCTGTGCTGCGGAAGGCCGCTTCTGCTTGCCGGAAAGGACCGGGCCGCAAAGGCTGTCATCGAGGCCAACAGGAAGATGATAATTGAATCCGGCTGCTCCACACTTGTTCTGTCCTGCCCGATCTGCCTCAAGGTGTTCAAAGAGGAATACAAGCTGCAAGGAATTGAGGTTCTTCACTATACGGAATACATGGATAGGCTCGTCGCCCAGGGGCGGCTGACCCTAAAGAAAGGGGAGGGCTCGTATGTCTATCACGATCCGTGCGAACTTGGAAGGGGATGCGGAATCTACGATGCTCCTCGCCGTCTTGTCGGCTCCGTGGGAGAACTCCGCAAGGCGGAAAAGGAAGGCGACGAAAGCGTATGCTGCGGAGGCAGCCTCGGCAGCCTGACCCTGAGTTATGATGACAGGAAAAGGATTACGGCCGGAGCGCTGGACAACCTCCTCGCAAACCACCCGGACCGCATCGTCACCGCCTGCCCTCTCTGCCTCAAGACCTTCTCCGACGCATCGTCCGACGTTCCCGTAGTGGACATCGCCGAACTCGTAGCAGATTCAATTACCCGAGTCTGATCAGTCGCCGATAAAATCCTGCAGCAAACTGTCCAAAACGGATTCCCCGTATCCTTCCTGGATTTTGCAGACGGTCCCTTCCGGATTAATCAGGACGAAAGTCGGAATACCCCGCGTGCCATAAGTCCGCAGGCACACAGACTCTCCCAAAGGATCGTTCCAGTTGTTCCAGGTTATTCCATGCTCTTTCGAGGCCTCCTTCCAGACAGCCTCGGTGTCCACGCTGATGCTGACGACTTCCAGTTTTTCCGAATATTTCCCGGCAATCCTGGTCAACTCCGGAATAGATTGGATACAAGGGGCGCACCCGCGGCTCCAGAAATCCGCCAGGATCCATTTCCCCGACATCTCCGAAAGCTGCCTTCTCCCACCGGAGGCATCCCTGTAGAAATACTCCGGCACAGTATCTCCCTCCCGCACACGACGGACCTTTTCAAGAAGACTGGAAATCTCACGCCCCACACTGGAGGCCTTCTGCTCTTCCGACAGCCGTTCATATATCTGCCAGGCTGCCTCACGGTTCTCTTCTTTTCCGTTTGAAACCCCCATTGCAATGGAATGCAGTTGTCTGAGGGCATAACGGCCGATTTCCTCCTCCATAAGAATATCAATACTCTGCCTGGTCAGCCTGCCGGTAATGGTATGCATGGAATCCAGATCTTCCTTCATGACCTTCCGCAAGGAATTCCTCGTTGTTTCCGTTGTGTCCGAACCATAAAACATGGCGTAGACGGCAGCGTTGCGGTGGGCGCTGATGTCCTGAAAATCCATCCAGTCTTTTGCGGACATCCTTTCAAGGAATCTTCCGCGAAGTTTCTGATCCCTGACCGGACTCTTGATCGTAGCATTGTACAGATAGCGTCCTTCGCCGGAAACACGGACTTTCACCCCTGGTTCAAGATATAGTTCCGGACCGTTGCACAAAGGTGTCGGATATGCTCCGGAAACCTTCATCAACTGAATGCTATAATATTTGTCCGACTGAACCGAATCTATGCAGAACTGGAATTTACCATCTTTCAACGTATCCGTCATAACGCCTTTACCGGAGTTCCCGTCAATAAGGAACAGGACGGCCGAGACCGTGTCAGATGGGTTTATCCCGGAAGCCACCCCTGTTATTATGGCACCATTTTCAGGCACTGGCGACCCGCAGGAGAAAACTGCGAGGGCACAAGCAGCAACTAAAATGGATTTCAGCATTTTCATACTTGACATTTTTATTCTTGACAAAAATACTTGATTTGTTTATTTCGCACAAAAGAATGCATTTCTGGTGAGGAGATGCCAAGCCGTCCGTGGGGATCGCCGGACTGACTTTCGTTTACCTTATCACCAGGGTGCGGCCGGTGTCTTCAAGGGGAAGGATGACGGGATGGGAATGACCGCTGTTCGGCTGATGGAAGACGATCTTGAGATTTCCTTCGAAATCCCGGAACACCATCGGGTGTCCTCCGTCGGCCTCGAAGATCGGCTCAGGGTCGCAGGTCCAGGGACCGGCAATCTTTCCGGAAACGGACCTGGAAATGGCCACGCAGTACTTTCCGTTTTTGAACGAGGACCAAAGAATCAGCAGTTGTCCGTCCTTTGTCTTGTAAACGAAGTTCCCGTCGGAAACGTAGGCCGGCGATGAAGACCCGTCAGGATTTTTCCACTGTTTTACAGGAGAGCACCAGGGAGCCTTGGAGGCGGTAAACAGCGTGCGGGGCTCCCCGTCCGGACCGGAAAGGTCTTTTTTCAGGGGCATGAGCTCGAAGGAACCGTCCAGCACCTGCACCCATTCGTGGCAGAAAACCATGTATGGCACCCCGTCTTCAACCCAAAGGGTGCCGTCCAGGGCCATGAAGTCTTTAGGCGTAGTCAGTTCTTTCCCAAGGGGAAGGAAGGGGCCGTCCAGGGACTTTGAACGGAAAACCTGGGTGCCCCTGTATGTGAAGTCCGGCCAGTCGTGGACGGATTCCGCCCATTTGCGGTCGGTGTTCAAGGTGGCGAAAATATACCAGTTCCCATTGTAGCTATGGACCTCCGGGGCCCAGACCGCCCCGGTGATGAAATTGTCAGCCGGAACAGTAAAAACCCGGGAAGGCCCTTTCCAGAGTTTCAGGTCCTTGCTTTTGAACGCTTCCACTCCGCCAAGCCCTTCGTCAGTTGTCGAGGACCGGAAAAGATAATATGTCCCGGTGGCCTTGTCCGCCACGATAAAGGGGTCCCTGCAGTAGATGCTGTCAGTAGGTATCCCCACCTCCTCCGCACCTGCGGAACTTCCGCCGTTCTTGCAGGAAACCACCACGGCAAGCATCGCCGCAAAAATTAATGGTAGCCTTTTCATTGTAAGGGAATCAACGTTTTTCACTTGAAAGGGAGTAAGGGAGGTCGGAAGGGGCCGGGACCGACTTTTTCTTAGGCCGGGCGGTCATGTCGAATTCCAGGACTCCGCCACCCAGGATGTCTTCCCTTGTCAGGAACCTGCGACTCAAGGGTTTACCGTTCAACCTCACGGCCTTGACATACCGGTTGCGGGAACTTACCGCCGGAGCCTTGACGGTGAAGGTCCTGCCGTTCTCCAACTGCATGGTCATCTCGGGAAGGAAGGGAGCTCCCAGGACGAATTCCCCGCTGCCGGGACATACCGGATAGAATCCCATGGCCGTAAAAATGTACCAGGCGGACATCTGTCCGCAGTCGTCGTTTCCTCCGAGTCCGTCCCTCTGAGGCCTGTACATCCTTTCCATGATTTCCCTGAGCCAGTACTCTCCCTTCCACGGCTGCGAAGTCCACTGGAACAGGTAGGGGATATGGTGGGAAGGCTCGTTCCCGTGGACATATCCCCCGATCAGGCAGGAGGCCTCGATATCTTCGTTGTCCTCGTAATACTCAGGAGCCAGAGGTTCCGAGAAAAGGGTGTCCAGGATATTCAGGAAGCGTTTTTCTCCGCCCATAAGGTCGATGAGCCCGGCGACGTCGTGGGGTACGTGGAATGAGAAATTATAAGAATTTCCCTCGATGAAACCCTCTCCGTAAGTCTGCCTGGGATCGGTCGGGCTCTTCCAGTTCCCATCCCTGTGTTTGGCGCGGGCGAAGGGGTCCGTCCCGTCGAAAAGGTTCTTGTAGTTTCCGGCCCTCTCACGGTATTCGCGGGCCAGGGCATACTTTCCCGCATGGAGGGCCGCCCTGTATATCGTCCAGTCGTCGTAGGCATATTCCAGGGTGGTGGAAGCGCCTGTGGATGAATCTTCCAGCGGGACATATCCTTCTTCCATGTATGACCCCAGACCTTCAAGGTACGGGACTGTCGAGGTTGAAACCATGGCGTCCAGCACCCTTCCGCTGTCCAGGTCTGCGCCAGCAAGGAGGGCGTCCGACAGGACTGACACGGCGTGGTAACCGCTCATGCACCAGCCTTCGTTGGCCATAAGAGACCAGATGGGCAGAAGGCCGTGGGCGCTCTGCGCCTGATGGTGAAGCATGGAGAGCGCCATGTCGCGTGCCCGGCCGGGATGCATCAGCAGCAGGAGGGGATGCTCGGCGCGATAGGTATCCCACAGGGAGAATATGGTATAGTTGTTCCAACCGTCAGTATGGTGGATTCCTCCGTCCAGGCCCCTGTAAGCCCCGTCCACATCGTCATATATGGACGGATTAATCATTGTGTGGTAGAGGGAGGTGTAGAACATCCTGAGTTCGTCCCTGCTCCCCTGAGCCTTTATCTTTCCAAGTTCCCTTTCCCATGAAGCCTCGGCGTCATCCCTTATCTCTCTGAAATCCTTTCCCCCGCTTTCCGCCTTCAGATTCCTAAGTGCTCCTTCAACGGAAGTGGCGCTCAACGCCACCTTGACCACCAGCTCTTTGCTGCCGTTCCAGTCGAAGTTGAACCAGCAGGAGAGGCCCCGGCCGGCCATTTCAGGGAAGCCCCGTACATTCCTGAACTTTCTCCAGAACCCGTTGTAAGCGGACGGGACAGTCTCCTTGCTGCCGAAATCCCTCACCGGACGGGAAAAACATATAGCGAAATAGGTATAGTGTTCGCGCGCCCATCCCTGGGTGATCCGGTATCCTGTCAGGAGGCTGTCACCAACCATCCTCACGCTGGCCCAAAGGGTCTTCCCCTCATAGTTGTAGAGGCCGTGGGAGAGGTCGACGATTAGGTGGCGGGCTTCGTCGGAACCGCCGGAGAAGGTATATCGGTGGATGGCCGTCCTCTCGGTGGCGGACAGTTCGGCCTTGATGCCGTAATCGTCGAGTGTGACGGCATAATAGCCGGGAGTGGCAGTTTCGGTTTCATGGCTGAAGCGGCTGCGGTAGCCCTTTTCCGGATGATCAGCCGTGCCGGGATTCAGGTGCAGGGCCCCGGTGGTGGGCATCAGCAGGATGTCCCCGAGGTCGGAATGGCCCGATCCGCTGAGATGGGTGTGGGAAAAACCTACGATGGTAGGATCGTCATAACGGTAACCTGCGCAGAGGGTATAAACCTCGGGCTGGTATTTCCCTGCGATGTTGTGGGGAATCGTGTCCGTGTCAGGACTCACCTGCACGCCTCCGAACGGCACGCAGGCACCAGGGAAGGTGTGTCCCATGCCTGAAGTTCCTATCATCGGGTCCACATACCGGGACAGCTTATCAGGAACGTTTTCAGCCAGTGCATTTCCGGACAGAAGGCTGCCGGCCCCGATCAGGACGGCAACTGCCGTGACGGTTTGGAATATTTTCTTCATCATGTGGTCATTATTATTCTCCTTTACAAAGATAGCAAAAGGAGGAATTATTGTTTATATTTGTTGCTGGCTAATATAATATTACCATGAAAACCTATCCGATACTGATTGCCTTGTCGCTGATCTTTCTTGGCGGGTGCGGAGCCTCAAGGATGACGCTCGAAGAGCAGGAGGCCGTCGCCCAGAAGACGGCCCAGAAGCTGGACAGCCGGAAATTCCGGATAAACGTCGACTACATGATGCCCCGCAGGGGAGGTTCGAAGTCCGTGTTCGGATCATACCATGTCACAATCGACGATACCGTCATCGACTCCTACCTGCCCTATTTCGGAGTGGCCTACAGGGTCCCTTACGGCGGCATCGCCAAGGTCCTGACCTTCAAGGACGACATTGAAGAATACGCAGACAGCGGCTGGAACAGGGGGAAACGCATAATCGCCCTGTCAACGGACAATGACGAAGATTTCCTCGTATATACCATCACCGTGTATGATGACGGCTCTGCCGAGATCCAGGTCCGCTGCCGCAACCGCGAGGACATCAGCTACCGGGGGTCCCTTGTCACAGACGAATAACCGCACCTGGCGCCTGCCGGAGGGCTGTTTGCATATTTTTCGAAAATTATCGTACTTTGCAGGCTGAAAAACTTATTTGAAAAATGAAAAAATTTCTGACACTCATGTGCGTAGCGGCGGCGATGCTCATCACCGTCAATTCCAACGCCCAGAGCCAGTGGGGCTTCGGCGGCGGATATATCAGCGGTTCATTTACCGGAAAAGACAACCCGGACCTCAAGTCCTTCCCCGGATTCTACCTTGGAATCGACAGGAACTGGGCCTTCTCTTCCATGGATGGCCTCTCCCTCGATCCCGGAGTGAATTTCATATACATGTCCAGGGACAAGGAGCGCCTCCCCGCCTTCCAGATTCCCATCAACCTGAAGTACACCGTCGAACTCTCCTCAGATTTCACCCTGAGCGCTTTCACCGGACCGGTGTTCAACCTGGGAATGACGTCGAACGGCTACAGCAAGGACGACCTCATTCTTGGCGGACGGCTGAAGAAATGGAACGCCCAGTGGGACCTCGGAGCTGAAATCACCTATTCCCACTCCATCGCCATCAGGATAGGATACAACTTCGGCATGACGAAGGCCTTCCACTTCGACGGGGAAGATCCGAAGATCCGTTTCAACGGATTCCAGGTCGGACTCGTGTTCCGCGTAATGGAGTAACAGACAGCTATTTACAATCCGAATTCCAAGGCTATCAGGCTTCGCTTGGTAGCCTTTCCGTGTGCATATTCCCCAACATCCACCGCATCCAGGAGATAGAGGTCCCTTCCTTCGAAGAGGGTGCTTTTCGCGCTGGCCTGGATTTCCGCTATCCTGTCCATGGATTCCTTGGGGATGATGAGATGGCAGGGTATTATGAAGGCCACGGGGTTGCAGGCGACGGCGTGGGCCACCGCGCGAACTCCCGCAGTATTGTTGCAAAGGGTAGCGAACTCGGTATAACTGAAGAGCCTGCGGGAAGGGACATATCGCCCTTCGCTGTGGTTCAGGGAGAAAAGGGTCTCCCATACTTTCTTCTGGAAAGCCGAGCCGTAGAGGATAAGGTCTTCCCAACGTACGGCCTTTGCAAGCTCCACCAATGCCTGTGTGGAAATCTTTTCAGTGGTAACGGAAGAAACGAGTGACGGATTCTGCCCTGCAATCTTCCCCGCAATCTTTGCCAGATGAACATAGCTCATGGAGACGGAAGCTATCTTTCCGTCAACCCGTGTAACGATCCATTGAGGGCTTGGTTTCATAAGATTTATTTTTTGACTATTCGCAGGAGGGCTTCAAGGAAATAGTAATCCCCGTAGGAAAGAGGGGTGTCAACCTCGCTTTGCTTCGGCTTGTGGCCCACTCCATGCCTGAGGAGGAAGTCGCCGTTTTCTCCGGGACCTGCAAGGTATTCGGGAGAAGACAGGGTGCGGAGCTGTTTCTCCGCCATGGCCAGGCAACTGCCGGACAATGACCTGGATTTGGTCAGGGATGCCAGTTCGACGAAGGCGGAGGCCATTATCGCTCCGGCGGAGGAATCAAGGACATCATCTTCAGGGGCGTCAAAGTCCCACACGGGTATGCCGTCGGCCGGGAGCCTTTCCAGAAGCATTTTCGCAATCCCTTCGGCCTGCTTGAGATATGCCGTCTCACCCGTTTCCCGGTACATCATAGTAAAGCCGTACAGGCCCCAGGCCTGGCCGCGGGCCCATGCAGAGTCGTCGGAGAGGCCCTGATGGGTCTTTTTTGCGAGGACCTTTCCCGTAGCAGGGTCGTAATCAACGACGTGCCAGGTTGTGTAATCGGGACGGAAATGGTTCTTTATCGTAGTATTGGCGTGGGTCTTGGCCATCTTCATGAAACTGTCCTCCTTGAAAAGCCCGGAGGAGAAGGTGAATATTTCCAGGTTCATCATATTGTCGATGATGACGGGATAAGTCCATTCGCCTCCGTCCCAGCTCCTTGTGGCGCCGACCACCGGGGAGAACCTGGCGGCCAGGGCCTCGGCCCCTTTCCTGATGGTCGGAAGCCAGGAGGCGTCTGAGGTGAGCCTGTAGGCGTTGCCGTAGCTGCAGTTTATCTGGAAACCGATGTCGTGACCGGTGTTTTTCTCCGGCAGACCGGCCAGCTTGAGGGTGTTTTTCTCCGCAAGGGACTTGATGCGAGGATCTCCTGTGTATTTGTATATAAGCCAAAGACTTCCGGGGAAGAAGCCGCTCACCCAATCCTCCACGGGGGCATCCGTAGGCTTTCCGTTCACGAATGACTTCGGAATCCTGTCGTCAGCCAACCTTGCGTCCATTGCCTCATACTTGATCTTTGCAAGACTGAAAACCCTGTCCGCCATTTCAAGGACCGGCTCGCTTGCCATGGAGGTATCCTCATTCTTCCCTGCCTTCCTGCTCCAGGGAGAGAATAGGGCGAAAACAAGGAGGAAGGCAAGGCCGAAGGCCAGAATGTAACCAAGGCTGAAACCTATTTTGCTGGAATTATTCATAATATGCGGAATCTAAAGTTCCTCAAGTTCAAACCTCTTTTCAGGGGAAATGTCTTCCTGTGCCTTCTGTTTTCCGTTGAAAACATAGGTGTTGTCCCTCGACACGAGGTTCTTCGCAGCCGAACTCTTCACGCCGAAGCCGTTGTTGTACTGGATAGTGTTGTTCTCGATGAGGATATCCTCGGATGGATGCGCAAGATAGTCGACAAGTATGCCGTTGGTGTCGTTCCCTTCGAAAAGACAGCCCTTTATGGTAAGCCCCTTGGTGTCGGACACGGTCACGCCGTTCCAGTCGTTCCTTGCAATCTCGCAGCCTTCGATATCCACGTTCCTGCAGCTCTTGACAACCACGCCGGAGCCCTTGAACGAACAGTCGAGCCGGGAATTGACGATCCTCACATCCTCGCATTCATGCAGGAGGAGGTTGTGCTGGATGCGGTCTCCCGGCACGATGTGGGAGCCGTTCTCGGTGAAATCGCAGTTTTCTATGACTATACCCTTGGTATCGGAGAAATAGACGCCCGTACGGGAGAAGTTCATCACGGTAAGGTTCCGAAGGGTGATGTTCGAGTGCGGGGCATCGATGTCACCCTGGCAATGGAGGCCGTTGAGGCTGTTGCTCAGGCGGGCGGAGCGGTCGAAACGTCCGGTGTTGGGGTCGTATCCGGGATTGTGGTCCCAGGCACCGTCAATCACGAAATCACTGAGAGTGATGTCTTTCTGTCCGAAGCCGCTGAAGGAGAATGCGATGTTGAAGATGGAGGGTTCGCAGACGAAGACCGTCTCCAGTCCCTCTCCCTTTAGGTTGATGCCGGAAGGGATGGAATAGGTCTTTTTCACCTTGTATTCTCCGGCTTTGAGCAGGATGGTCCTGCCGGTGCCGGCGTTGGCGTCCATGACGGCCTGCAGGTCGTCCCCCGGCTTCACAACGATGGCGTCTGAGGGGGCGGGAGAGGTCTCGGAGGCCTTTTTCGCTCCCACCATGTAGGCTATCTTCGAAGGTTCCGGTTTCTTGAGTTCGGCAGGAGTCTCGCCGAAACTGGCGCTCCATGCGGTGAGTTTTTTCAGCACATCCCTGTCCCCGTGCTCGATAGCATATTTGACATGGGGAAGGTCCACTCCCTTGGAGGTGTAGTAGTTGTACACCCATTCGAGCCCGTGTGAGAAATGTCCCCTTTCCCTCTGTGCAGGAGGACCGTAGCAGTCCACTTCTTCTCCCGAATTCCATGTCTCGAGGTACTCCAGACCCAGGGCGAGCCTCTGCCCGGCGGCCTCGAAGAGATTGACTCCCTGGTTGTAAGCCACCCTCGCGGCATAGGAGTAGAGCCTCTCTCCCATCTGGGCGTGCCCCATGTCGCGGGTCATTTCCTGGCACTGTCCGTTGGGCCATATATATTTGAGCAGACTGCCGTTGAAGGGGCTGTGGAGGTAGTGGTACACGGCATTGTCGAACATTTCCCTGTTGTCCGTAAAGACGGCGAAGGAAAGGATGGTGTGCATGAGGGCTCCGTCCCAGTTGCCGTTGGCTTCGGAAGAATAGTAGCGGATGTAAGGGAAAAGGATTTCCATGAGAAGGGTGTTTACGCTCTCCGTGTCCTCTTCCGTCCATCCGGGATAGGTATAACGCAGGATCTCGGCGGCATTGCAGAATGCCTGCCCGTCAAGGCCGATGATGAGTTTCGTGTCGTTTTCGTCGAAACTGCGGAGCTTGCGGGACCAGGCGTCTATGATTTCAATGGCTTTCTTCGCGTAGGCTTCCTCTCCGGTGATATACCATAGGACGGCGCAGGCATAAACCCTTCCGGAGCTGGCGCCCCACTGCGATGATCCGATATCTATCGACCCGTAGGCTCCGCGGATTACCCTGGACGAAGGTTCGGGGACAAAGGCCAGGGGACCATTTGCAGATTTATAAAGCTCAGAACGGGTGCTCCCCTTCAATTCCTCGGCATATCCCGCCCATGGCTCTTCCCCGGCGAGGACCTTCGCCTTCACCCAGTCAAGGTCGGCAAGGGTAAGGTCTATGCCAGGATGGACGAAGCCGGAGTCCTTTTCGGGGTCTTTCGTGTTGCAGGATGACGTGATCAGGGCCAGGACGCATAGTACTGCGGAAAGAAGTTTGCCGAGAGTCTCTTTCATATTATTTGGTCTTAATGTGTTTCAGACTTCTAATATAGTGAAAAAATACCAACGTACAAAACGCTTTGCATCAGTTTGATAAGCGTTTTAAGCCTGTTGAAATCTTTGTTAATTGGATTTTTATATGTATATTTGCAGCCCCCTAAAAAGGGGGTTTAAAACATAAATTATAGATTAACAATCATTTATGCCCACAATTCAACAACTTGTTCGCAAAGGACGCGAGGTTGAGACCGTAAAAAGCAAATCTCGCGCGCTGGACGCATGTCCTCAGAAGAGGGGCGTATGCCTTAGGGTCTACACCACGACTCCTAAGAAACCTAACTCCGCAATGAGAAAGGTTGCCCGTGTACGTCTTACCAACTCCAATGAGGTCAATGCCTACATCCCGGGCGAGGGCCACAACCTCCAGGAGCACAGCATCGTGCTGGTTCGCGGAGGCCGTGTAAAGGACCTTCCCGGTGTGCGTTACCACATCCTTAGAGGAGCTTTGGATACTGCTGGCGTAGAGGGCAGGACCCAGTCCCGTTCCCTTTATGGTGCCAAGAGGCCGAAGAAATCTAAGAAGTAATCTTTTTTAATCACCTAATTTTTTTCAAAAATGAGAAAAGCGAAGCCTAAGAAGAGAATTCTACTTCCTGATCCCAAGTTCCACGACATCGAGGTTACCCGTTTCGTGAACAACTTGATGCTGCAGGGGAAGAAGAGTATCGCGTATTCTATTTTTTACGATGCCATCGACATGGTAGGCGAGAAGATGAAAGATTCTGACAAGGCTCCCATAGATATATGGAAGAAAGCTCTCGAAAACGTGACCCCTCAGATCGAGGTCAAGTCGCGTCGTGTAGGAGGTGCCAACTTCCAGGTGCCTACGGAGTTGCGTCCCGAAAGGAAAGTCTCTCTCTCCATGAAGAACCTCATCGGATACGCCCGTAAGCGCTCCGGCCACTCCATGGCCGAAAAACTCTGCGCCGAGATCATGGCCGCCTACAACAACGAAGGTGGCGCATTCAAGAGAAAGGAAGACATGCACAAGATGGCAGAGGCCAACAAGGCGTTTGCCCACTTCCGTTTCTAATCCGTCCGGCAGATAGATGGCAAAAAGAGATCTTCAATACACCAGGAACATCGGCATTATCGCCCACATCGATGCCGGTAAGACCACTACGTCCGAGCGTATCCTTTACTACACCGGCAAGATCCACAAGATCGGGGAAGTGCATGAAGGTGCAGCCACCATGGACTGGATGGTCCAGGAGCAGGAGAGGGGAATCACCATCACCTCTGCTGCCACCACGGCGTTCTGGCACTACAATGGGAAGACGTACCAACTGAACCTCATTGACACTCCGGGACATGTGGACTTCACCGTTGAGGTGGAGCGCTGCCTCAGGGTCCTGGACGGTTGCGTGGCCACGTTCGACGCTGTCGGACGCGTCCAGCCCCAGTCCGAGACCGTGTGGCGCCAGGCCGACAAGTTCCGTGTTCCCAAGATCGCATACGTGAACAAGATGGACCGAGTCGGTTCCGATTTCCTCGCATGCGTCGAGGATATCAGGAACAAGTTCGGAGCCAATCCTGTTCCCGTCTGCCTCCCTATCGGAGCAGAGGACAAATTCCAGGGAATCGTCGATCTGCTTGACCGCAAGGCCATAATCTACGATTCCGACAATACCGAAGTCATCAACTTCCGTGAAGAACCCGTCCCCGAAGACATGAAGGACGAGGTCGAGCTCTGGAGGGACAGGCTCGTGCAGTCTGCCGCCGAGTGCGACGACGCCCTTATGGAAAAATACTTCGAGGATCCGGACGGTGTCACGGTTGAAGAAATCATCGCAGCCCTCCGCAAGGGTACCATCGAAATGAAGCTGGTCCCTGCGACCTGCGGTTCCTCCTACAAGGACAAGGGCGTCCAGTTCCTCCTGGACTGCATCGTCCGTTACCTTCCTTCCCCGCTGGACATCGGCGCCGTCAAGGGCACCCATGTCATCACCGGGAAAGAAGAGGACCTCTTTGCAGATGCCGACAAACCCTTCTGCGGACTCGTGTTCAAGATTGCGACCGATCCTTTCGTAGGCCGTCTGGCTTATGTAAGGGCCTATTCCGGAACACTTGATTCCGGGACCTACGTCCTGAACACCCGCACCGGGAAGAAAGAGAGGGTAGCCAGGCTCTACCAGATGCATTCCAACCACCAGAATCCCATCGAGTCTCTGGAGGCGGGAGACATCGGAGCGGCCGTAGGCTTCAAGGACCTGCGCACAGGTGACACAATCTGCGACGAGCGTCATCCTATCTCCCTTGAATCAATGGAATTCCCCGATCCCGTCATCGGAATCGCAGTGGAACCCAAGACCCAGGGAGACCTTGACAAGCTCGGCGTGGCCCTTGCCAAACTTTCCGAAGAAGATCCGACCTTCACCGTCAAGTCCGACAATGAGACAGGCCAGACCGTCATCAGCGGCATGGGTGAGCTCCACCTCGACATCATCGTCGACCGTCTCCGCAGGGAGTTCGGAGTGGAGATCAACCAGGGCGCTCCCCAGGTCAACTACCGCGAGGCCGTCACGACCACTACCCAGTGGCGCGAGGTCTTCAAGAAGCAGACCGGCGGCCGTGGCAAATTCGCGGATATCATCTGCGAGATCGGACCTGCGGACGAAGGGGTCACCGGGCTCCAGTTCGACAACCAGGTCAAGGGAGGAAACATCCCGAAGGAATTCATACCCAGTATCCAGAAAGGCTTCGAATCGGCCATGTCCAACGGAGTTCTCGCAGGATATGAGGTCCAGTCCCTGAAGGTTACCGTCCTGGACGGATCCTACCACCCGGTAGACTCCGACCAGATGTCCTTTGAAATGGCCGGCCGTATGGCCTTCCGCCACGCCTGCCCCAAATGCCACCCGGTCCTCCTCGAACCCATCATGAGTCTCGAGGTTGTGACTCCGGAAGAGTATATGGGCGACATCGTGGGAGACCTCAACCGCCGCCGCGGGCAGATCAGCGCAATGGATGCGACCTCAAATGGGGCAAGGATAATCAAGGCGTTCGTTCCCCTGGCCGAACAGTTCGGCTATGTGACCGTTCTCCGTACCCTTTCCTCCGGCCGCGCCACCAGCACGATGACATTCGACCACTATTCCGAGGTTCCCGCAACCCTCGCCAAGACGATTGTGGAGAAAAGCGGATACCGTCTTCCGGAAGATGATTAATTTTGTATTTAATAATTAAAAGATATGAGTCAAAAAATCAGAATCAAGCTCAAATCCTTCGACCATTCGCTCGTCGACAAGTCGGCTGCGAAGATCGTTGATACGGTGAAGGCCAGCGGCGCAAAGGTCAACGGCCCCATTCCTCTTCCTACCAACAAGAAGATATTCACCGTGAACCGCTCGACTTTCGTCAACAAGAAAGCCCGCGAGCAGTTTGAACTCGACTCCTACTGCAGGCTCCTGGACATTGACGACAGCAACGCCAAGACCGTTGACGCCCTCATGAAGCTCGAGCTTCCTTCGGGAGTTGAAGTGGAGATCAAAGTCTGAAAAGATTTTGTAACTTTGTGAGCCGGTGTATTCCGGCGACAGCCCGGTTCTGCATGGCGTAGTACGCTCAGGCCGGTTCCGGTCCCATAGCTCAGTTGGTTAGAGCATCTGACTCATAATCAGGGGGTCGTAGGATCATGCCCTACTGGGACCACAAAAGGGGATTGCAGAAACTGCAATCCCCTTTTGCGTTCCCCGGGGGACTGATGCTGATTGAGGGGACGGGATGATTTGGGGAGAACCGGAACTCCTCTAAACCAGCACCTTGAGGATGTCTTCGCGGCGAACGGGAGTGGGAAGGGAATCGGGATAGAGGGAGCCGATATGGTCCGCCAATGCTTCGAGGGATTCTTCGGGAGTGTGGTCGGTGTGCAGGGGATCCGCATCCCCGGCAAAGGGGAAGCCCGGGACGGAAGTGAAAGCCGCAAATGAAGAGTCCCCCGTGAATATGTCCTCAGGACGGCAGAAAGTCGCAACCTGCCATCCGCTATACTTCAGATTCGGGCCGCGATAGACCCGCGTCAGGTCGCCGGTCACTATACGGCACTGGCGCTGAAGCCTGGCTATGGCCGCATCGGCCGCGCTCTTCCTGACCCCAAGCAGGGAACGGACCTCCTTTATGGAAATGCTTCCGTGACCGGAAACATACTCAAGGATCATCTCCCCTGCCTTGTCCGGAGAGAACCGCGAACGCTGCAGGTTCATAATCTCACGGTACCATTCCACGGTCGCAAAAGAGGCCTTACCCCCGCACAGGAATTTCCCATAAGCGATATCCCCGCTCTGCACGCACTCGATTTTCCAGTCCCACGGTCCCAGGATCCCTTCCTCACCGTCGAACCAATACTCCTTCGGAGTCATCTCCTGGATGGAGAAGCCAGGAATCCTGTTCCGGAAGAAGGGAATGAATCCTATCTCCCTGATTGCACGTCCCATCGCTTCGGCGCTGTCTATCCTGAATCCGACCATTGGCATCGTTTTCCAAAGATACTAACTCCGGCTGAAATACCGCCACTCACGGAAAAATATTATCTTTGCTTATCAACAACAATGCGAGCCCGACATGGTCAACCATAAAAACAGCTTCCTGAAAAACTACCGTCCCTCTATCCTTCTCATTTCAGGATTATTGGCCGGAGGGGTGCTGGGAGCGGTCCTTGGAGAAAACGCCAGGGTCCTGCAGCCGATAGGCACCCTGTTTCTGAACCTGGTTTTCGTGCTGGTCGTGCCTCTCGTATTCTTCTCCGTAGCGCGGTCAATGATATCCATGCACCGGAGCGGCGTCATCGGCAAGATGCTCGGTACCGTCATCTGTGTTTTTCTGCTTATGTCCCTTGTGGCAGGAATATTCTCCTACGGATTCATGTCCTTGTGGAACCCCTTCGCCGGGATAACCCGATACCCGGGTGAGGCCGTTCAGTCGGGGGGAGGATTCAGCGGGGATCTCAACCTTGGCGACACCCTTGTCAACGCTTTCACCGTAAGCGATTTCTCTCTTCTGCTTTCCCGGGAGCACCTTCTTCCCCTTTTTGTTTTCGCCGCCCTTTTCGGCCTCGCGGTTTCTTTCCTTGACAAGAATGCGGGTGCCGTGAGAACCCTGATCGAGGAGGGGGAGACCGTCATCATGAAGATGATGGAAATCATAATGAAACTGGCTCCTATAGGCCTGGGATGTTATTTCGCCGACATCGTCAGCCGCCTTGGAAGTCAGATTGTAGGGGAGTATATGGAGATTTTCCTTGTGGTCAGCGCGGCTTGCGCGATATGCTACATCGTGTTTTATTCCCTTTTCGCGCTATACAGCCATATCCCTCTGGGCAAGTTCTGGAAGGAGATGATCGCGCCCTCCGCCACGGCCGTCGGAACCTGTTCCTCGGCCGCATGCATGCCTGTCACGATGGCAGCCGCAAAGAATCTTGGAGTCAGCGACACGGTAGCCGAAGGGGTGATACCACTCGGGACGAATCTTCATAAGGACGGTTCCATCATCACCTCCGTCGCAAAGGTCCTTTTCACCCTGTATTTCTTCGGTATGGCCACGGGAGACTTCCGCATGGCGATTCTTGTTATAGCCATTGCGGTTTTTGAAAGCATTGTGGTGGGAGCGATTCCTGTGGGAGGCATGACGGGAGAGATCTTCATCTGCGCCATCCTTGGCCTCGACCCCTCTTTCGCCGCCACCCTACTGATAATCGGCACCATCTGTGACATCCCCGCAACCCTGCTCAACGCCACCGGGAACCTCGTTGCGGCAACTCTGGTCAATCGTTTGGTGAAATAGACTGCTTGAGAGCTTCCTTCTCGAAAGAAAGCGGTCCGTGGTCTTCCGGCAGGATCGTCACTTTCATACCTACAAAGGCATAATTGTCGCGCAGATGGATGATATCTTCGTCCAGCAGCCGGATACAACCTTCACTGCCCCGACCGACCTTCAATGATTCGCGGTTGTTCATACTGCCATGAATCCCTATGCCGGAGTGGCCTGGTACGGCCAGGCGCATAAACCAGTGCCCATATGCAGGAATCGACCCTCTCCCGTCTCCGAAATCATGGTGCCAGGAGGAGGCATCCTGAATCTGTGTAATAGAGAAAGGCGGCCCGGGATAGGATTCCGGAGTCTTATTGTCTCCACGCACCTGTTTCTGGCCACGGTTCTTTGCTATGCACACCGGATAGGAGGCGAGAAGGACCGTGTCGGGACCCTGGACCTCATACACATTCAAGTGCTCAGGATGGACTTTGGATATCACGATGAAACATTTTTCCCGTTCTTTCGGGGAAGCGAGAACCCTCTTCATCGGGATTCCGCTTTCATCAAGGTCAAAGAAGAAATCCTGGACGGCAGATGTCTTTTCCCGGTTTTGACCCCCGCAGGAAATCATGTGGAAAAGAGAAAGGACAGCCAGTAAGACAGAAATCAGTCTCATCGCACGATATGTATTATTGTTCAGCAATTTGGAAAGTATACACCAAATATAACGTTATTTTATCAATGGCACACTATTTTCATCCGAAACGGACATGAGCATCATTTCACAATTCAGCGCCTTTGTACGTGGCTTGGGCCATGCTTTCCGCCGGTTCCCGACGGAGGCGGCCCTGGGAGTAGTTTATTTCATTCTCTTCATTCTCACGGAAACAGGGGCCCTTCCGGGCATTAATGAGGAGAACCGGGTATGGATGATCCTGTGGTTCCTGCCCCATTACGTCCTGCTTTTCTTCCTTCACATCCATAGCGGAAAGTTCCCTGCGGCAAGACTCATCGCTGTTGCTGTCTGGTTCCTGTGGCTCCCGCTCGTGCTGCGTCCGTCCTGGGGTGTCCTCGATTTCTTCCGCGGAGGATGGCAGGTCGGGATTGCCTGGGTGATTTCCGCAATCCTCCTTTCTTTCTGCCATATCGCTGAAGACGATGAGAGCTATGGCGCAGGGATTGTGCGGACCGGACTGAAAGTCGCCACGGGATTCATCCTGGGAGGCCTGATGGCCGCCGTCATGGCCTGTCTGGCTGCCTCTGCCGACTACCTGTTCGAACTTCATCTGAACGACCATTGGTTCTCCTTCCCGATAGCCTTCATCCTCATGGTGATCATGCCCATGCTCTGCTGTTTCCTGGTAACGGACAACAAGCTGGAGCGTGCTGGCGGAAGATTCCTGGCCATAGCGGTAGACCATATACTTTCCCCGGCCCTGATAATCTATTCCGTCATCCTGTACCTTTATCTGGCCAGGATAATCATCCGGGGGCAGCTACCTGACGGAGGTGTGGCCTACATGGTCCTGGGGTTCCTTTCGATGGGACTGATCTGCCACCTCATGCGCCTTCAGGTCAGGAACAGGCATTTCGAATGGTTCTACAAGGCCTTCCCGATCATCGCCGTGGCGCCCCTGGGCCTGCTATGGACCGGCATTGCCAGAAGGATCGGCGAATACGGCATCACAGAGGCCAGATTCTACCTGGTTGTGCTTGCCGTACTGGTCACTATCTTCACTATCCTGCTGATAATCCCCCGTTTCCGGAGTTTCAGGCTGATGGCGGTCATCCTCGCGGCAGCCGCTGCATTATTCACATACTTCCCGGGAATAAGGGCCAGGGACTTCGGCATCCGGAGCCAGCAGGCCAGGCTGGAAAGGGTTCTTCCGGAAGTGTTGGAAAATGGGAAATTCCCGGAAGATATCGTCTATGCCGCCCTGGAGGAAGACACCTTGAAACGGAACAGATTCATCGAAGCTTACGGAGCCTGGTCTTATCTTGAAAAGGAAATGACTCCGGCAAAGTTCAAGGATATGTACGGGAAGTACGGGGACTTTGATTTCGAGGAATGGAGACTGGATTCAAACAAGTGGGAAGCGGAGGAAGCGGAGGAAACGGCAGATGAGGCGAAGAAAATAGTTTCATGGTCCCTCGGGGAAAACGTTGACCTGGGTCCGTATACCGAGCTGGTCCCGAAATTTTCCTGGAACATACAAGTAGACAGGGAGACCGTGGCCTTCGTCAGCAAGGCTTCGCCGGCTGACACCCTTCTTTACTGTCCGGTAAAGGAGAGGCTGTCCTCACCGTTCCCGACCGCAAAGGACGTCCTGATATACAGCAATGAAACTTATCTGGCCGTATTCAACGACATAACTGACTTCGGCGATTCCAATTACGTGTCGTTCAGCCACTACGGTCCGGTGCTCCTGTTCAAAAAGCCTGAAAGATAGCAGGGTATTGCAAGAGAAGATAAAATGAATTATCTTTCGTACTGTCATGAGAACACGGATATTATTGATAATCATCACCATCTTGGGACTGGGGCCGACAATGCGGGCCCAGACGGACAGTTTGCGTTTCAGCGTAAGCGGAAAGGTGGTTGACGCCGTCACGGAACAGGTCCTCCGTGGCGTGGAAGTGTCAATTCCCGGCAGGCAGTACGCCACGGTCACGAACGTGGACGGTAATTTCACCCTGAAGTCCGACGCTCCTATTGAAGAAATCACGTTCTCCCACCTTGGCTACCGGAGCGTCACCGTGAATCCGGAAGACGGCAAGGCCAACGTCCGTCTCAACCAGGAAGCCCTGGCGCTGGATCCGGCATTGATAGTATCCGCCGAACCGGAGAGGCTTGTCAGGGAGGCCATCCGGAAAGTGAGGTTCAATTATCCCGACAAGGATGAACTCTTAATGAGTTTCTACAGGGAGACCATGCAGAAACGACAGCGGTACATCTATGTCAGCGAGGCCGTGGCCAGGGTATTCAAGACCCCGTACAAGTTTGGGGTGCTCAGGGATGCGGCCGGCCTTGACAAAAGCCGCGTGGTCCTCAGCAACCGCAAGAGGGATACGCTGAGCGTGGTTTTCCTTGGAGGCCCGACGATCTCCACCAATTTCGACCTCGTGAAGAATGACGGCATCCTCCTGAGTGAGAGGGAGATGGTGAATTATGTATTCTCGATGACTGCTCCTGTATCGATCGGAGGCAGGATGAATTTCGCGGTCAAGTTCCGCCCGCTGAGCGCGGCAGACGTTCCATATCCTCTCTACTCCGGAACTCTCTACATTGACTATGAAACGCTTGCCTTCACAAGAATCGACATGTCGATGGATATGTCCAACGAAGAGGCGGTGATCCATGACATCCTTGTCCGCAAACCGGCAGGCCTGCGCTTCCGTCCCCGCGAGGTCAGCGTGGTCATGACCTACAGGCCGGACGGAGAAAAATGGAGGCTCGGCTATGCCAGGGTCACCATGCGTTTCTCCTGTGACTGGCGAAAACGCCTGCTAAGCACCAATTATACCTGTATCAACGAACTGGTCGTCACGGGAGTAAGTCCGGAGGCCATCCCTATTCCGAGGAACACGCAGTTTAGGGCCAATGACGCCTTGAGCGAAAAGGCCGAGTTCTTCACCGATCCAGATTTCTGGAAGGACTACAACATCATCGAGCCTTCAGTCAGCCTGGAGCATGCGATAGACCGCCTGAAGAAGAAATAATTGATATTTAAAAACGCAAAACCGGCAGGAATATCGAGATGATTTGATATTTTTGCACCCGTAATACGAAAGAACCATGTCAAAGAGAATCACCGCAATCCTTCTTTCAGCCGTCATGGCCGCCGTTTTCTCCGTCGTTTGCTCCGGACAGGACAAGCTGCCCAGGGGTGTTCCCGTGGAAATGGACAAGGAAATGTTCCTTAAAAGAATTGCCGATTACAAGAACAATCCCAACGAATTCAAATACCTGGGAGACAAGCCGGCCATCATAGATTTCTACGCTACCTGGTGCGGTCCGTGCAAGCAGGTCGCACCCATCGTAGCCGACATGGCAAGGGAATTTTCCGGCAAGATCCACGTCTATAAGATCGATATAGACAAGGAGCCTGAACTGGCTAAGGTTTTCGGCATTCAGAGCATTCCCTCCTTCCTTTTCATTCCGAAGAAGGGGGAGCCCAGGATGGTTGTGGGTGCCATGGACAGGAAAACCTTCAGGGAGACCCTCAACGCCAATCTGTTCGGTAAGGAATAATTCTGACAAGGAGTAGGGATGAAGGTCCTTTTTGTGGTTAATCCACTTTCCGGAGGGAAGGATAAATCAAAGATAGTGAGGCAGATACAGGAGGGATGCAAGCATCCTTTGGAAGTGGTGTACACGGAAAGGCCCGGCCATGCCGTTGATATCGCCAGGGAAAGCAGCGCCGATGCCGTGGTGGCCGTCGGCGGGGACGGAACGGTAAGCGAGGTTGCCAAGGGACTCATCGGAACCGGGAAGGCTCTTGGAATCATTCCCTGCGGCAGCGGCGACGGTCTCGCACTGCATCTTGGCATCAGCAGGAATTCCCGGAAGGCCATACAGACCATCAACTCTTTCAATATTGCGGTCATGGACCACGGCGTCCTCGGGGACAAACCATTCTTCTGCACGACAGGGGTCGGTTTCGACGCCGAGGTTGCCTGGAGATTCTCAAAAGCAGGCACCCGCGGGCTATGGACATATATATCCGAGGCCCTGAAGACCTGGAGAACTTACGTTCCTGACACTTACACCATCACTGTGGACGGCTCGAAATGGGAAGGCCGCGCGGAAATGGTGACCGTCGGTAATGTTAACCAGTGGGGGAACCAGGCCCGTATAACATCCCTCGCTTCGGTTACGGACGGCCTTCTGGACGTCTGCATTGTCAAGCCTTTCCATAGTATTGAAATACCGGTACTTGCCGCCAAACTGCTTGACGGCAGGGCCCATACGAGCGGCCGTGTGGAAATGTTCAAGGGCCGCCATGTGGAGATCCGGCGCAGTTCTGGGGGTCCTGCCCATCTCGACGGAGACCCCATCCTCCTCGACGACTTCATAGCAGCCGATGTGATACCGGCTTCGCTCAGGGTCATAGTTCCCACTAATAAAAGAATATGAAAGACAAGATAAGAGTTTCCGACTGGTTCGGCTTCTTCGCCCCAATATTCCTGTGCCTGACCCTGGTGCTGGGATTCATCGTCAGGGTGGCTCTGGTCTTCCATCCCCTCACCGTCATCGGGTGGGGGTTTGGAGATTGGGTGAAAATATTCGTCCTGGGATTCCTCAACGACTTGGCATTCTGTGCCATAGCCCTTGTCCCGGCCTTCGTGGTCTACACCTTCCTCACAGATGATAAATACAGGAAACCCTGGGGATACGTATTCTACGGCCTCCTGACGGCGCTGACAGCCTATATCCTTTTCTTCAACGACATAACCGACGAATACGGCGGTCCGCTTCCGAGGATAGTGAACGCCGTCCTCCTTTTCCTTTGGATCTGTTTCACCGTCAAGTTCTTCGTGCCAAGACTGAGAAAGGGTTGGAGGACCGCTGCCATCTATATAGTGATGCTCCTGTATGTCATCGCCGCCATAAGCATAGCCATTTCAGAGGTTGTGTTCTGGAGCGAATTCGGTGTGAGGTTCAACTTCATTGCCGTAGATTATCTCGTTTATACCAATGAGGTCATAGGCAACATCATGGAATCCTACCCGATGGTTCCCATGATACTGGGGATGCTGGCCATCGCCGGCACCATCCTGTGGCTGATGGTCCGGAAGGCCGATTTGAAGGATAGCGGGAATCACTCCTGGAAAAGATGGGGACTTACCCTGGCCGGCCTCGCAGCTTCCTGCCTGATTGCCTGCGGATGGCTTCATTACGGATACCGCAATCTCCAGGGAGAGAACATGTTCGCAACCCAACTCCAAGAGAACGGCTGCTGGGATTTCCTGGAAGCCTTTGCATCGAACGAACTGGACTACAGGCAATTCTACCCCCTCATTGACGATAGCGAGGCCAACAGCCTGAAAGACACTCTCTGCGGCCTGACCGGCGGGAAGCGCCAGATCAGGGACGACCGGCCGGCGGAAAAGAAGAATATCGTGCTGATAACCGTGGAAAGCCTCAGCGCCGATTTCCTCACCAGATATGGGGGGGAAGGGATAACCCCTTCGCTGGACACCCTGATGGAAAAAAGCCTCGTGTTCGACAACCTCTTCGCCACGGGCAACCGTACCGTCCGCGGACTTGAGGCCGTCACTCTCTGCATCCCTCCCTCTTCCGGAGAATCCCTCGTCAAACGCCCGGGAATCAGCGGTTTCTTCTCAACCGGGCAGGTCCTTAGGGACCAGGGATACACAACCTCCTTCCTGTATGGAGGCGACAGTTACTTCGACAACATGGGCGCGTTCTTCAGCGCCTGCGGATACGACGTGGTGGACAAGGGCGACTATGACCAGGACGCCATCATCTTCTCCAACATCTGGGGGACCTCCGACGAAGATTCCTACAGGGAAGCCATGGCCCTCTTCGACGGATACCATGCTTCAGGCCGCCCGTTCTTCACCCATATAATGACCATCTCCAACCATCGGCCCTACACCTATCCGGACGGAAGGATCTCCTACGAAGGCAACCCCATGTCCCGGAAGGCGGCCGTCAAATACACCGACTGGGCTATAGGGGACTTCCTTGCAAAGGCATCCCTGAAACCCTGGTTCAGCAACACCGTATTCGTCATCCTGGCGGACCACTGCGCATCTTCGGCCGGAAAAACCTCCCTTCCGCTCGAATGCTACCACATTCCCGCCCTCATCTATTCTCCGGGCTTCATCGAACCGCAGACAGTCGGCAAGGTGTGTTCACAGATCGATCTCATGCCGACACTTTTCAGCCTCCTGCACTTCTCCTACGACTCCAGTTTCTACGGCCAGGATATCCTGTCTCCGGAGTTCAAGGAAAGGGCCTTCATGGCCACCTACCAGGACCTTGGATATTACTCAGAGGACATCCTCACCGTCCTCTCCCCGGTCAGGCGCGTCTCCCAGTCACACATAACCACTGACGGGACCTGGACCTATGCCGAGACCCCGCTTGAGACCACGGACCAGACATTGCTGAAAGAGGCGGAGGCATACTACCAAAGCGCAAACCAGATGTATTAATAACACACGATAGACCAATGAAAGAAAAAACCGGCAACAAAGTCCGTCGCAGCACCGTCGAGGCCCTGGTATTCCTGACAGTATTTATCCTGGTATTCGGGATCCTGGCGCATTACATGGGAGGAAAGAACCTTCTGGGCACAATAATGCACACGGCGCATGACCTGCTGCTCAATACGGTTTTCTATCTCATGGGCATAACCGTCCTGACCGGAGCCTTGAGCAAGCTTCTGAGCGAATTCGGCGTGGTTTCCATGCTTGAACGGATCCTCAGACCCCTGATGAAGCCCCTGTACAACCTCCCCGGAGTGGCCGCCCTCGGCGCTGTGATGACCTTCCTGTCGGACAACCCGGCTATAATAGCCCTCGGCAAGGACAGGACCTTCGCCTCGTATTTCAAGAAATACCAGCTCGTGTCCCTCACCAACTTCGGAACGGCTTTCGGCATGGGAATGGTGGTCATGCTGACCATGGTTTCCTTCGGCCACACAGGCGCGGCTTTCGTGGGCTTTTTCGGGGCGGTGTGCGGCTCCATCATATCCACCAGGCTGATGCAGAGGTTCACCCTCAAGTCCAGCCCGGAGATGGATGCCCCTGTCATAGAGGACACCACGGCGGCAGCTGCCGAACAAACGGATGAATCAGTCTCTGAAAAAAGTCTTTTCATGCGTTTCCTCAACGCCCTTCTGGACGGAGGAAAAAACGGTGTCGACCTCGGTCTGCAGATAATACCCGGAGTGCTGATCATCACAACCTTCGTGATTCTTATCACCTTCGGTCCCAACGCCGATACAGGACTCTATGACGGAGGAATCGGCCAGGGCGTCCCTGTCCTGCCATGGCTGGCACAGAAGATCCACTGGGTGTTCGAATGGCTTTTCGGTTTCTCTGACATGAGGCTTATAGCCTTCCCCATGACTGCCCTGGGAGCGGTTGGAGCAGCCCTAGGACTGCTTCCCACCTTCGATGCCGCCGGCTTCCTTGACGGAAACGCCATCGCAGTCTGCACCGCCATAGGAATGTGCTGGAGCGGATTCCTTTCCACCCATACGGCAATGCTTGATTCGCTCGGCTACAGGAAACTCATCTCTAAGGCTATCGGAGCCCATTCCATAGCCGGTCTGTGCGCCGGAATCATCGCACATTTCGCCTATCTGCTTCTGTTCTGACGGTTTTTTCCGGAAGAACCCGATCAAATCCAGCCAAGGGAATCGGTATCACCGGCAAGCCACACGGTATCACCGGCCGAGAAGTTCGTGTCCGGGCGGGGGTTGGTGATAAAGTTCCCGTCATGCATGACGCTGATGATCATGCAGCCTGCATCCCTCAGGTTGAGGTCCCCGAGCCTCTTCCCCACCAGGAAGGAATCGTCACCCAGGACGATGGAGACCACCTTGAATTCTGAATCATCCGTACCCTTGGGAGAGACCCTGACAGAATCGTCCATCATCTCCCTGAGACGGGAAATCTGGCGGGTGGTGCCAACGGCCAGGATCCTGTCGTTGGGGTAGAGCCTCGTCCCGCCCCCGGGAATCTCGAAAGATCGTGTGCCGCGGGTAACTTTGATGATATTGGCTCCTGAATAGGACCTGAGAGGGAGATCCTTCAACGCCTTGCCGACAAAGGAAGAATCCGGAGAAACTACAAGCTCCTCGATATGAACGTCGTACCCCCTCATTTTCTTCTGGACGGCACTCGTTACCGGAGCCCTTCTGCGCTCAACCTCCTCTTTATAGTTGAGGTTGCTGATGAACCTCTTCTCGAAAGCATCGTATTTCCTGAAATAATGCTTCGCCATTATGAAGAATACGAAGCCGAAAACGACGATCAGGAACACGACCCAGCCTGCCAGGTGGATGTGACGGGCGATTACGGCCATAACGAAACCTATGGCTATCAGTATCTTCGAGAGGGTCAGGCCCAGCAGCGGCCACATGTTTCCCTTTTTCTTTTCAAGAAGCCTCTTTTCCGCCGACCTCTCATTTCCGGAACTGATTCCAAGCCCGTAAAGGAATGGGGCCATCAGGATAAGGGAGAGACCCGTCTGAATGGCTGAAACCCAGGCCTTTCCTACTGAAGGAAGCAGCTTGGAGACAAGCGGGGACAGCACCCGTCCGGATAGAATCATCAATGCGGTAAGTATAACGCTGTAAATAAGTATCCTCGTTCCCCAGGATGTAAGTAGGATCTTCCAGTCGCTCCTTTCTTCCGAGCTGCTGGTTCCGGTCTGCTCAGGATGGTCGATGCGGGAAAGGACGCCCTTGGGAAGCCTGCGCTGAAGGAGGCGGTAGGCCGGGTCGGAGAGCTTTATCGAGTAGGGCGTAGTGAATATCGTGATGACGGATACGGCAATGATGACAGGATATATGAATCCCCTCATGACCCCCAGGCCGACGCCTACGCTGGCAATGATGAAACCGAACTCTCCGAGCTGGGCAAGGCTGAAACCGGTATGTACGGCATTGTCCATGTTCCCGCCGCTAAGGATCACGCCGACAGCGGAAAAAAGTATGTGCGTTATGATTACAATAAGGGAAAGGATAATGATGACACCCCAGTGCTGGGCGATGACTTCGGGGGAAATCATCATTCCCACAGAGACGAAGAACACGGCTCCGAAAAGGTCCTTGATAGGACTTATAAGTTTGTTGATTCTTTCATTCTCAACTGTTTCCGAGAGAATGGAACCCATCATGAAGGCCCCGAGGGCGGAGGAGAAACCGGAGGCCGTAGCAAGGGAGACCATCCCGAAACAGAGGCCCAGACTGACTATCAGCAGGATCTCGTCGTTGACATATCTCCTGGTCTTTTTCAGAAGTGTCGGTATCACATATATGCCGACGACGAACCACAGGACGAGGAAGAAGAGGAGTTTCGTGAGGTTAAGGAGCATTTCTCCCCCGGAGAACTGGTTGGAGATAGCCATCGTGGAAAGGAGCACCATCAGGAGGATGGCTATAAGGTCCTCCACCACAAGGGTTCCGAATACTATCCCGGCATAAGGCTTTTTCATGAGCCCCATTTCTCCGTAGGATTTCAGGACGACCACCGTGGAGGACATCGAGAGGAGGCCGGCAAGGAATATGCTTTCCATCACTGTCCAGGACATGGCCTGACCTACGATGAATCCCGTTATGAAAACCCCGAGGAACTTGCTCCCCGCCGTCATCAGGGCCCTGCTGCCGACTGCCAGAAGTTTCTTGAAACTGAATTCCAGGCCCAGTCCGAACATCATGAAGATAATGCCGATGTCGGACCATTGGTGTACCGACTCCTGGCTTGAGACTCCGAACCACCCGAGATTGGGACTGATAAGGAAACCGGCAAGGATATATCCCAGGATGGCGGGCTGCTTCAAGGCCTTGCAGATGATGGTGAAGATACCGGCGGAGATAAGGATTATCGCCAGGTCCTTCACAAAATTCAGTTCCTCGCTCATGCTACAGGTAAACGATTATATAATAAAACATCAGCCCGGAAGCAACCAGCTTTATCCCGGTCCCGAAAAGGAACCCGAGAAAAGCCCCGACCGAGGATTTCACGGACTCCACCCCATCCTTGCGGGCAAAGAAAAGCTCCGCGACGAAAGCTCCGATAAGCGCTCCGAATATCATCCCCACAGGGGGATAGAGCAAACCGGCAAAGAGTCCGATGATGGCGCCCCTGCCTGCATACTTGCTGCCTCCTGTAAGTTTCGTAAACCAGGCCGGCACAAGATAGTCAACAACCGTGACGAGAACCGTAACCGCCAACCAGAATAAAAGGAATTTCAGGCTCATCTCATCACCGGCCCCGTTCGTGCCATGCCGCAGGTAAACCAGCAGGAGGCCGGCCCAGCTTAAAGGCGGGCCGGGGAGGCCAGGCGCGACCGCTCCGACAACCCCTATGACCGCGAGTATTATGGCAAGTACAGCTAGGAGCGTGCCCATGACGGTCTATTGCATTGCAGCTTCCACATCGTCCGGCTGGATGGGAAGCCTGTCCGGACCGGTCCTCCTTGCGCCATCCTCCGTGACAAGGACGTCATCTTCCAGACGGATGCCGCCGAAAGCGTAGTAGCCTTCAAGCCTTCCGAAATCCACGAATCCCTTGTCCAGGCCCTCCTTCTTCCATTTCTCAATGAGGGCGGGTATGAAATAGATTCCCGGCTCGTCGGAGATGAAATGTCCGGGCCTGAGGACGCGGGCCATCCTCAGGTTGCCGAGGCCGAGCTGGGGCGAACGGGTCTGGCCGGGATCATATCCCACCAGGTTCTCTCCGAGATCCTCCATGTCGTGGACATCCAAGCCGATATTGTGGCCGAGGCCGTGAGGCATGAACATTCCCGCAATTCCCTCGGCTACCATGTCGTCGAGATTTCCCTTCACAAGGCCGATACCTTTAAGGCCTTCTAGAATCACCCTGACAGCAGCAAGGTGGACATCCCTGTAGGAAATCCCGGGGCGGGTGAGGGCGAACGCCTTCTCGTTGGCATCGCAGACAATCTGGTAGACATCCCTCTGCCTGGGTGTGAACTTTCCTCCGGTGGGAAGGGTCCTCGTAAAGTCTGACGCATAGTGGCTGCAGCTCTCGGCCCCGGCATCGATAACCAACAGTTTCCCGGGTTCTATAACCTTGTCGTGCAAGTGGTTATGAAGGGTCTCCCCGTGCTGGGTGAGGATAGTCGGGAAAGACACTCCCCAACCCTTGGAAAGGGTCACCCCCTCCATTATCCCCACTATTTCCTGCTCCAGGATCCCGACCTTCACGGCATTGCGTCCCGCCGTGTGCATTTCCTGCCCGATCGCCCCGGCCTTGTCGATCTCCTCGATTTCACACTCTTCCTTTATGAGCCTCATCGAGACCACGGCCTCGACAAGCTCCCTGGAAGCATGCCTTCCGTCACCCGGCGCTACGGTCCCGATTTCCTCGGGAGACCATCCGGTGAGGGTCATGAGCCTCAATGTGTTGAAATATCTCGAAGGAGGGAGGAAATGCACCCTCCGACCCTGCGCGAAGGCCTTGGAAACGACATTGTCAAGTTCCCTGTATGGCGCCGATCCGCTCACCCCGACCTGGGCGGCCAGGGTCTTCACTGAAGGGAGGGGGCCGCTCCATACGATATCGTCTATCTCCTGATCGTCTGCAAAGATGGTCTCCGCTCCGCTGTCAAGGTCAAGCACCGCCGCATACATCGGTTCATCCAAACCCCAGAAATACAGCCAGGACGAGTCCTGACGCCATTTGTAGCAGTTATCCTTGTATTGCGCCGGTGCCTCGGCATTTCCGATGAACACGGCTATTCCCCTTTTGCCTTCTGCCGCTGTTTCCCCCATCTTTCCCAGGAGGGTGCGGCGCCTGTTGACGTAAACTTCCTTGCTGAACATAAAACATGGAGCCGGGCTCATGTGCCTGGCTCCACAAATATAGTCATTTTAAAGCAAGATGCCTCTGTCAGGCCGCCTTCTTCGACGTTGAATCTACAAGGGTGATAAGCAGGGTTCCCAGGATACCTGCGCACAGGGAACCGAGGAGGACGGCGATCTTGCCCATGTCGCGAAGCATGGTCATGATTTCAGGAGCCTGGTCGCCGAAGGAAAGGGTATCGACGAAAATGGACATCGTGAATCCGATACCACCCAGGCAGGCCACCGCGAATATCATCTTCCATGTGGCGTTGGACGGCATGGCTCCGACCTTCCCCTTTATCGCCAGCCAGCTTGCCAGGGTAATACCCAGAGGCTTGCCGAGCAGGAGACCGAAGAAGATACCCATGCTCACGCTTCCGAGTTCGGGGGAGAACCGGAAAATGTTGAGGTAGGACGGATCGGAAATCGTCACGCCAGCATTGGCGAGCGCAAAGAGAGGCATAATGCCGAAGTTTACCCAGGAATCCAGGGAATGTTCGAGCCTTTCGGTCATCCCGATACAGTTGTGAGTGATATGGCTGAGGCGTCTCAGGCAATGCCTCTGCGGCCCGTTGGGCCAGTTCTGAGGGTCTTCTATCGCGTCATATTCCGTTATTCTGCGTCGGTACTGGAGCCTTTTGCGATAATAATAGGCCCTGTTGTACCTGGGAGCCATGGGGATAAGGAAAGCCATCACCACGCCGGACATGGTGGAGTGGATTCCTGCATAATAGAAAAGGATCCACACCAGGATGGCCGGGATGATATAGAAGATGTCCCGCTTTTCTCCAAGTTTGTTCAGCAGGATGACGAAAAGGATGACAAGGAACGCCAGGCCGAGAAGGATGAAATTGATTTTCCCGCCGTAGAACAAAGCCACGACAAGGATGGCTATCAGGTCGTCGGCCACGGCCAGGGTGGTGAGGAAGACCTTCAGGGACACGGGAACCTTGTCTCCGAGCATCGAGAGGATGCCGATGGAGAAGGCTATGTCGGTCGCAGTGGGGATTCCCCAACCGCTGGCCCCGGCAGTGCCGTGGTTGATGAATGCGAAGATCAAGGCAGGGGCGCAAACGCCTCCGAACGCAGCTATGACGGGAAGGATGGCCTTCTTGGGTTCGCTGAGTTCCCCATGGTCGACTTCGCGCCTGATTTCCAGTCCGACTACGAAAAAGAAAATCACCATCAGGACATCGTTGATGAAGGAATTCACCGTCATTCCCTTCGGGAAGGAGAGGTTGAATCCGTCAGGAGAGGAGATGTTGATGGACAGGGAGGTATTGAGGACGCTGTGATAGAAGTCCCTTGTGGCAGGGATGTTGGCCAGGAGCATGGCTATCAGCACGCAGCCCAGCAGGACCGCTCCCTGGGCCCAGGGCAGATGGGTGAACTTGGCCCTTCTGTGTTCGAAATTGCGGATGCCTTTATTCCAGGTATATATCGGAAACAGTCTCATATTTTTATATGTTCTTACTTACCATACAAGTATTTATACTGCTCGGGGGTCAGGGTGTCGTGAGATATGCCCCAGAGGGCGAGTTTCCGCTCGGCGACGGCTTTGTCGATTTCTGCGGGAACCGCGTTCAGCATCTTTCCCTTCTCCCTCGCCATATTGTCCCTGTTCTCCAGCAGGTATCTGGCGCTCAGGGCCTGGATCGCGAAGCTCATATCCATTATCTCGGCAGGATGTCCGTCGCCTGCGGCGAGGTTCACCAGCCGTCCTTCTCCAAGGATGTAGATTTTCTTACCGTCCTTGAGGGTATAAGCCTGTATATTGTTCCGGGCAGGATGGACCGAAACGGCCATCTCCCTGAGGGTGGCGACCTCGACTTCAACGTCGAAATGACCGGCATTGCAGCAGATGGCCCCGTCCTTCATTTTCAGGAAATGATCCCCCGTGATGACCCCTTCGCAACCTGTGACCGTGACGAAAAGGTCCCCTATTGAGGCGGCATCATCCATCTTCATCACCCTGAAACCGTCCATCACGGCTTCCATCGCCCTTACGGGATTGACTTCGGTGACGATAACATTGGCCCCGAGACCCTTGGCCCTCATGCAGACCCCCTTGCCGCACCAGCCGTATCCGGCCACGACCACATTCTTGCCGGCAACGATCAGGTTGGTGGTCCTGTTGATTCCGTCCCAGACGCTCTGTCCTGTGCCGTAGCGGTTGTCAAACAGGTATTTGCAGTCGGCGTCATTCACAAGCATCATGGGAAATTCCAATTCTC
>Ga0256404_1002756_pt1 | contig 37858 bp, 40 predicted proteins | sample RumenRJG_01DNA_FD_185990 | JGI IMG/M metagenome (GOLD analysis project Ga0256404, IMG submission 185990) | Bovine rumen microbial communities from Lethbridge, Alberta, Canada - RJG_01 | ecosystem: Host-associated > Mammals > Digestive system > Stomach > Rumen | place: Canada: Alberta | collected...
TAATTCATATTAGAGCACCTTCCTGTAGTTTGTATTACTAACTTTCGCTTCGTCAGTATTTACATTCTACATCGAGGTGTTCTTTTTTGCAACCTTCATATTTTATTTTCTACAGGAAGCTCCTATAGAAAGTTTAAACAATATAGTCTTTATATCTCTTGATGTTAATTTATACTCTACTTATGACTTCGATTAATTATTGTTAATTAAATAATTAATGAGTTCATGCACTATGTTAATTATTTACTATTTGCCTGGAAAACAGCTTCTATTATCGCTGATTTACTCTCAGTATCTTTCGAGGTGGTAGAATGTGTATGCAGATCGTAAAGCTTCATAAAATCACTCCCTCTTTGTTCTATTATAATACGGAATACCACAATGTCAATAGCAGATCGTGTTTACAATGCACGTCATCAGTAAAAAATATCAATGCCGCAATTTTTACCTTTCGATTATATGTGATTGAAGATAATCCTTGAAATCATCATAAGAAAACCTCCTTTCCAGATGAAAAATAATTGGTATGCACACATCAGCTATCTGCTGAACGCTGAAATTCAGGATATGATCCATTGTGTCCTGGAAATACGCATCCATCAATTCATAGCGTATCAGGCAGCCGTTGAATATGTCGCCATACTCCTCATCGAAAAAGTAATTGTGTTCAAAAAGGGTATTGCAGTCCCACGGCAGATGCATATTCATATAATTGCACATTCTCGCTGCCTTAACTGCCCTTTCCTCTGTTTCTGCAACGCTCTGGCAGAAATATGATTTGCAGTAACAATGCTCCTTCATAAATATCACGGTGGTCTCGATACGACCGCCAATTACATCTTCGATATTGCACGACAGATATATTTTATCGACATCCTTTAAAGGAGTGATTTTTCCAGCCTCATTGAGCAGGGTGTATGGGATATGTTCCGCTGTCAGATAATCAATAAACCTCTTTTTTGCTTCTGTTTTAGTCATCATAATTTCGATCTCCTTTGCATAAATGTTTTTAGATGATGCGAATATATATTAATCCTATGCACGGCGCAGCAGCGCTCCGCAATCTGATGTCAGATATACATATCCGTATTCTCCAAAATATGCGTCACAACAATCACTGCCCTGTTCGCCAAGATTCACGACATATGCGAATAGATAATCGTCTTCAAGTCTTTGTGTTGACCAGTCTTCTTCATACGGCGATACATACAGAAATGTCAGCATTGTGATTGGTTCATTCTCACCTCTTTCAAGATTGCTGATCTCCATATTTCCAATGTCAACAGTACAAACCGGAACCATTATTTTTGTTTCGATAACATGATAAACATAATTCCCCGTCTCCTCTTCAAATGCCCTCACCTCCTCTTCATAAAGCTCATCATAGTCAATGGTATCTATACAACCAAATGACCATCCTGATACTTGGTAGCTGTAATAAAGCTTTTCGTCTTCAAGATTCTTTAAGATCTTTGGGTTAAGGTCAAACTTTTCCTGTAATACCCTCATTCTTGATAAGGCTTCTTTGTGCATCTTTGACTTTTCCATAATACTTATCCTCCTTTTTAAATACAGTGTTTTCTTGTCTGACATCTTATGTTTTCTTTTTCTTTGACCACCTCCCTATAGCCAATTCATTGCAACAAAAAAGAATTGCCGGTCAGACAATTCTTTTCATTAATAATATGTAGTTTTTCATCTTCAATTCTTTGAAGATTATAAATACAAAGCTGTTTATAATATGTATATTTCCGTCTCACAAACGACTTTTCTACCGCACTATTCTTAACAGTTTTTAGGAGAAACTTTTTCTACAATCATTTCCCAAAGTGATTTCTTATATTTTTTCTTAATTTCTTGATTCATATATGCAGCAGCCTTAGCTGAATAAGGGTCATTAGGCGATTCTTGTCTAATTACATCAATCTTTTTCTTGGCATATTCTGCTGCTTCACTAACCACTTTTTTGTCTACACCAGCAGCCTCAGCCATCCATAGCAATAATTCAGGACACTTAAAGCCCTTTGTAGTCATTTCTATTAGATCTGTTGTTCCTTTTTTAAGTTTTAAGCATAAAAACCAAGATTCAAAAAGATGCCATTTCTGATTAGGTTCATGAGCATTAGGAGAAATAGGATGTCCCGTATTTTTAGCGTAATCAATATATTCTCCTTTATTTTGCTGATATTGCTCAATAAATTTATCGCTGATAGGATAGTGCTCATTTTTATCCTTAAAAAATGTAAATAGATCAAATGCATTCACTGCCAAAACAATCTCCTCCTTTTTCCAAATCAAAAAGTAAAATCCACATTATTCCAACCGCCTCCAAATATATATCACAGTTCCAGATCCATCATATGCTTCAGCTTCAAAGCAGTCAGACTGTCCAACTTTTTAAGATCAGCATTTATCCACTTGTTATACCTTGCCTTTGTCTCCCTGTTTGCATTAGACACTCTCGTGTAGGATTGATCGGGAAGAAGTTCTTTTGTGATTGCCCAATAGATAAATTTTTCATCGGGAGTATGCGCTGTCTGCAGTTTATCAATAAAACTAACATTTATAGAGGTCAGCGCATCAGTATAGCTATTCCACTTAACATCGTGCTGGGGTCTCTCATGCCAGTTTCCGATAAGCCAGAACTCCTTTCCGTCATAAAGCACCCTATAAGGACTGACTTTGATACTCTTTTTCATATCACGAATTGAAAGCTCAAGCATATGTTTGCTCAGAATATGCTCTCGAATGATTTTTAGCTTCTTTGCCACCTTCTCTTTATCTGCCGTCGATTCATCGGTTTCATCAGTATCTCCGATAAACCTGACAAGAGCATTTTTGCCCTTATCCAACGGCTTGTAATACTTACTGCACAGAGCACTTATTAATCGCTCCTCCAAAGAATCCTTTTCGTTTTGAGTCAGGCAATTTGATGATCTTATCTTGTCTATCAGAAAATCCATCTCAAATTCGCTGACTGCATGAGCATAATAAATCTTCCCGTTTCTCGATTTAGAACCCTCAGGCTTATTAAATCCGGGATATACTATTTTCCATTTTTCTTTTAGCAGGACATTGCCATTCACATCTCTGTTGTATGCATCAGCAAGCTCTGTCAGCCGTCTTGAAAACGTTCCCTTGTCACCCATAAGCTTGTCGGAGAGTTCTTTACCCGCAATTTTTCTTAAAGCATCTTGCGAAGCGGGATGTGCTTTGTCCGTGTTCTTTTTTATAAACTCAAGTAGACGATAGACCAATGATATAGATTGCTTTGACGTAATAATCACCTCTTATTAAATCATTGAGGAGTGCTCATATGATTCTCATAATATAATACCGTTTTGTTTATACGGTGCATATATACGCCGTATATTGTATAAAGCAACCCATTGCGCTCATAGTTTTTAAACAGTATAACACGAGCAAAGTAAATTGTCAATTGTTTTCCAATATCAACAGCAGCCTGCACAATTCGTACAAACTGCTATTGGTTACTGCTGTGTCATAATCGTCTTGTTTACGCCGTTTCTGAACAAATCTAGGTTCTTCGCTAAGCACTCGGTTCTTAAATGTGTTTTTTCTTTTTAATTCACCCTTGTAATATTTCTTACGATAGTTTACCGGGGTATCATACCCAATAGCATAGCAGGGACGATGATTGTTGTAAAAATCAACATAGTTTTCAAGGACCTCTTTAAACTCGGCTTTTGTTTGGCACTCATCCACCCTGAAATCTATATACAGTTATTCATTCATGAACAAACTACAGCAATCCCGTCATATATAGCGGCAGATATGTGATCCCGTTTTCCTGTTTGAGATCACTCGCATGGATCACATATGGAATATGCGTCTGGGCTGCATATTTTTGTATAAACTTATTGAGAGAAGACAAAGTATAGTTTTTGCCTGACTTAACTTCTATTGGCGAAATATTGTGCCTGTTGCTTATCTTGCTTTTGGCAAGCAGGAAATCTATCTCCATTCTGGAATCCTTGTCATCCCTTGAAGAATTGCAGTAGAAGAATAATTTGTGCCCGCCGGCTGCAAGCATTTGAGCGACAATATTCTCGATTATCATGCCCATATTGACTTCGAGCTTATCAAGCAAAAGTTTTTTATAGACCTCTTCACTGACTATGCCGTTTTCATCAAAGCTATGACTGACAAGCAATCCCGTGTCAGCCATATAACATTTGAGCAAAGTGCGGTCACGGTTCAGATTCAAACCTACATTCGGCTCGGTTGCGTTGTAGCAGTTGTTGACTATCATTGCATCGGACAGCCAGAACATAGCATCACGATAGTCATCAAAACGAGCGCCCTTTTCAATAGAGGAAAGCTTGAAATGACGATTCTGATTTTTCAGCTGCGATGGAAGCTCATCAAATATAGCCTCAACTTTCATCGCATCATTGCCGGCATGCTTTCGTATGTCATCACGGTACAGTTTGAGTATTCGTCTCTTTGCTTTGTCCACCTTATCGAAATCTTTGCTGTCAGCAAAAGCCTGTACCGCCTGCGGCATACCACCAACTATCATATACTGTCTGAACAGATCCATCGCCTTTCGGTGCAGTGCCTGTCCGAGCGGCAATTTCTTATCAAAGCAGTTCCGTATAAGAGGATACATCGTTTCGTCGCCAACAGCCCAAAGGAATTCTTCGAAGTCCATCGGATACATGTTCAACGGTTCTTCTTCAGAAGGAATGAGTATGTTTTCGACATTCTTGCGGATCGAGATCAGAGAACCGGTTTCGACATAATCGTATCTTCCGTCTGCTACAAGGTACTTTATTGCACTGCGCGCTCTCGGGAAGAGCTGTACCTCATCAAGTATTATCAGAGATTCACGCTTGTACAGCTTGGTGTTATAGTAAGTGGAGAGCTTAAGAAAGAATGTATCCATATCGGATAAGTCATGTATAAAGATGTCCTTGACCTGCTCGTCTGCAAGGTTAAAGTCGATCAGAATATAACTTTTATACTCTTTCTTTGCAAACTCTTCAACAACATAGCTTTTACCTACACGCCTTGCGCCCTGTACGAGCAAAGCACTTTCTCCGTTTTCAGTATCTTTCCATTGTTTGAGCTTGTCATAGATCTTTCTTTTCATTGTGCACCACCTCGATAGTTCTGTGTTTTTGTTAGTATAACACAAATCGATATTTTTATCAAGGTCAAAACTACACAAATCAAGATTTTTATTTTGCACAATAATACACAAATCAAGTTTTTTGATGAATCTTTTGTACTTGTCAAGAAAAGTAGACACAAAAAATATTTTTTCTCAATTTAAATTTTAATAAGTAGACACCAGCTACTTTTTTGCCCATTAATCTTTTCCAAAAGTAGACACATAGCAATTTTTTCAGCAGTTTTCGTTTTTGAAAGTAGACATGTCTACTCACGTTATGTGTTTGTACTTGTCCCACCGAAAGACTAAGTTGACCGCTTCTCAGCTGTCGCTTCGGTCGGTGCTTCTGCTTCGCAGAGGTGGCCACTGGAGACCCGCACCTTAAGAGGCGGGAGACATAAGTCGTGGTTATACATTAACGGTTTGGGTCAGGCGTTTCGTCGCTGCTTTGGTCTGCAGTATCTGGATTTTCATCGCCGAGCGAGTCTGCGTTGCGATCATTATATGTTTTGACTAATCGCTCAAGCCTCTCTACAGTAAAAGATTGTGACTTGCTGGCTGCGGTAAAGATTGGATTTTTATTCTTCTTGGGCGACGCTGCATCCTCCTCGATAAAGCGCTTTATCAACACATAGGGTTTGGAAATATGTTTGCGGTTGCTTATCTGCCAATCACGCAAGCTGTTTATGTAGTTTTCGACAGTCAGATTGTCGGACATCTCTACCAGTGCTGCTCTCTCCTCGTCGCTCAAAGTGACTATTGAGTAATCCTTTTCAGTCTTATGGTCATTCACATTGTCATTTTTATTATCATTTTCATTCTCATTAGGTTTATTTTTATCGTCAAAAAAAATATCCGTTGGTTTTTTATTTTTAGGGCGACCACCTTTGACGGCATTTGCTCTGCGCTTGGCATTGGCGTCAATCGTGGGCTTAATCAGCTCAAACACGCCTCGCTCTGCCAGTGTCAGCCCCATTGGCTCCTCGTCACGCAGTGCATATCTGGTAACCGCAAGAAAAAGATTGAGCTGTGATTTTTTGCTCAAAGATTCAATCCCTTTCAGGTAGCTTTCATAAAATACGAAACTCTCTGTCATGTATAAACCCTCCATATAATAGTTTTAAGCATCATGTATTTTTGCTTACCCTTATTATATAGTATCAAATTCTGTAATGCCATGAACTTTCAGTTCATGGTTGCAAAGTCAGCAGAATCGGGCTTTTCTTTGTTTTTTGTAGCGGTTATTTTTTATTTTTATCAGTTTTTTCGGTGCAAAATGCACGAAAACAGCGTGTTTTCAGCGTTTTGGAGCATGAACCCAAAGTTCATGGTCAACGACTTTGGAGTCTGCTATAATATAAACAAAGAAGCAAACTAACCGATAAAACACAGGAGGTACAATTATGATGTTACAAATCAGGCTGTATGCCGCATACGACAGCGATCTTATCAGCATTGCATTTGGCGGGGTGTTTGATGCAACAAAAGTCTTTCGCTCGGCGATCGATGCTTTTGTCCGCAAGGAGCCACCGACATTTACAACGATACCTGCACACGCAAAGCTATGCGGGCTGCCTGCTGATGCAGGATCAAAGAGGATCTCTCTCGACTTTAATGACAAGGACGAGGAGGATGTTATAAACTACATAACAATTATCCCCGATGGCTTTCGCAACGAGGTGCTCAAACATATTATCAGGCGTATGATCAGCAACGATTTTTACTACGCTCTGTTTAATTTTGATGATTATTTTTCACCTTCTGTGTCGCCCGAGTGCAGCACAAAGATTAGGGACTCTCTTGATGAGCTTGAGCGCAGTGTTAAGCAGCAGATCGATGAGATGCGCAGTATGCTCACCCACGAGCAGGCAAACGAAAAACACATTGAGTTTTTTGATGACGATGATGAATTCGTACTGTAAGGGGGGGAATACTATGACTGCAAAAAGTGAAAAAGCCGTCCCGCTTCAAAAAGTGATATGGGCGAAAATACGGTATTACCAGTCTGTTATGGACATCAGCGATACACAGCTTGCGGATTATCTTTGCGTATGCACCAAGACACTTCGCACGTACGAGAAAAATGCAGATAATCTGACCATCGGGCAAATAGAGTCGCTGCTTGTCCACACGGGGCTTTCGATTATGGATATTATACCGAACAATAATGATGGATAAGCTTTACAATCAGGCAGAAATGTGATAAACTTTAAGTAGTCCAAATTACATCCTGCCTGATCGTATTTTTGATCTAATGAAAGGATGTAATCACTATGAAAAAGAACAAAAAAAGAATGCCCGGACAGCTCAGCTCGGGCAAATTCAGAAAACAGCTGTTTATCGGTTACGATAACAACGGTAAGAGAATAGTAAAGTCATTTTTAGCTAAAACTTTGTGGGAGGCAGAGAAGATGGCTGCCGATTATAAGGCAAGACATGGCGTAGGTATTGATCCTGATGAGCTGACGGTAGCTGCGGCGCTGGAGAAATACATAAATTCCCGCAAAGACATAATCGCTCCTTCGACTCTCAACGGTTATAACATAATCCTGAACAACAGACTCCAGTCGATCATGCTGACAAAGATATCCGAGCTGAAGATACTGGACGTTCAGGCTGCGGTCAATGCCGATTACAGAGACAAGGGCAGTTCAAGAAAGACGCTTAAATCTGCATTAAGCCTTATAAACAGTGCTCTGGTTGCACAGGGCTATGACTATCATCTCTGCAAAAGGATCACGATCCCTGCAGCAAAAGCGGTGAAAAAAGAACTTCCGTCAGCGAGAGAAGTAATAAACGCTATCAAGGGTACCGAGTTTGAACTGCCTTGCCTTCTGGCAATGTGGCTCTCGCTCAGAGTGTCAGAGGTAAGAGGTCTGAAATACAGCGACATATCAAAGGATCACTCTCATATCACTGTCTGCCGCACTCGTGTATATCTTGGCGTTGAGAAAGACGAAAAGCGTGATGTTACTAAAAACGAGGGAAGTAACCGCACGATCAGCCTGCCTTCGTATCTTTACAAGATGATAATGGCGCAGCCACATAACAGCTCAGATGACTACATAGTTGATAGGAGCTATAATCAGGTTTCGCAGAACTTCCACAGGTACATGGCAAGAAACGGCATTGTTATAACATTTCATCAGCTGCGTCATCTGTTCGCTACATCAGCTAACGATCTGGGTGTTGCCGACGAGTATATCCAGAAGCTTGGCGGATGGGCATCAAATAATATACTCAAGCAAGTATATACGCATACTACAAAGCCCCTTGAGGACAGATATCAGCAGATGATCGACGATTACTTTCTCGGAATACTGCATGATAAAGATGCTGAAAACTACGGTAATACGGTAGAAAACGGCTGAAAATATCGTGTGATTTTTTTAAGCGGCGAGCGAAAGTTCAACATCGCTCAAATCACGTAGATGCGTCGTTTCAGACACATTTTTTCGTGTGATTTTACGTTTTGCAAAATGTGTGATTTTCGTGTGATTTTCATGGAAATCGAAAGGAATATTTGGAAAATGAGCATTCAAAACAGGACTTGAGTTTCCACGTAAATCACCCGCAAACCGCGTAAAATCGAGGCTTGGGCAAAGAAAAACCCAAGTTCTCGGCGCTTCAAGAACTTGGGAAATCTTGGAATTTTGGCGGAGAAGGAGGGATTCGAACCCTCGATGAGCTATCAACCCATACACGAGTTCCAGTCGTGCGCCATAAACCGGGCTAGGCGACTTCTCCACGATCTACTACTGCTGCAACTATTACAGCTTTAACATTATACCACAAACAAAAATGCTTGTCAATAGCGGCAAGCACTTTTTTTGCGATTTTCGTTCAATTCTGCTTTCTGACCACGCCGTACTCGTCATCGAGACGGAAATACGGGCAGGCATAGTTAGGCTCGTTAAGGAACCTATAATACTCGTCTTCATCGAGGTCGACAAGGCAGACATACTGCTCGTAATCCTCGTCATAGGCGAAATTCACGCAGGTATCACAGCTGCCCTGCACACGCTTTTTCGCCCCGTTTTTACTGTTCATAAGCGCTCCTTTGAGGCGGATCAGATAAGTATCTCGCCGATTTTTTCAAGGCAGTCGAACAACGTTTTTGCGTCCTCATCGCTCAACTCATTGAACCTTTGAGGGATACGCTGTGCAGCCGTTGCATGCGCACCATTTATCATATCAATACCCTTTTGTGTAAGGCTTATATCGATAGAACGGCGATTGGTCTGATTCTTCACTCTGTTCACAAAGCCGCTTTTTACAAGCTGACCTACTGCTCTTGTAGCCTGCTCGTTAGAGGTACAGATCTGCTCTGAAAGCTCGGTGAGTGACAGTTTTTTATGCAGCCACAGTGTCATAAGGATAAGCTGCTGTGTTTTGGTGAACTTGAACTCATCTCTGTCGAAAAGTCCGCAGATATTTCTTCGGTACACAGGATACAGCTCTACGAGCTTGATAAGACTTTTCTGCTTGTCATTAAAAGTATTGATAATATCATCTCCATATCCTCATATTCTCAATGATCTCACCATTATCCCATTATTTAGTATTATATATCTTTTTCGACATTTTGTCAACCTTTTACAGAACATATAGTCTACGGCTGCTGTGAGGTATCGTTATCAGTCAGCGTTTCATCTGCCGTTTTGCGCGTACTACGCACCTTTATCAGCACGAGCACGCCGAGCATAACCAGCGCCGAGCTGCCCAGCACGATAAAGACATTATGCACAACGCCTGCGAGGACATACCCTGCGGCGCACACTCCTGCGACTGTCATAGCGTACGGAAGCTGCGTAGAAACGTGGTTTACATGGTCGCACTGTGCGCCTGTCGATGCCATGATGGTCGTATCGGAGATGGGCGAACAATGGTCGCCGCAGACTGCACCTGCAAGGCAGGCGGAGATACAGATTATTACCATTGACGGTATCTGTCCCGAGGTGGTGACAGATGCAAGCTCGCCCTTGAAAACCTCGGTGACTATGGGGATAAGGATACCGAAAGTTCCCCACGATGTACCTGTGGCAAACGAAAGACCGAGAGCGACGACAAAGAGTATCGCGGGGAGCAGCACCTTTACGGCGGTCGCGCTCTTTACGAGGTCTGAAACGAAAGCGCCTGCCTCAAGGCTTGATGTGATGGTTTTAAGTGTCCAGGCAAATGTGAGGATAAGTATTGCGGGGACCATCTGCTTAAAGCCCGCAGGTACGCTGTCCATACACTCGCTGAAAGTAAGCACGCGCCTGAACAGAAAATAGATAACGATGACAAGCAGCGCGCCCATCGAGCCAAGTGCAAGTCCGTAACAGGCATCGCAGTTGGCAAAGGCATTGACAAAGCTCTCGCCGCTGAAGAATCCGCCTGTATAGAGCATTCCCATGACGCACATAACGATAAGGATAGCCACAGGCAGCAGCAGGTCGATGACTTTGCCCTTTGAATGCTTCGGCTGGGCATCCTCGGGATAGACTGTGCTTTTTGTTGTGAAAAGGTCACCTTTTTTAGCATTATCCTCGTGGCGCTTCATAGGGCCGTAATCGGTATCGCTCAATGCGATGAACACGACCATCATCAGCGTAAGCAGCGCGTAGAGGTTATAGGGAATGGTCCTGATAAAAAGCTGTATGCCGTTTACGTCCTTGACGGTCCCGCTGACTGCGGCTGCCCATGACGAGATAGGTGCTATGATGCACACGGGCGCGGCGGTCGAGTCAATAAGATAGGCAAGCTTTGCCCGAGAGACCTTATGCTTATCGGTAACGGGACGCATTACCGAGCCGACGGTAAGGCAGTTGAAGTAGTCATCAACAAAGATGAGCACGCCAAGCACGAAGGTTGAAATGCTCGCACCTGCGCGCGTTTTGATATGCTTTGCCGCCCAATCGCCGTAGGCACGGCTGCCGCCCGCTTTATTCATAAGCACGACGATAATGCCAAGTATAACGAGGAACACGAGTATGCCCATATTGCTTTTATCTGAAAGGTTGGCGATTATGCCGTCCCTGACGACAGTATTGAACACACCTGCAAAGCCCGATGATGACGCTGCTGCAAAGACGATACCGCCTGTGAGGATACCGATGAACAGCGATGAATAGACCTCCTTGGTGATAAGCGCAAGTCCTATCGCGACAATAGGCGGCAGCAGCGACCACATCGAGCCGACCGCGTCGGAGATCGGTGACTGTATAAAGCAGCCGATGACATACGCAAGTATGAACACGGCAAAGATTATTTTGCTGATATGCTTTTTCAAAATAAAGCTCCCCCTTCAGCTGAATAAAGTTGTACAAAAAGTATATCACAAATCAACAATAATTACAACGATTTTATGAATATTTGTGCTCTTTTCGACAAAATATACAAATTCACAAACGATTTATGACAACATCACACAAACAAAAAAGTCCCGCGCGGGCAGGACTTTTGTGAAGCATCTATTCAAGCTCTTTGCAGCGGTAACGTGTTTTGCCCTTGGTGGCTTTGCCGTACTCTATCGCCTGCTTGGGACAGTAGGCGATGCACGCCATACACTGTGTACAGTTGTTATCCCACCGCGGCTTGCCGTCTTGCATAGTGATATTGCCCATTACGCACTTTTGCGCGCAGATGCCGCAGCCTATGCACTCGTCTGTGGCATAGAACTTTTTCGCGCTGACGGCTGCTTTATAGAAAAGCGGATTGGACAGGTCGCTTTGCAGGAAGCTGAGGAAGCTGTATTTTTGCTTTTCAAATGCTTTGCCGCTTTTTATTACCTGTGCTGCCTTTTCTATCTCGGGGACTGCTTTTTCGATTATTCTTTCAGCCTCGTCACTTTCGGGCGCTTTGAACATCGTGATAAGGTTCTCTGGCATTACGATGCCTTTCAAGCCCTTGAACCTCAATCCCTTTTCCTTGCAAAGCGAAAGCGCGCCGCTTGCTGCGCCGCCCACCGAGCCTCCGCAGGTCAGCACGAAATAGGCGTTTTTATTGCCCGAAAGGCTGCTCTGGCGCACAAAGCTCTTGAATACCTTTGGTATCTGCCACGCATATGTAGGGGTGACGAACACCCACGGATTTTGCGACTCGAGCTGTGCTATCTGCTTGTTTCTGATGTACTGCGCGCTGTCGATTACATTATCGCCGATGCTGCGGGCGATATACCTTGCGCAATATTCGCTGTTGCCTGTTCCGCTGAAAAACACTACCATAAGTAATGCACCTCCCTGCTATGTCTGTGTATGGGCAGCCTGCTGCTGTGTCTGCTCATTCTGTTCGCCCTGCTCGTCATCTGTACGTCTGCTGCCGTGTGAATGTCTGTAAAGCAGCTTGAGCACTATCGGTGTTGTCACGGAGGAAACGATTATCAGAAGTATCACCGATGCGAAATACTTTGCATCGAGCATTCCGACTGAAAGCCCCTTTTGTGCGACGATAAGTGCGACCTCGCCGCGCGTCATCATTCCCACGCCGACTTTAAGGCTCTCGTTGAAATTGTAGCCCATAAGCTTTGCGGTGAGTCCGCAGCCTATGACCTTGGTGATAAGTCCGACTGCGACAAAGCACAGCGAGAACACCAGCAGCGAGCTGGTAAAGCCGTCAAACTGCGTTTTAAGGCCGATGCTTGCAAAGAACACGGGGCCGAATATCATATACGAATTTATATCTATCTTCCGCGCGATATACTCCGAATCGTTGAGGTTGCAAAGGATAAGCCCTGCAACGTATGCGCCTGTGATGTCGGCGATACCGAAGAACTCCTCTGCGGCGAAGGCAAAGAACATACAAAGTGCAAAGCCGAGTATCGGCACTCTGCGCTGATGCGGGTGGCGCTTGTCGATGAACTTGAAAATGTAGTACATAAGTATGCCCACGCATATGCTGCACGCAAAGAAAAGCAGCACGTTGCGCACTACTATCATCGGCTTTGATTCGGGATTTTTAAATCCGATAACGAACGTCAGCACGATGATGCCGATAACGTCGTCGATTATCGCGGCGCTTGTGATGAGCGTTCCGACGTGTTCCTTTATATGCCCAAGCTCCTTGAGCGTCTGGACGGTGATGCCGACCGATGTTGCGGTAAGTATGGTACCGATGAAAACTGCTTTGTAAAATCCCTCGCTGCCGACTGCTTCAAATCCGTAAAAGCAGCTGTACAGCAGCGTACCGCCGCAAAGGGGTACGAGCACTCCGACAAGGGCTATCATAAGCGCTTTGGGGCCTGTTTTTATAAGCTCGCGCAGATTTGTTTCAAGACCTGCGCTGAACATTATCATAATAACGCCTATCTCCGCGATGAGCGAAAGATAATCCGACTGCTTTACAAAACCGAAAACGCACGGACCTATCAGAAGTCCTGCGATTATCTCTCCAACGACCTGCGGCGCTTTGAGTTTTTGCGCAACAAGACCGAAGACCTTTGCCGAAACGATTATGATGGCAAGGTCTCTGAAAAATGCTATCCTATCCAACCTGAACTGACCTTCTATTCTCTTATAAACTCTTTATCATTTTGATTATCCTCTGCCTGCGTATACTTTTCAACACGCATATGCAGATCATACTTTTCACGCAGCTGCGCGATAGTGCTCATCATCGGCGATGCGTGGTGTCTGTCTATTGCAGCCTGATCCTCCCAACTGTCTATAAGTAGTACCGTTTCGCTGTCGTTCATCGGCACAAAATACTCGTAGCGCAAATTTCCCTGCTCGGCGCGTATCTTCTGCGCTGTGCCGCTTTGCTCCATTTCCTGTGCAAAGGCTCTTGCGCTGCCGTTTTTGCCTGTATAATATATATTTACTGTTATGCTCATATTTTACTGCCTCCTTTCACAAATTACGGCTCAATGCGGTGCAAAGAGCCAAATGGTAAGTTTAGTCCCCGCCGTACTCGGCGATATACGGAAGTGTTCTGTAATACTCCGCAGCGTCAAGTCCGTAGCCGATAACAAAGTGATCGGGGATAACGAACAGGGACATATCCGCTTTCATCTCAACAACTCGTCTGTCGGGCTTATCAAGCAGCGTGACAACGTGCAGCGACAGCGGATTTCTGCTTTTGAGTATCTCCACCAGCTTTTTGAGTGTTCTGCCCGTATCAATGATATCCTCGGCGATAACAACGTGGTAATTGCTCACGTCGTGGTCAAGGTCCATAACGATATTGACCGTACCCGATGAGGAGGTGCCCTCAAAATAGCTCTTTACGCACATAAAGGCGATCTCGCAGGGGACGGTTATCTCGCGGCTGAGATCAGCCATGAACACATACGCGCCTTTGAGCACGCTGACAAGCAGTATCGGTCTGCCGTCATAGATGGAGTCGATGAATCTGCCTGCTTTTTTTACAGCCTGCCTTATCTCCTCCTGCGTGATGAGGACACGCTTTATTCCCTTTTGGTACTGCTCGATACTTTTCATTGGATCTCTCCTATCAGGCTGCGTTTGCCGCGTTTGCCCTGAACAATGTTCTTATCAGCTTGCCGCTTTGTGTGAGCTGGCTCTCGCCTGCGCTTATGTTTGAAAGATTTGTACCCGTTCTGAACGCTGATGCGGTTTCTGCCTTGCCGCAGGCTGACCAGTTGAACCAGCCGACTTTAAGCTTTGAAAGCAGGCTGTACCACTGTCTTGTCTGGCTCTCGTTGAAGCCGCCGTTGCCGCTTGCATCGCAGGTGCCGAACTCGGTAACGAGAACAGGCAGGCCGCTGTTGTAGCACTGCTGCAATCTCTGGCGCAGCCAATCGGTATGGGTATTGGCATAGAAATGCAGGGTATAGGCGCAATTGCTGTCTGAAAGCTTATTGCCCACTACCTGGTGGATATCCTGGCTCCAGGTGCCTGTACCGCAGATAACGAGGTTGTTTGCTCCTGTTTTTCTTATTGCGCTGACTACTGCCTGGCAGTAGGGCTTGATGTTTGATGCCCAGCTCGCGCCGCCGTTAGGCTCGTTGCAAAGCTCGAAGATGACGTTGCTCTGGTTCTTATACCTATTCGCCATTTCGGTAAAGAATGCTATCGCTTCGCTCTGGTGCTTCTGCGGATTGCCGTCCTTGAGGATATGCCAGTCGATGATAACGTACATACCAAGGTTAGTTGCCTGTGCTACGCCGCTTATGACCTTCTGCTTTGCCTGTGCGGCATAGCCTGAGCCTGTGGTGTAGCCTCCCCACTCCTCTGTGTACATAGCGATCCTCACTGCGTTGCACTTCCAGTCATCACGCAGGACTTTGAGCGAATTAGCCGAGAGGATGTTTGAAAAATCCTCCCACATGATGCCGTGAGTGGACATACCCTGGAGCATGAACACCTGTCCTTTGCTGTCAACGATATGATTGCCGCTGATATGCAGCGCACCGTGCCTTTGCACAGGTGTTCCCGAGGGGGCGGGAGTTGGCTTGGGCGCTGCTGTGGCGGCTTTGGTGGTCGCCTTTGGAGCAGCGGTGGTCTGCCTTGGTGCAGCTGCGGTCGTCTGCTGCTTTGCAGTGGTCGCCGCCGATGCTGCTGTGGTATTCTCGCTCTGCTTGTGCGAGCTGTCGGAGCTGCTTTGCGATGAACTGTCGGAGCTGCTTTGCGAGCTGTCCTCCTGCGGTTTGGTATTGCCGCTGGGATCGGGAACGTCATAGTCCCACGGGATAACATCGGGTACGTCTGCGCCCGAGGTGCTGTCATCGCCCTCATCGGCGCTGTCAGAGCTGTCTGCATCGGACGAGGACTCGGTCTGCGACTGTGACGAGCTTTCGGTCCTTTTGCTGTCACTGCCCGATGAATCGCTCTCGGAACAGCCTGCAAGCAGCATTGTCATCGCTGCGAGCAACGCAAGTATTCTGGTAGATATTTTTTTCATATAAGGACATACTCCCTTATTATAGTATTGTTCTTAATATACCACTTGTTTGTTTACGTTTTATGACATTATTTGCGGAAATTATTAAAATAATTTATTCACACAATATACTTGATGAATACGCGGTTTTGTGCTATCATTCATATTTGGTAAAAAACGAATGCGGAGGGAAGATATGCAGGGCAGGACTCAGGCAAAGGGTGCGCTTTTGCTTTTGCTCACGGCGCTGATATGGGGTGCGTCGTTCACCGCACAGAGCAAGGGTATGCAGAGCGTACAGGCTTTCACATTTAACGCGGTGCGTATGACGATGGGTGCAGCGGTGCTTGCGCCGTTCATACTGGTGCGCGGCAGGCTTTCGGCAAAAAAGCTGACTGCGGCGCAGCTTGCAGAAAAGAAGATATCGGACAGAAAGGCGCTTTGGCAGGGGGCGCTGCTTGGCGTGGTATTCTTTGCGGCGAGCAACATTCAGCAGCACGCATTTTTATACACGCAGTCGGGCAAGATAGCGTTCATCACGGCGCTGTACATATTCTTTGTGCCGATATTCAGTCTTTTTATAAAAAAGCGCACGCCGCTGATGACGTGGCTGTGCGTGATACTGGGATTTGCGGGGCTGTATTTTCTGTGCGTTGACCCAAAGGACCTGGGCGGGCTGAACAGGGGCGATCTGCTTGCGATAGGCTGTGCGGCGGTATTTGCCCTGCACATACTGCTGATAGAAAAGTTCACGGCAGGCTCTGACGGGCTGCGGCTTTCTGCGATGCAGTTCCTTGTGGGCGGGACGCTTTCGGGGATAGCGATGTTCATATTTGAAGAGCCGAAGCTCAGCGGCATTTTCGATGCATCTGTACCGCTTTTGTACGCGGGTGTGATGAGCTGCGGTGTGGCATACACGTTACAGATAATCGGGCAGAAGTACACAGAGGCAACTGTTGCATCGCTGCTTTTGTGCATGGAGTCGGTATTCGGGGTGCTTTGTGCGGCGGTCATTCTCGGTGAACGGCTCACGCTGCGTGAGATCATCGGATGCGCGATAATGTTTGCGGCGATAATACTTTCGCAGTTTTCACAGAAGTTCACCAAGGCAGGAGAAAACAAAAAGACGGCATAAAGCCGTCTTTTCTTATTTATCATTGTCCATGAACACTCGTGAGCCTGTCGCCCCTGTTTGTCCCTGATATTTTCCGTTATACGGATCCTGTGCGGTACGGTCCATTTTTGCAAACACCAGCTGTCCAACTCTGCGTCCTGCGGTAAGCTCTATCGCACATCTGTTTGCATTAAACAGTTCCAGAGTTATCTCACCTTTGAACCCCGGGTCTACCCAGCCCGCATTCTGAATAAACAGTCCCATTCGCCCAAGCGAGCTTCTTCCCTCCACAAAGGCGGTCAGATCATCAGGCAGCTCAAAAAACTCCATAGTTGTAGCAAGCACGAACTGTCCGGGCAGTATCAGATACTTATCGGCGGTTATGGTCTTATATTTTATCTCGCTGTCAAGCGTTATTATCCCCGATGGTGTATCATCAACTATGCTGAATGTATTGCCAAGCCTTATATCAACACTTGCAGGCTGTATCTGTTCTTCGCTTAACGGCGTTATCTTCAGGGTCTTTTCAACTATCATATCCCTGATAGTCCTGTCAGAAAGTATCATCGCAGTATTCTCCCCATTATCTGTTTTTTATCAGCCGCCGAGGCGGATCATTTCGTCGATGCAGACCTTTGCTTTTGCTATCTGCTCATCTGTCATTTCTATCTCAAACGCTTTGCCGCTGTCCTCGCCGATGCCCTCACAGGTCTTGTAAACGTCCATAAGGGTGGTTATCTTCATATTCGGGCAGATAAGGTCTTTGGACAGCACATAGAACTCCTTGTCGGGATAGCGGTACTGCAAATGCTCGGCGATGGATATTTCGGTGCCGATGATAAATTCCTTTGCATCCGATCTAGCGGCGAAATCCATTATGCCGCTTGTTGAGCCTGCGTAGTCAGCCTGCTCGGTGACCTCGGGTCTGCACTCGGGGTGAACGAGCACAAGTGCATTGGGGTGCAGCCTTTTAGCCTCGTCAAGCTCCTGCTTTGTGACCCTTGCGTGAGTCGGGCAGCCGCCCTGCAAGAGCTTTATATCCTTATCGGGACAAGCCTTTTGCACGAACGAACCGAGGTTGCAGTCGGGAATGAAAAGTATCTTTTTCGCGTCCATATTCTTGACTATCTTCACCGCAGAGGACGAGGTAACGCAAACGTCGCATACCTCTTTGAGCGCGGCGGTGGTATTTATGTAGCAAACGACCTTTCTGTCAGGCTCTTTTGCCTTTATCGCGCTTATCATTTCAGCGTCCATCTGCTCTGCCATAGGGCAGCCTGCCTGACGGTTTGCAAGGTAGACGTGCTTATCGGGCGAGAGCATTTTTGCGGTTTCAGCCATAAAATGCACGCCGCACATAATGATATTTTTATTCTTCACCTTTGCGGCTTGGACAGACAGTTTATACGAATCGCCTGTTATATCCGCGATCTCAACTATCTCCTTTGCCTGATAGCTGTGCGCGAGTATGCAGATGTCCTTTTCCTGTTTAAGCTCGATTATCCTGCGCTGAATATCTCTTATCATGATCCTGTCCTCGCTGACTCGTTATTTTTGTTGTAGATGAGCATAAGTCCCTTTAAGAGCAGATCCTCGTCAAGTGTGATCTGCGTTTTGCAAAGCGGCACGACAACAGGTGCAAGTCCGCCTGTTGCAACGACCGTGCAATCTCTGCCTATCTCCTGCTTTATCCTGTCGCATATGCCGTCGATAGAGCCTGCGCTGCCGTAGAGGATACCGCCCTTTATGCAATCGACCGTATTGGTGCCGATAAGCTTTTTGGGCTCTTCAAGGGCTATCCTTGGCAGCTGTGAGGTGCGGCTTATCAGCGAATCGTGCGATATCATGATGCCCGGCATTATCATTCCGCCGAGGTAGTTTTTGCCCTCGTCAATGACCGAAAGCGTTGTGGCTGTGCCCATATCAATGATTATCATAGGCGCTTTATACTCGTTTATGCCCGCTACTGCATCAACAACGAGGTCGCTGCCCAGCTGCGCGGGGTTATCTATTTTTATCGAAAGACCTGTTTTCATACCCGGTCCCACGACCTTGCACCTGACTCTTGCATACTTTTCTACCGCCGCTTTGACGGTGTTTGTTATAGTAGGCACGACCGACGAGATTATCGCCCCGTCTATCTGCGTGCTGTCATATCCGTTCATCTCAACGGCGGTACGCAGCGTGACCGCATATTCAAGGTCGGTCGCTGTGAGGCTGGTGGATACCCTCTCTCTGAAAAGTATCCTGCCTTCATCGCAGCAGCCAAGAACTATGTTTGTATTTCCGATATCAACTGCAAGTATCATACTCTATCTCCTGTCAGGCGGTTTTGCCTTTGATTATCCCTGCCTTTGTAAGCCCTATTGCCACCGCAGAGCCTACGATGGTCGCAACTATCATCTCTACAACTGCGTTGAAGCCCACAAAGGTTATTATGAACCAGATGACGTTCTTGCTGCCCATTTTCTCCTCCATATAGCCTGTATTGCCAAAGAGGAGCACGAGCGCGGTCATAAACAGTGCGGTGTTTGAAAAGGCGGTCATAAAGCCTGCAACTGCGCCGCCTACGCCGTTATTTGAGAGCTTTCTTGCTGCCCTGAACGAATAGCCTGCGATGATGCCCACAAGCACTCTTGGCAGAAATCTCTGCACGAATGCAAAGAATGGATTGATGTCAAACAGCGCTGCGCCCATTGCGCTGGGGACGCCGATGTTGATGCACTGCAAAAAGCTGAAAAGTCCGAACACTCCGCCGATTATGCCGCCGCCGAGCGGTCCGCAGGTGATGCCCGCAACTGCCACGGGGATAACGTTGAGCGTTATTACCAGCGGTCCTACGGGGATAGAGCCGATAGGCGTGAACGAGAAGATCATTACCAGTGCGGTCATAAGGCCAAGCACTACCAGCTGACGAACGTTGAATGGTTTCTTTACATTTGTTTTCATAACGAAAACCTCCTTAATGTTATTATTCCTGCGGTGCAGGATACAATACAGCGCACGTTCCCGATCCTTTCCCTGCGCGGTATGCAAAGTCAGACTTGACGGGGTCAATATCTGCTTTAGCGCGCTTTTTCGGGCTTTTTCGGCAAAATGCGCGGAGTTTTCCCAAAACTCCGAAAACATTATAGCACACTTTTTTGAAAAAAGCTATATCTTTTTAGGAAAAACTATGTTATAATATAAACCGAGACGAAAAAATCCCTATGATTTGGAGGAATTTCACAATGCTTAACGGAAAAACAGTCGTTCTTGCGGTAACAGGCTCTATTGCGGCGTACAAGATGGCTAACGTCGCCAACATGCTCAAAAAGCTCGGTGCTGACGTTCATGTGCTTATGACACAAAACGCCACGCAGTTTATAAATCCCATAACCTTTGAGACGCTCACGCAGCACAAGTGTCTTATCGACACGTTTGACCGCAATTTCCAGTACAGCGTTGAGCATGTTGCGCTTGCAAAGGCGGCGGACATCGTACTTATCGCGCCTGCTTCTGCAAACGTCATCGGAAAGATAGCCTGCGGCATCGCCGATGATATGCTCACGACTACGGTTATGGCCTGCCCGTGCAAAAAGCTTATCGCCCCTGCGATGAACCACAATATGCTGCACAATCCCATTGTTGAGGACAACATTAAAAAGCTTGCGGCATACGGCTACGGCATAATAAATGCGGACAGGGGCATGCTCGCAAACGGCGATATCGGTGACGGACGGCTTCCCGAGGAAAATGTGCTGGTGGAGCATATCCTCAAAGAGATAGCTTTTGAAAAAGACCTTGAGGGCAAAAAAATACTCGTTACAGCAGGTGCAACGAGAGAGCCTATCGACCCTGTGAGGTTTATAACAAATCACTCCAGCGGAAAAATGGGCATAGCGCTCGCAAGGGCGGCTATGCAGCGCGGCGCGCAGGTCACGCTGGTATGCGCTCACTGCGATGTGGAGATGCCGATGTTCGTTGATGTGGTCAGCGTGCAGACCGCGCAGGAGATGTTTGAGGCGGTCACGCAGCGCTCCGACGAGCAGGACATCATCATCAAGGCGGCGGCTGTTGCAGACTACACGCCTGCGGTCACGGCTGACAGCAAGCTGAAAAAATCCGACGGCGATATGAAGATAGAGCTTATGCGCACAAAGGATATACTCAAAACTCTCGGTGAGGACAAGCGCGAGGGACAGATCATCTGCGGATTTTCGATGGAAACGGACAACGTGCTTGAAAACTCGCGCGCAAAGCTTGAAAAGAAAAACTGCGATATGATCTGTGCAAACTCGCTGCGCACGCAGGGTGCGGGCTTCGGCACGGACACCAATGTTATAACGATGATAACAAGGGACGGCTGCGAGGAGCTTGAGCTGATGAGCAAGCAGGATGCGGCTCACAAGATACTTGATAAACTCAAAACGCTGTGATCAGCACTTTTTGGAGGTATACATCCTCATCACCGCAAGGGCGGTGAGCAGCGCAGGCAGAACGGTGAACAGATCCTTGAAGGCTGAATAGAGCGTCCGGTCATCTATAAGATGCACCTGACCTGTAAGCACGCCCTTTGAGGTCTGTGTGCGCACCGACTGCACCTCGCCTGTTGGCTTTATTATCGCGGATATGCCGCAGTTGCCCGAGCGCAGCAGGTACCTGCCGTTTTCTGCGGCACGCATTATGCTGTGGCGAAAGTGCATCGAGCGCGCATAGCTGCCGCCGAACCAGCTGTCATTGCTGCACACGCACAAGATCTGTGCGCCCTGTGCGGCTTGCTTTCTGACGATCTCGGGGTAGACGGATTCGATACAGATAACGCAGCCGATACTGCCAAGGGCGGTATCAAGCGGTCTGGTGTTGGTTTCATCGCTGCACTCGCACAAGGTAGATGCACCGAACAAAAATGCAAGCGGTATCTTTTCGCCGAAGGGCACAAGCACCTGCTTGAAGTACGGCTCGCTGACGTTACCGCTGCTGTCTACCGCATACAAGGCGTTGTACTCGTCATCGCCGCGGCGGTAAAAGCAGCCGTTGATGACCGTTGCGCCACACACTCTTGCAAGTGACGAAACGAGCCTGAACTCGTCGGCATTTTCATCATAGCCCATTGGCACGGCAGTTTCGGGCAGCACGACTATATCGGCGCTCGTTATCTCTGCTGCGGTGATTATTCTTTTGTATGAACGGGCGCAGTCCCACGCGGAGCAGCTTTGCTTTTTGCTTCCCTCGACCTCGTCCTGCGCGACTGCTGCGGTTATCTGCGGCGAGCTTTCGCAGATGCGTTCAAAGCGCGACATCGAAAAGTATCCGTAGCCGACCCACGCGGCGAGGACTGCGGCAAGGCTGACAAGAGCGGGCAGACGCTTTTTGCACTTAACGGCAAGTGCGGCAAGTCCGCTGACGCAAAGCACAAGCACGGTCACGGCGCGGCAGCCGATAAGGTTGGCAGGCTGCAAAAGCAGCGGCTTTGATGTGACGCTCAGCCACACGGCAGACCACGGGAACGAAAGCAGAGGTATGTTTTCCTGCAGCCACTCACCGCCTGCGACAAGCAGCGCAAGGGTCACGACATCGTACAGCTTATCACGGCGCAGGTATGTGAAAAGGCACACGGGCGCAAGCATCACAAGGCACTCCCACACGGTCAGTGCAGCGACGGCAGCAAGCAATAGCAGCAGCGAAAGCGCTCTGTTCATATTTATCTGTCGGTGCAGCGTCAGCAAAAAGGCAAGCTGGTAAAAATAATAGGGCACAAAAAAACAGGCAAAGCTTTTGACAAATCCGCGGCGGCTGCGGTACCTGCAAAGCGCGTACATTATCGGCGCAAAGCTGAAAAGCGCCACAAGCGGCAGCTCAAAGGTCGATTGCAAAAGTGCGCACCAAAGGCCTGTCAGCGAAAGCAGAAGATATTTATTATTGAGCTTGATAACGAACTTTCTTATAGTATCCATACCATAAGTTTGCCCTGACGGGCAGCATTTAATCACTACACACAAAGGAGATGACACGCGTGAAGATACAAATCCCCCAATACGCACAGACCGCTATAAAGGCGCTTCACGCACACGGGTATAAGGCATATATCGTCGGTGGCTGCGTGAGAGACGCGCTGCTTGGCAAGGTGCCTGATGATTACGACATCTGCACCGACTGCACACCGAACGAAATGAAAAAAGTCTTTGCAGCGTTTACGACTATCGAAACGGGGATAAAGCACGGTACGCTCACGGTGCTTATCGACCGCGTGCCTGTTGAGATAACGACCTTCCGCAGCGACGGGACATACAGCGATCACCGCAAGCCCGACAGCGTGAGATTTGAAAAGGATCTGGGCGAGGACTTGAAGCGCAGGGACTTTACCGTGAACGCGCTTTGCTACAACGACAGCGAGGGCATAGTGGATATGTTCGGCGGGATAGGCGACATTGGCGGCAGGATAATACGCTGCGTGGGCAGACCGCAGGAGAGGTTTGACGAGGACGCGCTGCGAATTCTGCGCGCTATGCGCTTTTCATCGGTGCTTGGATTTGAGATAGAAAGTGCGACTGCGGCGGCTATACACGAGCAGAAGGAGCTTTTGCGCAAGATATCTGCGGAGAGGATAGCGAGCGAGCTGAAAAAGCTGCTCTGCGGGCAGGACGCTGCACGGATACTGCTTGATTACCGCGATGTTATGGCGGTAGTTATCCCGCAGCTTGAGCCCTGCTTTGACCTTGCACAGAACAATCCGCACCACTGTTATGACGTTTACACGCACATATGCAAAAGCGTTCAGAACATTCAGCCCGACTGGGTGCTGCGCTTTGTTATGCTTTTGCACGACATCGGCAAGCCGCTTGTACACACAAGGGACGAAAACGGCACGGATCATTTCAAGACGCACCCGATAAAGAGCGCACAGATCGCTCACGAGGTCACAGCGGCACTGAAGCTTGACAACAAGTCCCGCAGCAGGATACACGCACTTGTGCTTGAACACGACAACAGGATATCATCGGCGAAAAGATCGGTAAGAAGGTTTCTGTCAAAGTATGATGCGGATTTTTTTGCAGACTATATGAAGGTAAGGCGCGCAGACACGCTCGCGCAGTCGGAGTACAAGCGCGCTGAAAAGCTCAAAGTGCTTGACGAGATCGAGCAGACGGCGAACGAGATCATCGCGCAGGAGCTTTGCCTGCACATAAGCGATCTTGCGGCAGACGGCGGTGACATTATGGCTCTGGGCTTGCGCGGAAAGCAGATCGGCGAGGCGCTGAGATTCCTGCTTGAAGGCGTTGTTGACGAAAAAGTACAAAACGACAAGCAAAGTCTTATTGCTTATCTGAAGGAGAATTTTAATGAATAAGACGGCAAGGCTGATAGCTGCATTTTTACCGATGATAGCGGTATGTGCGGTGATATTCTGGTTTTCGTCGAACGCTGCGGAGGACTCGTCAAAGCAAAGCTCGGCGGTGGTGGACATCGTCAAAAAGGATATGTTCCCCGAGCTGAACGAGCTGGACACAGAACGCGACACACAGATCGTTGAAGATGTGATCTCGCATATCGTGCGCAAGACGGCGCATTTCTCGATATACACGCTGCTTGGCATATGCGCTTTCGGCGGATACCGGTTTTTGAAGAAAAAGCACTTGCGGTTTCTTGCGGCATGGGGGACGGCAACCGTTTACGCGGTGAGTGATGAGATACATCAGCACTTTGTTCCCGGGCGCTCGTGCGAGCTGCGCGATGTGTGTATCGACTCGTCAGGCGCGGCGCTGGGCGCGGGGATATGCCTTGCGGCAGTGCTTCTGGCGGCATACCGAAGATACGCAAGATCAAAGGAAAATAACAAGACTGACAACAGGGAGGACTTAAAATGACAGGTATTATAACGGCAATGAACTGCGAGGCGGCGTACCTCGAAAGCGTGATGAAGGACACGGAGAAAAAGAAGATCGGTGCGTGGGAGTTCACCACCGGTAAAATTGGCAGCACGCAGCTTGTGCTTGCGGTATGCGGCATAGGCAAGGTATTTGCAGGCTCCTGCGCACAGACGATGATAACAAGCTTTGGCTGCACGCACATTTTCAACGTAGGTGTTGCAGGCTCGCTCGACCCGAAGGTGAAGATCGGCGATATTGTCTGCGCGGCGGCAGCTGTTCAGCATGATATGGACACCTCGGCTATCGGCGACCCGATCGGACTTATCTCGGGGATAGATCTTGTTGAGCTTCCCTGCGACGAGGCTTTTGCTGCTGAATTTGAGCAGTTTCTTGCAGGGCAGGGCAAGGCTCTTTGCAAAGGCATTATCGCAACGGGCGACAAGTTCATCAAGCTCGGTGCGGACAAGAAGTTCATAGCAGACACATTCGGCGCTTGCGCGTGCGAGATGGAGGGCGGTGCAGTTGCGCAGATCTGCTGTGCAAACGGCGTTAAATGCAGCGTGATAAGAATTATAACCGACAACGCAGACGAAAGCTCGGGCGAGCAGTACACGGTAAATCTTGATGAGTGCGCGGTATCGCTTGCAGATCTGTTTGCCAAATACTTGACCTCGCGCGGATAACACACAGGCATAACAAAAGCACCCCGGGACAGCTTGAAATAAGCTTTCCTGCGGTGCTTTTTTACTGCAAAAATATATCTAACGATCCGAGAACTTGTTAACAAGAGCAAGATACTCGTTCCAGTTGCCCATATCTGTCCACGAGCCTTCTGACACGGGAAAAGCACCAACTCTTTCTTTCTTATCCGTCACAAGCTTTATCAGATCAGGCATATCAAGGAACTTATCGTCCTCGATCAGCTCAAGTACCTGCGGCTGAAGAACATACATACCCGTGTTCACCTGAAAGACCAGGTCGGGCTTCTCTCTCATTTTTTCTATGACACCGTCAACGATAGTTTCGATCGTTCCGTACGGGATATGTACGGTTTTTACTGCTGTTACGACAGTTATCATATTATGGTTGCTCTTGTGATATTCAACGAGGTCATGCAGATCAATATCCACCAGTGTATCACAGTTGGTGACAAAAAAAGGTTCGTTGATCCTGCCTTTAAGAAGATAAAGTGAACCGCCTGTCCCCAAAGGTTTACTCTCCTGGATATACTCAATATCCCACTGCGGTCTTTTTTCAAAATACTGCTTGATAGTTTCCACCATATAATTGACAGAAACATACGTCCTCTTGCAGCCTGCCGCATTGAACCTTGTCATTATCTCTTCGAGGATAGTTTTATCCGAGATCGGTATCAACGGCTTTGGTATCACATTGGTCAGCGGCAGCAGTCTGGTTCCCTTTCCTCCCGCCATGATAACAACAGGATTATCTATCTGATGCGAATATGCCCTCTCTGCTGACGGAAACAACTGCTCCCATTCGATCACATCACAAAGCTCGCCGTCCTTGTTTATTATCGGCATCGACTCGATCTTATCCGAACGCATCTTCGCCTTGACGCTTTCGAGGTCGTCAGTATCTGATGCAATAGTGATATGCTTTCTGGCGTACTGCATGACCGGATGTGTCAATTCCTGCTTTCTGAGAATTGCCCTTTGTATATCGCCTATACTGATAACACCAATGAATCTTTTTCCTTCGCAGATTATCAGCAGTTTGCGCTGTGTGATGTCCATTATTTTCAAGGCATCAAGCAATGTTATGTTTTGTGAAATAATGATGTTATCGTTTATCATATCTTTCTCCTATCAATTTTTCGGGCCGCTACATTTTGCTGTCAAGCGACCTGCCTTTTTCGATATGCTCAAAGCTCGGCAGATAGTCTTTGATGATATTGACGATCTCTTGTTTGGACGTATTGCCGTTATCAAATGCAAATGTAAGCTTTTCAAGAAGCTGCTCTATGCTTTGGCGGCTCGGTATCGGCTTGTCGGTTATCACTCCGAGTGCCGAAAGTCTATCCATATCAACTGTTTCCTCATCCGTATAAAACTCTTCATAGGATTTTTCTCCCGAAGTGTCAGAACGTGAGAAATGCACAGGGTATTTTATACTGCCTGTCTTTAAAGCCTGTGCCTTTTCGATCGCCTCTTCATCAGACCCACATTCAAGCACTTCATAGCCTAATGTGTGAAGCAGATCAACTGCTATCCGATCAAATGTCATCATCTGTGCTTGTTCAAGCTTTGGGAAAAAAATCTCACGATTTTTTCCAAGCATGCAGGCAAGCATACATATTTGCCCGCTTTCCTCGGGAGATACAAAATATCGCTTTGTATCGGTCGGCGCACTTATCGGCTGCTGCTTTTGTATTCTTTCAAGAAAGCCCGCAGGGAGCGACCCGTTTGAAAACGCAACATTTGCAAACCTTGCGGTTTTCACCGGAAATTTATCAGAATACGAAAAGATCAGGTCTTCCATGATCCGTTTGCTCGCGCCCATAATATTGACCGGATTTGCTGCCTTATCGGTGGATACACAGAAATACTCCTCCGGCGGATATTGCTCAAGCAGGTCAAGTAATACTTTGGCATTGAGGACGTTATTTCGCAGCAGAGCTTCGACTGAATAGATATCCTTTTCGCTGCGGACGTGTTTATGCGCTGAAAAATTCGCCACGATATCAAATCCTTTGCGGCTGATAAACATCTTTTTGAATACACGGGATGAATAGTCCATTGGATATGGAACGTAATCCTCGGGGACAAACATACCCTTTGTGCTGCGCAGATCGCGCGTAAGCTCTGCAAGTGCGTTTTCATTGATATCTGCAACGACAAGTGAGGCGGGCTTGAACGGCAGAATTGCTTTGATGTACGAGCTTCCTATGCTTCCGGCACCGCCGATGACCAGCACAGACTTACCATCTATACTGCGGGCCAGTTTTTCTTTATTGCTGCTGATATCGTGCAGGAACATAGAAGTCTCACGCCCTGTCACATACCTGCTTATGAACTTATCTGCTGCGATCATTGGATACACCTCTTTTGTTTAACTGATAAAGACGATGCCAGTTATCCGAAACAGCATCCCAGGAATAATTATCCTGAATTATCTTTGAATTCTCGGAAATGCGCTGCTTGATCTCGCTGCTAAGTCCGTTTTCCAGATAATCTGAGATCATTTGAGATAATTCATCAAAATCCTTATACTCACGGTAGTAAACGCCCTTATCCTTCAGCTCCTGATACTGTATCCAGACAGGATTGAAAACCAGTTTTTGTGCATATAAATACTCCTGCACCGATGCGGAAAAAGCATCCGTTGGCTGTGCGTGGATAAAGACATCCGCGCTTTCACGCAGCGTTCCAAGGCGTTTATCATCAAGGAAGGTCTCCACCAGACTGTATTCGCAGCCAAGTGATCTGAGGCTTTGGATCAGTCTTTGTTTATACTCGGGTGTCAATCCGTATGTAACAGGCAGCTGTATGAACAGCTTGTCCTTGTGTTGTTTATCAAGCTTTTTCAAAGCATTTATTACTTTTATATGATTATGACACTCTTTTCCCCCGTGACCTATGGTTATTACCGTCTTGCCTTCAGGCACGCCAAACTCTGACCTTGCCTTTGCGGTATTATCGGGGTCGATATAAGCAAGTCCCTCATTGCCGAAATGAAGCTTTATTATCTTTTTACCGAGTTTTTTTCCAAATACAGAAATGAACCTTTGCTTCATTTCGGGGGTGGAAAGAGTGAAATTATCCACCAATGCCAGAGAAGATCTGTATTTTAAAAGCTGTTTATCCGAAACTCTGAAAAGGTCGCTGCCCCAGAATGTACAGATCATTTTTTTTGACCGCTTTCTCAAGCGCTTTATCATACTGACCTTATCTTTTGAAACAAAGCTTATATGAACTACATCGAACCCTCCGACCTTTTTGGCAAGACTGCTTATGTATATGCTTCGGTCTATCCGCCTTACAACGCCTCTGACCTTCGGTATATTCCCAAACATCTTATGACGCTTTATCCGGCAGATCTTTATGCCGTGCTGTTTGTAAAAGCTATCGTTTTCGGACGGCTCGTACTCCAGCACATAAACATCGTTGTCATTCAGTATATCCGAATGCATTATGCAGCGCCGTGTCCATATCGAATCATTTTCACCAATCAAAAGTATTTTACTCATCATCAATTACCTTTTATTCTTTAGTATATAGCAGAGCTTAGCTGCAATGCATTTTATTCCGAACTGCTGCCCTTTCTGAATGTGCAGACAAGATAGGAGGTACTCATAACACTTGAGATAAAGACCACTCCGATAGTAGCTATGGCAGCGCCTACTGAACCCCATTGCTTTATAAAGATCCAATCAAACAAGATATTGAAACTGCTGCTGACCACAACTACGAGAAGGTTGAATTTCAGCTTGCGCTGCGTTACCAAAAGATTTCCCGAGATGATACGGAATGTTCCTGAAAAGAAATAGTTTATGCTCAAAAGCCTGAATACTGTAACACAGTCAAGATACTGCTTTCCAAACACGATGCGGACAATGAAGGGTGCAAGCAGGAACATGATAAGGCTGACAGCAAGATTGAAGATGCCAAACGCTGTGATCAGCTTTTTATAATGCTGCATACACCACTTTTTATCATCCTTGTGCTGGGCAAAATACGGATAAATGTATATCACCAATGATGCAGGTATAAATGTCAGCGCGGTGGGTATCACCGTTGCGACCTTATAGCTTGCAAGTATTGTTTCCTGCGGATCTACGATGCCAAGAACGAATACATCAAGCAGATACATCAGCTGTGCAAGGCTGTTATTAAGCATAGATATAAATGCTATCTTTAAAAGCGGCGTGCGCTCCTCACGGTCAAGTGTTCGGTCAGCGCGCAGCCACACGGCTTTATAAAAGAACAGACAAAGCAGTACAGATATCAGGCACGCGCAATACTGTGCAAGCACCATACCTGTTTCCCGGAATATTATCGAACCCATAACTGAGAATACCAGTATAAGTATGCTGTTTATCAGCATAAGTCCTGCATATTCTTTGTTTTTTCTTGTTGCTCTCAGATTTGCCGATGCAATATTGATAAGCACCTGCAAAAGAGGAAGCGCACAAAGCATTATAAGCAATCCTCTTGCAGCAGCTATCTTCAGATCGGCGAACAGACCTATAAACAGTATCAGCAGGCTCAGAAAAAAGTTTACCGCAAGACCGAACCGCATACCAAATGCCGAGATCCGCTTTCCGTACTGCTCATCACCGCTGCGCTCGCTCATCATCTGCAAAACGGCGCTGTCAATTCCCATACCGCTCATCAAAACGAGCAAGGAATAAATATTCCAGGCATATGTATATGTGCCGTACTCGCTTTTTGTAAGTATCCTTACCAGAACAAAGCTGCTCAAAAAACTGATGATCTTATTGACAGCACTGCTTCCGATAATATGGAAAAAGCCTGAACTAAAAAGCTTTTTTATCTTTTCCGTACTCATTTATTATCTCCGAAATACAACCGTGCTGCAGACAGGACTGTAACGACCATTGACTTTTCAAACGCATTTCCGTTTTGATACAGCCGGTGCATATCATTAACGAGCTTGTCAGATGCACTCGCGGGGAGATACTTATATCCCTGTGATTCATAACTATCCATGAAGCTCCTGAGTTTTCTGCTTCGCGACAACCAGTAATCAAGGGGATTCATTCCGTTATTGTTTTGTATCTTTCCTTGTGTGATTATCTTTGTTAATTTCCTATCCGTCCTTGATGCCAATTCCTTGGTTTTAAGCAGCGCAGGATTTTCAGTTATCTTACCATTGATGGCTTCCCATTTAAATCTTGCAGCATTAGGGTACTTGCTCATTATCCATTTTTTGTATATGTAGTGATCGGCTCTGAGCTCTATCGGGATACTGAAACACAGCTCAAGAAAATCAACGTCCATGAACGGCGAAGCTGTTTCGGAAAAAGAACGCCTGATAAGATGTGTATTGGCTGCACCATGAAGCGCTCTGGAATAAAGCAGGAATATTTCGTGATCCTCAAAGCCTGATATGAAATCTTCAAGCTGCGGAAGTATCCTGTCCTTGAGCTTTTCTGAATACATACCGCTGAATCCTCGTTTTGCCACATCAGCTGCACTTTTATAAAAGCTGCCCAGTACTGCATCACCTATCATACCTGTGTGGTGTACACCGAATCTTTTCCAATTTATCATTTCTACCAGACTTTTTCCGCCTGTTATTCCGCAATAAAGCGAAAGACCCGAGAGATGCTCTGTAATATCATCTATATCGTACATAAAAGAAGCATCATCAAGCTGCTTTACGATGATCTCATCCTTCCAGTACCTCGCTATATCCTTGGCGATCTTTTCATCAAGGTAGCCGCCTTTGCAGAAGGTCAGCAGTTGGATATGTCTGCTTTTTAGCTTATGTGCGACCCATACATTCATGCGCGAATCAAGTCCGCCGCTCATATCGGCAATATGACGATAGCCGTACTCATCATCTTTATCCCACTCACGCTTTACTGCTGCACGAAATGCTGAATCTATAAGCTCAACGATCTCGTTTTCCGAACAGCCCGAAAGCTTGATGGTATCTCTTTTGAAGCGATGATACTGTTTTTTCTGTATTATATTATTCTCGATAACAAGATAGCAGCCTGCATCAAGACGTTTTATCTCACGGGCGTAGGTATTATCTGCAGGAACGAATCCATATGTAAGCATCTGATATGCACAGCACTCATCAAAAGAAAGCTCTATGTTCAGTTCTTTACACATATCGGTAAGATATCTTACCTGCGATGCAAATGCAAAGACACCTCCTGTACAGATATAAAACAGCGGGGCTTCACCTGTTTGGTTTGTAAACACTATCCACCTGTTCTTTTCTGCGATATACATTGCTCCTGTAAAAGCGCCGCGAAATTCTGAAAAAAATGTCTCGCCGAGTTTTTCGTACATTATTTTCATAAGCGAAGGGACGGTATCTGTCTTGTACTTTGTATACAGCGCTTTTTTATTGAGCAGCATTCCGTCAAGTATGCAGACATGATCGCCATACCTGCAAAATGCCTTGTCGTCCATAAACTTATCAAGTGTATTTCTTAAAACGGTATACCCTTCAGGATAGTTGATGCTGCCTGAGATATCGTTCTCGGGATACTTATCTTTCAACATGAATCGTGTTGTTTTATTACACACAAAAAAACCGGGCATGATTATCCTCCAATGCTGTCTGCTTTGCAGCTATGCGTTTTGTTTTTTTACCTCTTCTCTTTCATACGCGAGCACATCTTCTACCATGTATTCGATATTTTTCTGCGGCATCCAGCCTGTATGGGCAGTCAGCTTTTCATGGCTTCCGCAGATAAGAGGCGTATCACTCGGGCGCATTCGTGACGAGTCGGCTGCGACCTGTATTTTTTTCTCCGCCAATGCGAGCATCATATCAAGTATCTCACGGGCTTTATATGCCTTCCCTGAGCATATATTGTAGACCTGCGCACTTCTGCCTTTTTCAATTATCAGCCGAAGCGCTTTGCAGGCATCTGTAATATGAACATAATCCCTTGCGCTTTGCAGATTTCCGACTAAGACCTGATCCTGCACACCTGCTTCTGCGGCAGCTACACCGCCTGCAAAGTCCGAAAACAAAAAGCCTTTTGGCTGCCCTGCCCCGACGATATTAAACAGCCGTGCCGCTGATATATCAAGTCCGTATCTGTCTATGTATATTTTGCAGAACATCTCCTGCATATATTTTGATATCGAATAAGGGTCTTCAGGCTTAACAGGCATATCCTCCGTAACATTTTCGCCGTGATCGTAAAGCCTGCCGTACTCGCCTGCCGAACCTACTACGACAAGCTTTGTTTTAATGCCGCTTTCCCTTATAGCTTCAAGAATGTTTATGGTGCCTATCGTATTAAGCTCTACTGCTCTTTGCGGATCTTTCCACGAAAGCCCGATCCCCACCAGACCTGCAAGGTTTATTATCACATCCGGGCTGCTTGTGCTTATGATATCTTTAACGGCTTGTTTATCCATAATATCCAATGCCTGACTGTCTGCCCCGGGGACTATATCGCAGCATACAACATCATAACCGTTATCTTTCAGCTCTCTGCTGAGATTCCTGCCGATAAATCCTTCGCTGCCTGTAATAAGTGCTTTCATCGTGTTTTCTCCTCTGTTTGCGCACATACTGTTTAGGCGTATGTGTATTCAACGCTGTGCTGTCAGTTCGTGCATCATATCATCGAGATGTCTTGAGATATGGGTATAGCCAAACGCATCATACAGCTCTTTTGACGGTACATATGACAGCTTGCCGCGTGTCATTTTTTCGCGGTACAGCTTTGTGATGTATTCTTTCATCTGCGGCATAGATGTGCTTTGCGTACAGTTTTCATAGCAAAAGCCGTAGCCGTACTGCCTTTGCAGCTGCAAAAGCTCGCTGTTCGGGGTATCTCCTGCAAGAAGCGCAAGTACGGGTTTCCCTGCTTTTATGCCCTCATAGAATTTCCCCGTAAGGATACCGCGGCTATTATTTGTATTCCACGAAAGCACCGTATGTATATCACTTTCCAGCTGGAGAATAAAAGTATCGCTTTTTGACAGATACCCTTTATTTACGAGAACATCTGATATTCCCACCTTTGCAAAAGCTGCTTCAAAGGCATCAAAGCTTGAGCCTGCATAAGCAAATCTGATTTTGTTTCTGTTTATTTTTTTGCTTTTGATAAGCTCTGCCAGACACTTTACAAGAGCGTTCAGCGCAGGTTTTCTATCATCGTAGAGTCTTCCGGTGTAGCAAAATGAGAGCACGCCCCGGTCAGTCGTTACATCAGGCAGCGGCTGTGTATCGTCAAAGCCGTTATACAGCACCTTTACATTTGCCGATGGGTACATATCCTTCAGTTCCTTTGCAAGATCTGCACTGACAGCCGTTATGCAGTCGGCATTTTTCAATGCACACAGCGTTGCTTTTTTTGCATACACATTCCACCACGCATCGTCATTCATTTCACCGCGCATTATCATTGAATCGCGAAAATCCATTATCCACTTTGCGCCGAATCTCTGCGCGGCATAATTGCCTGCGTAGATGTTCTCAACGCTTCCGCAGGTCGAGAAAACGACATCGAATCTGCGTCCTGCGCTGTATAAACGGTCGATGAGTCTTTTTTGATATTTAAGCACGCAGCACTGGTGTCTTATGCACTTTGGCGGGGTGCCTGTGATGATCTTTGCTGTGTCCATGACTGCCTTTACGGGTTTGCGCAAAAGTCTTGGCAGCGAATGGAACCTGCTGCGCGAGGTTGGCTGAAAGCCGCTGTATTCACCGCGTTCAAACTTTTCGGCATCGCTGTTTTTACCAAGGGCAGACAACACCTCAAAGCTATTGTCACGTTCATATTCATCAAACGGCGCAAGCTCAAAATCACCCGACCTTAATACAGTAACGTTTTCGCCAAATGCGGCAAGGTGTTTTGCAAACATAAACGCCCTTACATTTGCAATCGTTGTATCAGGCGGAAAGAAAGTGGTTATGAGTAAAACATTCATCTGTTTATCTCCTTTAAAGGTTGATATTACGCCTGCTTATCTTATGATGCGTTCTGCGCAAGCTGCTTTCTCTTGATCATTTTGTATGCCTTCAGCATCGGCAAAGCCCTCATTTTGAGCTTCAGCTTTTTGTCACCCAGGTATCCGTTTCGTTTATACCAATTTCTAAGCACTTTAAACTTTTCTTTCGCAGCTTTACGGTCATCCGCAGGCATCATAACATACTTGACCGTCAGCAGATTCATAAGCAGAGCAAGGTCATATATCAGCATTCTCCACTCATCACTGCCCTTTGGGTAACTATTAAGGATATGTATAAAATAGCGAATGCAGCAGTATGCTCCTTCAAAGCTGCGCAGAGTATACATACCTGACATTATAGACCCTGCACGCTGTCTTCTGACATACAGCTTTTCGTTTATCACCGTGGTTTGATTTGCACACAGCGCAGCTTGTACAGTGAAAAGCTCATCTTCATGCAGCATACCCTTTCTGAACGTCAGAGCGTTGTCTGCAAGCATCCGCGTTTTGTATAACTGAAGCTGCACACATGGGATATACTCCTTGTTTTCAAGCATGGTCAGCAGCGTTTTTGCTCCCGTGGCATCGGGGTATCTATGCTTTCTGACAAAGTCGTCTCTGCATTCTGCGTGTTCAAAGTCCTCGTATAATGTTTGCGCAGAGAAATACACTATCTGCGCATCGTTTTTTTCTGCGGCTGCCAGCAGCTTTTCAACAGCATTGTTTGCTATCATATCATCGCTGTCAACAAAAAGCACATATTTGCCCGATGCCCTTTTCAGACCTGCATTGCGTGCATCTGAAAGACCGCCGTTTTGCTTGTGGATAACACTTACGCGCTTATCTGCCGCCGCATATTCATCACATATCTGTCCGCACCTGTCGGGAGAGCCGTCATCAACGAGGATGACCTCAAGCTCCGTGCAGCTCTGGTCCACAACGCTGTCCACACATTCGCGCAGGTACTTTTCGACCTTGTATACAGGTATAACAACACTTACCTTTACCATCAACCACACCTCGATGCTATCTTCTTGCAAGCCTGTACACCGCACGCACCTGACGGTATGCGCAGCACAGCACAGCTGCGGCGATCTTGCGCCTTAACACCATCGGACCTGACAGCAATGCTGCAATGTTTGCTCTGAGTCTTTTCAGGCACTGCCCGAGTTCTTTTCTGTACACTTTGTCCGTTTGTCTGCTGCCAAGCAGTATGGATTGCATAAGTATTGTAAAATCCGATCTTATCAGGTTGAATCTCACTTTGTCAGCATACTGCGGAGCGTACCTTTCGCAAATTGCAAGGACTCTTTTCCATATCATTCGCAAGCCGATATAATTCTGTGAAAAACTGACGCGTGTGGTGCTTTGCGGGTTTTCGTAATAAAAATAATACTCCCCCGATAGTTCCGCTATTCTCTCACTGCGCATTACCGCCTTGAAGGAGCTTTCCACATCCTCTCCCAGCATAAAACCCTGCGGGAAAAGATGGCTGTCAGTCACACTTCTTTTATACAGCTTTGCGCATACATAATGCACATTTCTATTGCCGTTTATCTTGAGCATAATATCCATAAAGCTGTCACGGCTGTACACTGTTAGTTTATCCTTGCCGATGGGTATTTTAAGCGCTTTGCCATTATCCCTGACCATTGCGCAGGTCACGATATCAGCGCCCGTTTTTTTCGCTGCACGAAGCAGCTTTTCAAGCATCAGAGGACTTATGCGGTCATCGCTGTCAACAAAGGTGAGATATTCGCCCTGCGAGGCTGCAATGCCAACATTTCTTGCCTTGCTCGGTCCGCTGTTGCTTTGGTGGATGACCTTTATCCGTTCATCTTTTTTTGCCCACTCATCGCACATCTGCGCACAGCGGTCGGGGGAACCGTCCTCAACAAGTATCAGCTCAAAGTCCGCAAACGTCTGTGCAAGAATTGATCCGATGCATCTGTCAAGATATTTTTCAGCGTTGTACACAGGTACTATCACGCTTATCTTTCGCATACGCTCACTCTTCCTTCTTGCTGCCGTGCGCACACAGCTTTCTTTTAACAAATCCAAAGCCCTTTTTCAGCCAGTTCTGTTTTTCCATAAAAACATAGGGCATATCCTTGTACCTCACCTTATTGGTGATGAGCCACACATCCAGCAGACGCTCCGCAACAAATCCGAACACCCTTGCGTCATAGTCGCTGTATGTGCTTATATCAAGGCGCTTTTCAAGCTGTGACAGAACACTGAAAAGCCAGCTGCACCAGCGCTTGAAGTACCTTTTATCCATCACGAACATATTGAATCTATGCCCGATGGTGAGCGACATCACCTTATCGAACGCCGGGATATAGCGCGGGTATTTTTCCTCAAGTATCTTTCTTGTGATATCAAGGTCTGCGGCGTGGTGGGCGTGCGCATAGTGGCTGTAATTCGATTCTATCCAGTAATCCCTTGGCTTTGGCAGAAGAATTTTGCACTGTGCCAGCTTTTTCTCAAGTGCTTTTTGTGTGATCACGCGATCCCACTTGCTTTTGAAATGACTGCCGTCGGAGAAATGTCTGCGATAATGCACAAGTCCGATATAGTCCGCATCGAGATTCTTCCACGCCCAGTACAGCCCCGTAAGCTCGCAGTAGCCCGGGTTCTTTACGCTGATGTTTTCGCCCTCGTCATCGCGCTGAAATCCGATGCTTTCCTTTCCGCAGGCGCCGACCTGAACGGGAAGATACATCTTATCTGCCGGCATTTTATACGGCTTATGTGATGCGACGATGATCTTTATATCCACTTTTCATGCCCTCCATACGCTTTATACGAGCTGTGCGCGCACACATTCAAGTGCGGCGCGTATAACTTTGTCCATATCATAATATCTGTACTCTCCGAGGCGTCCGCCGAAGATGACCTTACGCTCTTTTTCCGCGAGCTTTCGGTACTGCTCAAAAAGAGTGCTGTTGCGCTCATCGTTTATGGGATAAAACGGCTCATCGCCGCTTTCAAACTCCTTACTGTATTCACGCGAGATGACTGTTTTTGGAAGGGTGCACCCGTTCTCGTCCTTTCCGAACTCAAACCACTTATGCTCGATAATGCGTGTATACGGTGTTTCGCGGTCGGTATAGTTGACAACGGCATTACCTTGATAATTCGGCACATCAAGCACCTGTGTTTCAAATCTGACTGTTCGGTACTCGAGTCTGCCAAGGGAAAAGGCGAAGAAGGCATCTATCGCGCCCGTGTATATCACCTTATCCGCAAGTGCGTCAAAGGCTGCTTTATCCGATAGATAATCGGTATTCAGCCG
>Ga0256404_1002757_pt1 | contig 37850 bp, 29 predicted proteins | sample RumenRJG_01DNA_FD_185990 | JGI IMG/M metagenome (GOLD analysis project Ga0256404, IMG submission 185990) | Bovine rumen microbial communities from Lethbridge, Alberta, Canada - RJG_01 | ecosystem: Host-associated > Mammals > Digestive system > Stomach > Rumen | place: Canada: Alberta | collected...
GCGAAGCCGCAAGCAACGACAGTTGCTGACAAAATATTGTTTTGTCACGTTTCGATGTTATAATACAAGCGAAAAAACTTGCTCGCAAGGGTTTTTGAGCGCGGTATTTCAACAGAAACGGCGGATTGGCAAATGGCAAAGCCGCAAGCAACGACAGTTGCTGACAAAGTATTGTTTTGTCACGTTTCGATGTTATAATACAAGCGAAAAAACTTGCTTGCAAGGGTTTTTGAGCGCGGTATTTCAACAGAAACGGCGGATTTGCTATGGCGAAGCCGCAAGCAACGACAGTTGCTGACAAAATATTGTTTTGTCACGTTTCGATGTTATAATATCGTCGGATAGCGGTTTTATGACCGTTAAGCCGATTTATGATAGGGATAATTATGACGGAAACACAGTTTACTAAACGTAGAAAAAACATTCTCAGCTGGTTTGTAGTAGCGTTGATGGGGCTTATTTACGCTTTCGTTTACCAACTATTTATAGTAAAAAATAAGTTCGCCCCGGCAGGTATAAGCGGTATCGCCGTAATGCTGGAATACAAATTGGGATTTTCCATCGGATACTTTGCCATTATCATCAACATTCCTCTTTGTATTGCGGCGTTTTTTCTCGTAGATAAGGAATTCGCCTTAAAATCTTTCGTGTTTACCATTGTGTATTCCGTCGGATATATTCTCCTCGGAAAACTCGACATCGGAAGATTTCAATACGACGCCGGAAACGTGGACACGATATTCCCCTGTATGCTCGCAGGCACTATAAACGGTTTCTGCATGGGCGTATGTTTCCGTATGAACGGTTCTACCGGCGGCTCCGACATTATCGGCAAATACGTAAGTAAGGTTCGACCTTTCCTTAACTTCTTCGCCGTGACTTTCGTCCTTAACGCAATAGTTGCCGTCATTTCGTATTTCGTATACGGAGAACCAAATCCCGAAACCGGCAAAATGGTATACAATTACAAACCGGTATGTCTGTGTATTCTTTACTGTTTCTTATCCGGCTGGGTAGGTAACGCTGTTTGTAAAGGTTCTCGTTCCGCCTGCAATTTCATGATAATAACCACCCATCCGCAAGAAATCGAAGCGGAAATCCTTAAAAAACTTCATCACGGAGTGACCGAAGTAAGCGCTATCGGAGCATACAGCCATCAGCAACGCTCCCTTTTGATTTGCGTGGTAAATCATCATCAGCAAGTCGAACTACGCTCAATAATCGCAAAGTATGAAGACACCTTCGCTTTCGTGTATACCATCGACGAAACTATAGGTAAATTCGACAGACGCAAACACACCGTATTGACTCACCCCTTGGATATAAATCCGGTACATACTACGCCGTCGGACGAACGCAAACCGGAAATTATAGCGGAAAATAACGAAAATAGAACCGATTAAACCAAAACTGCACATTAAAAAGCTAACGCCCTCGGAATGTTACCGAGGGCGTTTTTTTAACGGTCCGATAATAATTTACATATATCCGTACTTCTTTCTCTTGCCGAAAACGAACCCTAACGACATAACGAACGCGCAACATTCGGCTATAGTAATAGCCCACCATATTCCGTCAAGCCCCAACGCATAAGGCAAAAACAGCACCGCGGCAGTCTGAAATACGAGGGTTCTCATAAAAGATATTATCGCGGAAATCAAGCCGTTGTTCAACGCGGTAAAGAAAGACGAAGCGAAAATGTTAAGTCCCGACAAAAGGAACGACACCGCGAATATTCTCATTCCGTGGACGGTTACTTCCAGAAGTTCTTTATCGTATCCGACGAAAATTTTAGAAAGGGGCAAAGCCGCCGCGATTGCCGTCGCCGTCAGAACCAAACTCGCCGCTCCTATTAAAGTCACGCTCCGTTTAAGCATACTTTTCAGTTCCGCTTTATTCTCCGCTCCGTAATGATAGCTTATTATCGGCGCGCTCCCTATGGCGTAGCCTATATAAATAGCGTTGAATATAAACTGAACGTACATAATGGTTCCGTACGCCGCGACTCCGTTTTCTCCCGCGTATTTTATAAGTTGCGCATTATACAGCATGCCCACTATCGACATGGATATATTGCTCATAAGCTCGGAAGAACCGTTGGTCATCGCCTGTAATATAGGTCTTATTTCAAGTTTTGTTTTGACTAATTTTATGAGTTTTTCTTTCTTTCCGCAGAAATACACGATGGGAATAATACCGCCGACAAGCTGTCCTATCCCCGTCGCGACCGCCGCTCCGACTAAACCCCATTTGAACACCGCCATAAACAGCGCGTCGAGAATAGCGTTGGTTACGCCGGCAATTACGGTAATAAGCAATCCGAGTTTCGGTTTTTCCGCGACGGTAAGGAAACTTTGAAAAACGTTCTGTAACATAAACGCCGTGGTAAACCCTATTACTATTCTGCCGTAAAGAACGCTGTCTTCCAAAAACGCTTCGGTAGCCCCGAGCAACTTTGCGACGGGACGCACCGCAAACATTCCTATCGGCGTGATTACCGCGCCCAAAATTACGGTGACTATTATCATCATCGTAAAATATCTATCGGCTTTTTCCTTATTTCCGCGACCGAGTTCTTTTGCGACGAGCGCGCTGCCGCCCGTGCCTATCATAAATCCCGTGCCGCCCAAAATCATAATAAACGGATACACGAAGTTCAACGCTACGAAGGCGTACTTGCCGACCATGTTGGACACGAACAAGCCGTCGACTATTCCGTAAATCGACGTAAACACCATCATTATTATCGGGCTTGCGACGAACCGTATCAACTTTTTATAAGTAAAATGATCCGATAACTGAATTGCTTCTTTCGCTGTCTTTTCTCTCATTTCTTCTGTTTATCCCCGCTTTTCACACATAGCTACTATCTTAACATACATAATGCTTATTTACAAGCAACTTAGGAGTGTTCATATTACGTTTCTTTACGTCGTAAAAAACAGAAGATTTAATTATTCGCAAACGACTATATCCGATAACAACAAATAAGCGGATATATATTTATAGTTTTTCACGACTTTTGCGAAAGCGTTCTCTACCGTACTTAGTACGCCTACGCTCCGCTTTCACAAAAAATAAACGCAATCTGACCACTCCTTGCCTGTGAAACGTTCATATTGCGTTTCTTTACGCAACAAAAAAATAAACGCAATCCGACTCCTTGTCTGCAAAACGTTCATATCACGTTTTTTCAATCTGCTTTTAGCCGCATAAAAATAATCCGCCGAAAATCCGACGGATTAAATAAAGTAATCTGAATATTTACTACCGAACGATTATTCCGCTTTGTCTTTGTCCTTGTCGGAAGTTTCTTCTTCGGGCGGGTTAATTTTGACCTTTACGTCGAGAATTTTTCTCTGCGTAAGGCGGTTTACTATTATAGTAAGGTTGTTATAATCGAAAGACTGGAACTTTTTCGGTATATCTCCCGTCTGTTCTATCACCCAACCGCTTACGGTCTGCGAATCGAACTTCTCCGCTTCGTCTTTGTCTATACCGAAAGTTTCGAAAAACTTATCGAGTTCCGCCCTGCCGTCCACGATATAGGTCGTGTCGTCCACTTGGTTAAAATAATTTATTACTTCGTCGTGTTCGTCCCAAATTTCTCCGACCAACTCTTCGAGAATATCTTCCAAAGTGACTATTCCCAAAGTTCCGCCGTATTCGTCCACGACCACCGCCATATGAACTTTCTGTCTTTGCAAAGTTTTCAGCAAAGTGGATATTTTCATATGTTCCGTAGCGACCGCCACCGGGGTAATATAGTTCTTTATGGTCTGCTCGCCTTTTTCGAGCGCGGTAAAAAAGTCTATATTGTGTATCATACCGATTATGCTGTCGATAGTGCCGTTATAAACGGGCATTCTGGAAAAGTTATGCTCTAAAAACAGCTCTTTTATCTTTTCCATCGACATATCCACCGATACCGCGATTACGTTGACTCTCGGCACGAAAATGTCCTGCACTTCGGAGTCGTCGAATTCTATCGCGCTGGAAATAAGCTCTCTTTCCTGCATATCGAGAGAACCGTCTTCCTGCGCTTCTTCCACGATGGAAAGCAATTCTTCTTCGGTAATTCTGTCGTCCGATTTATTTTTGAAAATCTTTTTAAGTAAAAATTTGAGTCCCGCAAATATTATCGTAATAGGATACAAAATAACCATTATGGCTTTCATCGGATATCCGAAAGCCATCGCCACTTTTTCGGAGTTTTCTTTGGCTATCATTTTCGGAGTGATTTCGCCGAAAGTAAGGACTATTACCGTGGATACCGCTACCGATACGATACCGCTTACGGCGGGATTGTGTATTGCCGTTTCGAAAATATTATTGAACAGCACGGACAACGTAATGTTGACGAGGTTGTTGCCGACGAGAATTGCCGAAAGCAGCTTATCGAACTTGTCGATAAGTTTAATGGCATTCTGCGCCGCTTTGTTCCCGTCTTGGGCTTTTACTTTTAGTTTGGTACGGTTTGCCGAGCTGAAAGCCGTTTCGGTCGCCGAAAAGAATCCCGATAACAGCACGAGTAGGACGATGAATACCGATGACAAAATGATACTGTCAGGTTCAGGGTCTGGTTGTTCGCTTAACATGATACTCCTTAAAAACAAATTATATTATATCTATATATGATACCACAGCGTTCTCTCTTTGTAAATATATTTTTACACTTATTTATTTTTTTACGAAAAAACGCTTAAAAATCGAAACTTTATTTTATCTTGACGTACACGAGAGAACCGGTCGGGTTTTTCTTGTTGTTTAAGTCCTGAATACTCTTCGTTTCGAATCCCGTCTTGTTGAGAAAATCGGTAAAACTTTTATATCCGTAGTTTCTGTAATCGAAATCGGAATACTTATTCTGCAAACGGTTGCCGACGAGGCTTGCCAGAAGCCACCCGTTCTCATCGGAGTTGTCTTCGATAATCTTGGCTATCGCTCTCTTCACTTCCTCGAGGGGCGTAGTGGAATTCTGTTCGATTTTCGGTTTCGTCTTCGTCTTTTTCGCTGTGGTCTTTTTTACTTTCTTTTCTATCTCCTGCTTGGCTACTTCTTCGTTAATCAAATCGACGAACTTAAAACGGTTGCAGGCGGCGACGAAAGCCTTGGGAGTTTGTTTCTTCCCCATGCCGATGACGTACATTCCCGCTTCCCTCAATCTCGAAGCGAGTTTTGTAAAATCGCTGTCGGATGATACGAGACAAAATCCGTCCACCTTGCCCGTATAAAGAATATCCATCGCGTCTATTATCATTGCCGAATCGGTGGAGTTCTTGCCCGTGGTGTAGGCGTACTGCTGCATCGGCGTAATGGAATATTCCAAAATTATATCTTTCATCGATTTAAGATTACTGTTCGTCCAGTCGCCGTACATTCTTTTATAGGTAACGACGCCCTCGTCGGTCACTTCGTCCATTACCGTCTTTATATAATCTTTGCTGTTGTTATCCGCGTCGAACAACACGGCAAAACGTTTTTCTTGCATTTTCTTCGTCCTTTAAGTTTATTATATGTATATATTAACACAAAAAATATATTTTTGCATAACGTATCTATATTTTTCATGGCGAAGATATGAAAAACCGCCCCTCGGTTTTGTCGAAAGAGCGGATTAGGTTGCGTTTCTTTATCTCACGGAACGGACTATTTGTTTTCGTCCGAATCGGTTACGTCGACTACGTCGCTTACGTCTTCCATGCGACTGCGTTCGAACTCTTTCTTAACGGTCTTTTTTACCTTATGAACGTAAGCGCTGTAATAAACGGTGGCTATTACGTCGCATATACCGTCGATAATAAGGGATACGCCCGCCATAATCATAATGGAATCGAACGAACCGAACATAACTATAAGTCCGAGCACTATCGTAAGCGCCGCGAGGATAAACAATACCCAGCCTCCCTTAACGTGGTCGCGTACGCACTGAATACCGTCGCGTACCTTAAACAAACCGTCCATCACGAGATAGATGCCGAATACTACCGTGATTATTCCGAGTACCACGTCCGGACGGGCGAGGCAGAATATCCCGAGCAACATAAGCATTATTCCGTACACCAAAAATCCGGGGATAGCGAACCTTGCCGTAAAGAACTTAACGAAGAAATAAATTCCGAGCGCGAGTATCATCACGCCCGCAACGTAACAAAGTACCGCTCCCGAAGACGCGGGAGTGACTATAAACACGATACCTACGACTATTGCGATAATCGCGGTAATGACGGTTTCCCACTTAATTCTCTTGACGAGATTTTTCAAAGTTTCCATTTTCTCTTCTCCTTTCGATTTTGTTCCCGCCTTCTTTCGGACGGTGAATTTCTTTTACAGTTGTATAATAATTACCCTAACTTAAAATAACATTAAATTTATATAAATTTCGTAACAAATTCTTATTCCGTTTTTTACTCGATATTAGTTTTATTCCGCAAACCGAGTTTAATACCTTAGTCTACGAAAAACGCCGCTCGGTATAAGCGGCGTTCGATTTATTCTATTTTCCGTTCTCGGCGAGTTCGTCAATTTCTTCTACGAAGCGGCACAGCACTCCGAAAGTCTTTTCCAGACATTCTTTATCGACGTCCTCGGCTACGTCGAGTCGCGTGTGATAATATCTCGGCAAATTGAAGTTCATCGCGGTCACGCATACGCTGTTGAAACCGCCCGCCGTGTACGCCGCCGCGTCGGTAGCGCCTAACGCAACGCTTCCTTTCTTACACTTCACGCCCTCTTTTTCGCAGGCTTCGAGCCATAAATCCGTGGCTTCTTTATCGCATTTTACCATGCCGTTCATATCCTTATAGTTGACGAGCATATGGTCTTCTTCCCTTATCGTGTCTATACAGAGTATCGTGGTCGGACAGTCTCCGAAATCGTCCTTGTGAGCCTTGACCCACGCTTTCGCTCCGCGTAATCCCGCCTCTTCGCCTCCGGCGCAGATGCAGCCTACCTCGGTATGTTCGAAAGTTATATTATTGTCGGAGAGAGCTTTGAGAAAACTTATTCCCATAGCGCAACCGGTAAGATTATCGGTAGCTCCGTCGGAAATTATTTTCGGGTTGAAAAGGAAATACATGAGTATCCAGAACGGAACGAATATTCCGCCGCAACCCATCGCTATATTGACGGCGGTATCGGTACAGTGAGTAAATAGATACCCCTTAGCGCACGCCGCGACCGCCACCGCGGTAAAATACAGTATACCTATTATCGAAATGAGGAAATGCGCTATAAACGCCTTACCCCCTAAATAATAATTAAGCGTCCATTCGTACGCCGCGTCGGCGTGTCCGCTTATTATTACTCTGCGTTTCACTTCTCCCGACGGCTTCTTTATAGCGGTCATATTGAGCGATTCTCTTTCGGGAAACAGTTTGTCCACGACCTTTTTATAGAATACGAATTCCAGCACCATTATCGCCATTCCGACCAAAATCAATACTATTGAAATCAGCGGCGCAAAAAACGCAACGACGAACGCCGCGAGTATCAACGTCACCGTAATGTATATCCAACCCATAAAAGCCAACGTATTGACTTTATAAGGTTCCGTGGTTACGGTATCGGCGTAAGGTTTTACCGTTTCCGCCATATAGTTTACGGCGTCGCGTTCGCCTTGACTTCCGCAATCTCGTTTGGAAAATTTAGCGATGACGCTTCCGATAAAATCGAACATAAACGCCGCGCTTTGTTTTTTGTTCTTATACGCACTATCGAGTTTCATTTTAAGTCCCCTTGAATGTTTGTTTTGACATATAAATTATATACTTCCGCCGCCTTTCCGTCAATACGGCAACTTTCAGAAAAAAACTTTCTCCGTCCGGACGAAAGAAACCGTTGTTCTCTTTCCCTGCGATTTGCGTAACTTCTTTCGTCGATTATTTCGTCGATACTGTTGCGGAATACTCCTTTTTGCTCCCGAAAGCCTCTTCCCCGAAATAAGAAACGACCAACCGCCGCAAAACGTTTTACGCAAGCGGTAAATAATGTTAAAATGTAACCGTTCAAGTATTAACGAGCATTAATTAATATTATAATTACAGGTAGATATATGTTAAAACTCACTCCTTATCTTAAAGGCTACCGGGCGAAAACCGTTTTGGGCCCTCTCTTCAAACTCGTCGAAGCCTTGTTCGAACTCTTCACGCCGATAGTTGTGGCGTGGATTATAGATAAAGCCATTCCTATGGGGCAAAAGGGCGATTTCGGCGGTCTTATTTACGGCGGAGTGATTATTTTAGTCCTCGGCGTCTTGGGACTTGGTTTTGCTTTGACGGCGCAGTTTTTTGCAAGCAGAGCCTCTTTGGGGTTCGGAACTAATTTAAGAAGGGACCTATACGCCCACATTAACACTTTTTCTTATGCGGAACTCGACAGGTTCTCCACCATATCCTTAATTACCCGTCTTACTTCCGACGTAAACCAAACGCAACAAGCCGTGGCGATGTTCATTCGTCTCGTTTTGCGCGCTCCCTTCATAGTCGTGGGCGCGATAATTATGGCTATGCTCATTAACGTAAAGTTGTCGCTTATCTTTATCGGAGCGTCGGCGTTAATAGGAATTGCTCTGTTCCTTATATTGACGGGAACCATGCCTAAATACAAAAAGGTGCAAGAAAAACTCGACGACGTATCGAGGCTCACGAGAGAAAACCTTGCGGGAGCGAGAGTAGTACGAGCTTTCGACGCGGAAGACAGAGAAAAAGCCGGTTTCGCCGCGGCGAGCGAAAGCCTTTCCTCTTCCTCCATAAAAGCGGGAGCTTTATCGGCTATCCTTAATCCCCTTACCTACGCCGTGCTTAACCTTGCGGTAATCGCCATTCTCTATTTCGGCGGAAAAACCGTCTACTACGGCGACTTAACGCAGGGCGAAATAATCGCTCTCATAAACTATATGACGCAGATACTTAACGCAATGGTGGTCTTCGCAAACCTTTTGGTCACCTTCACGAAAGCCTCTGCTTCGGCTTCGAGAATTAACGAAGTCCTTGCGGTAAAACCGTCTATGGTTGAAGGAGCGGGAGCGGAATTTAACGAAAACGAACCCGCAATACGCCTTGACGACGTGACTTTCCGCTACGATGGGAACGTTTCTCCGTCGTTGGAACACGTCACCTTGTCGGTAAATAAAGGCGACAGCGTGGGAATACTCGGCGGTACGGGGTGCGGAAAAACGACTCTTATAAGCCTTATGACCAGACTTTACGACGCCACCGAAGGGAAAGTTTACGTTTTCGGCAACGATATTAAAGACTACGCCGACGCGCAGTTATACGGTCTGTTCGGCGTAGCTCCGCAGAAAGCGGTTCTCTTTTCGGGAACGGTTCGCGAAAATATGCAGTGGGGAAAACCCGACGCGACCGACGAAGAGATAGAAAAAGCTCTCGTCGTTTCTCAGTCGAAAGAGTTTGTCGACAACTTAAAAGGCAGATTAGACTTCGTCGTGGCTCAGGACGGCAAAAACCTTTCGGGCGGACAAAGACAACGGCTTACCATCGCGAGAGCATTGGTTTCTCAACCCGAAATTCTTATTCTCGACGACAGTTCCAGCGCCCTCGACTTCGCAACCGACGCTAATTTACGGAAAGCGTTGAACTCTTTACGCACGGAACGGAAACTTACCACCGTCACCGTTTCGCAACGGGCGACGAGCATAAAATATTGCGACCTCATAGTAGTTCTCGACGACGGCAAGATAGTGGGACAAGGCACGCACGAAGAACTTATAAATTCTTGCGAAGTATACAGAGAAATCTGCCTCTCGCAAAACAAGGAGGAAGAAGTAAAATGAGCAAAAACTCCGTAAAGAAAGATAAAAAAACGGAAAAAACCGACTTCTCCGCCATAAAAAAACTTCTTAGATACGCTCGCCCGTATATCCCCGCCATCGTAGGGTCTTTATTTTGTTCGATAGTTCAGATTGCCGCTACCCTTTACGCCCCGGTAGTAATCGGAAACACCGTCGACTACATTATCGGGGAAAACAACGTAAATTTTGAAATAATCTTCAAGAACGCGGGGATTCTCGGCGGACTTGTCGCGGCGGTAATGATTTTTCAATATTTAAGCGCGTTGCTTATAAACTTCGCTTCCTACCGCACGATAAGAGATTTACGTCGGTACGCTTTCGATAAACTCAATTCCGTTCCCCTTTCCTACGTCGATTCCCATTCCCACGGCGACCTCATGTCGAGAGTGGGCAACGACGTCGACCAGATATCCGACGGACTTATACAGGGATTTTCGCAGCTCTTCAGCGGAATAGTCACGATTATAGGCACGCTTGCGTTTATGCTTACCTACAACTGGCTCGTAGCCGTAGTAGTGGTTCTTCTTACCCCTATCTCCCTGTTCGTCGCCTATTTTATCGCGAAAGGCTGTCACAATATGTTCGCAATGCAGGCAAAAAAACGCGGAGAACTTTCGGGACTCGTCAACGAAATGCTCATAAACCAGCGTATCGTTAAACTTTTCGGTTACGAAAAACGCGCGGAAGAACGCTTCGCCGTCATAAACTCCGACCTTAAAGTGTGGGGACAAAACGCCGCTTTCTACTCGGCTATGGTAAACCCTTGCACCCGTTTCGTAAACAACGTGGTCTACGTCGCGGTATGCGTCCTCGGAGCGTATCTCGTCATTCGCGGCAACGGACTTTTCGGAATGGGTACGTTCACCGTGGGAGCTTTATCCTGCTGTCTTTCGTACGCGAACCAGTACACTAAACCTTTCAACGAAATAACCGGCGTAGTCACCGAACTGCAAACGGCTGCCGCGGCGGCTACGAGAGTATTCGACCTTTTGGAGGCGGAAGACCAACCGTCCGATAAGGGGCTACCCGAACTTACCGACGCAAACGGAAACATAGAAATAGAAGACGTTTACTTCTCTTACGTCAAGAGTAATCCCCTTATTCAGGGCTTTTCACTGTCCGTAAAGAGCGGTCAGCGTATAGCGATAGTCGGACCTACCGGCTGCGGCAAAACCACCTTAATTAACCTTCTTATGCGTTTCTACGACGCCGACAGCGGCAAAATTACCGTCGAAGGTAAGGATATTACCGAAATAACCCGCCGCTCGTTACGCCTTAGCTACGGTATGGTCTTACAGGACACCTGGCTCAAAAAAGGCACGGTAAAAGAAAATATCGCCTACGGAAAACCCGACGCAACCGACGAAGAGATAATCGAAGCCGCGAAAAAAGCCCATATACATTCCTTTATCTCCCGTCTCGAAAAAGGCTACGATACCGTCCTCGGCGACGACGGCGGCAACATATCGCAAGGACAAAAACAGCTCCTTTGTATTGCAAGAGTAATGCTCACCCACCCGCCGATGCTCATTCTCGACGAAGCCACTTCTTCGATAGATACCCGTACCGAAATAAAAATACAACAGGCTTTCGAAGCCCTGATGAAGAACAAAACTTCCTTCATCGTCGCCCACCGCCTGTCCACCATAAAGAACGCCGACCTTATTCTCGTAATGAACAAAGGTAACGTAATAGAAAAAGGCACTCACGAAGAACTCCTTCAAAAAGGCGGCTTCTACGCCAACCTTTACAATTCCCAATTCGAACACTGATTATAAAATTATCCGAAAAAAACCAAGGCTCGGCAAATTTTGCCGAGCCTTGGTTTTTAATTAAATAGTTTTACGATTAAGCATCTATTACGCCGTCAGAGCAATACACTTTACAGTCGTAAGCTATCGTAAGGCTCCATTCTCTATCCTTTTCTCCGCTTTTCCATTCCTCAATAGTACCGGTATAATGAATTTCCGCAAGTTTTTTGCAATCTTTAAACGTGTACCAACCTATAGTACTCGTACTTAAAGTTACGCTCTCAAGTGCGCTGCAACCTTCAAACGTACGATATAAACTCGTTATTTTTTGAGAAATAGTGATGCTTTTAAGTGCAATACACTCGCCGAAAGCCAATTGGTCAATGCTTTCTACGCTGTCGGGGATAACGATGCTTATAATGCCGCAACCGTAAAATGAACTATCGCCTATACTCGTCACGCCGTCAGGAATAACGACATTTGTGAGTTTACTGCACCCGCTGAACACGCCGTCGCTGATACTCGTAACGCAGTCGGGAATATTTACGCTCGTGAGTGAACTGCATCCGCTGAACGCAGACTGGCCGATACTCGTAACCCCTTCGGGAATAACAACGCTCGTAAGTGAACTGCAACCGTAAAACGTTGATCTGTTTATTTTTGTTAATCCGCTCGGAATAGTTATATTTTCAAGCGAACTGCAATTATTGAACGCATACGAGCCGATCTCCGTCAAAATATCCGGCAGGGCTATTTCGCTCATTCGGCTGCACCCGTTAAACGCGTTACTGCCTATACGTTTAAGTCCGGTTGCACCCCACACTCCCATAAGTACAATACAATTCTGAAAAGCAGAATCGCCTATCTTTTGTAAGCCGCCGCCAGTTCTCACAAGCTCAAGTGAACGGCAATCCTGAAAAGCAGAATCGCCTATACTTATCACGCCGGCGGGAATATCTACTTCCGCAATATTGCAACCTTTAAATGCTTCATCGAGAATATATTTGCATTCATCGTTGATTTTACAAGAAGTAATATCGGTGCTTTTTGCCTTTGCCAGCACAAGGTAATGGTTTAATTCGTTGCCAAGATATAATGCGTTTTCGCTTTCCGTATAGTTTAATGACGGACAATTTATGAACATACCGCTGCTTATGCCTATCACGCTGTCGGGAATAACAACGCGCCTAAGGTTACGGCAATCTACAAACGTTCCGCCTCTATGAGCTCCGCAAATGAATTTGCAATTTTTATTTATTTCACATTCGGCCACGGTGTCAAATCTCGGTCCTATTAACGCTACGTAGGGGTTACTTTCATTGCCGAAATATTTAAGCCCGCCGACTTCAAAACCTCTAAGCGCACCACACTCATAGAACACGTTGTCTCCCATATAAGTAAGACTGTCGGGAAGAATAACGGTATTTAGCGAGCTGCAACCGGCAAACGCTTGATCACCTATATAAGTTACGCCATCTGATATAACTACGTTGTCAAGAGAGCTGCAACCGTAAAACGCATAATCGAATATATGAGTTACGGTGCCCGGTATAATTACGCTTATAACGGAATCGCAACCGTTAAAAGGCCTATTGTCCGGATATTCTTCAAGGTTTTCCAAGTCGCCTATACTCGTCACCGGTTTACCATTATACTTGGAAGGAATTACGACGGTTTCGTCCGTACACGTACCTATCCCCGATACGGTGTATTCGCTTTTTACGCTGTTATAAGCATACTTTAATCCTTCCGAAGGTTTACGGCGGTTGCAAACCGTACATACGCCGTTTTCGTTATAAGAGTGCGCCGCTTTATCCTTAACAACCGCGTGGATGCAAGTTGATTTACGATAGTGATTATCTTCGTCGCTGAACCATTCGTCGTTATAAGGGTGGTCGGCTAATTCGCCGCTTTCAAAAGTTTCGGTACCCTTTTCGCCGCAAACGCAACTATAATAGTACGTTGCTTTTTTAGAGCAAGTTGCTTCGGTTGCAAGATACGTTGCCTCGGCAACTTTTTGGTCGTAAGTATGAGTATGTTCCGGCCTTTCGCCGCTACCGCCGCCCTGCGAGCCGCCGGTTGTGTCGGTGCCACCCTGCGAGCCGCCGGTTATGTCGGTGTCGCCCTGCGCGCCGCCGTTGTCGCACGCCGCCAACGAAAGCATTGCCGTACTCACCACGACAAGCGACAGAATTAAAACTAAAAGTTTTTTCATAGAAGCCACCCCTTATTATAAAGCTTTTTATATAATAGTGACTTGAGAGCCGCGGTTCTTCACGAATCGCGGCTCTCATTATCGGGGATAATTATACTCTTCCGATTAGCGTTTTTTCAAATTGTTTACGAACGGTTTTTTTATTATTCATATTACTCATTTATAAAACCGACAAGCCCCGTTACGAAGAAATTAAGAAAAAAATCGCCGAAGCCCAAATTAAGGCGATCGAAAATTTTTATCCCGAACTCTCTCAAAAACTCTATCTTGCCAATAGTTGGACGCCCCGCTACCTACAACCGCTTTTTAGGTTCTGAAATGGCGAATTTATGGCTTATCGTCTGCCGCCATTCGAACTTGCCGATACCGTTATCCTTGTATGTTCACGCGAATATGCTGTATCCTTTATCCTTGTTTTTACTCACTCATCAGATTTGTCTGCGGCTTCTTTGCGCTCTACGCTCGCGGCTGTTAATATATATCGTTCGTTAAAAGCGGGTAAGAAAGCCACAAAAAAGCAGATACGTAATTGTATCTGCTTTTTTGTGGCTTTATAGTACGAAATAGCTACAGAATCTTGCGTTGTAATAGTTAATAATTACTTTACTTAGTTATCTTAAACATTTATTTGTTCGCAACGATACATAACCAATGTTTTTTAGCATTTACATAGCTTTTAATATTGCAGAACCCCGCCTTTTCTAATGCGGTATGTAACTGCTCTTCGTTGTAGATTTTCATTCCGCCTATTTTTTTTGCCCATTTTTCATCTGCGGAATTTGTTCCATCACTCTCGTTGCAAATAAGAAACGTACCGCCGCTTTTCATAACACGGTTTACTTCGGCAAAGCATTTTTCGAGGTCTGTCCAAAAATATACCGTCTCAAAAGCAGAAACACAATCAAAAGACTCTTCGTCAAACGGCATAGACGATACGTCGCCATAAACGATATCACACTTGCCTTGTTTGATTGCGATTGCGTTTAATTTTTTCGATTCCTCTACGCTGACTTTAGAATAGTCTATTCCCGTCACGTGTCCGTTTGTACATTTTGCTAGCCAATTGGCAATATTTGCCCCACCTCCACAACCGATATCCAATACTTTGGCGTTCGACTTTGCGTAAATTTTAGTAAAGCCCCACTTTGCCAACTTACTATGACCGCTGTTCATCATTTTTACCATTATTTTTCCGCCGAAACCTTGTGGCTTTCGTGTATTTTCAAAAAATCCCATATCTATCTCCTATTATTCACTATACTGTGTTATTCTTTTTGTCGATTATTTCTTTATTTTACTATGTCGATGACCGCATCGCCTTTTAACACTTTGGCAAAATCCGTCCATTGTCCAAATACATTTTCTTTTTTAATTATATTATACAGTTTGATAACAAAAAAACAAGTGATTAGCATAGGCTAACTTAACTTATTTATTAGTTAATAGACATCTCATACAAACAAGCTTTATATTCATAATTTATCTTTCATTTTTTCTGTTATTATTATTTTTTTCTTATCAAAAATAGAAAATCACCCTCGATAAGGTATAAAAAAAAGAGAGCTATCGTTTATTCTCTCTTAAAAGATTTGTATTAAATTGTAGGCATTAGGCGGGGATTAAAACGAAGTCGCCGGTTCATGTCCTGTTTTTTGAAAAACAAGTCAAAATGCAACTCCTAAATTCAAATATTCCGCAAGGTGTGCAAACCACAAGATATAGCAACAAAAAAGCACAAGACCTACTAAATCTTGTGCTTTTATGTTTTGTAGCTTTTTCGTACTACAAAGATGGCTCCCCCTGTCCGATAACTCGAATATACCGATTCCGTTATTCAAGTATATTCACGCGTATAAGCTATTTACTTTGTATTAGTTTAATTCTCCCTCGTCAGTTTCACGCAAAGCGTGAAATTGCGAACGATGTCCGCGATAGATATATTATCTTCTTTCACTTCGTTTTCGTGCGGACACGTTCTGTAAGAGCAGTGGGAAGCACAAAAAAGCAGATACAATTACGTATCTGCTTTTTTGTGTCTAAGTAGTACGAAAAGACTACACAATGATGCTACTCATCATCTGCATCTGCAATCATGCAATTGTAACATAAAGTTTCATCTCCGTAGTTATCATCATTTATTGGAGATGAACAATGTGTGCAGTTTCCATATAAACCACAAACCTCTTCTTCATCAAAACCATATGTTATGTTATGTTTTTTTTTAATTTCATAAGCTTTAATGGTATGTTTTTCAGAATTAAAAACAGCTGAAATAGTTTTACTATTTACTATCAAATCATATATATACATAATTTCAATTTTAAAGCATACTGTTAAATCTATTACTGCAGCAATAGATTCTTTATCGAATTCAGATACTACAGAACAATCGACAAAAACGTTAGCAAGGCATTTATCGTTAATTGTTGAATCAAATGAATCATAAGCTGGGTATGCAGTTGATTTATCAATACTGATACGAGTTATAACAATATCATTTACCTCTCCAATTGAGCCACCCTCGAGACTTTCTCCTAATAAATAATTTTCTATTTCTTGTTCTGAAAATAAATCAATCAGGCGATTTTCAATATCTGTAATATAATCGCATTTATCTATATATTCTTTTATCTCATTACGCATACGATTAATTTCTATTATTGTTTCACTCTCCAAATAAGACTCCATATGCTTCTCGAAGAAATTATCAAACGAAAGCATCTCAATTCTCGCCTTTGGATATTTCTCTTTGAATTCCTCTTCTAACTCACTTGCAATTGTTCCAGAACCTTTGGTTTCCCACCAATCTGCCTTCTTCTCGTTTTCTATAATAACTACTGTATCCTCATCGCAACTGTTGCTAAGTATTTCGTACCAAATAAACACATCGCCATATTTTCTAAAAGGGTATTCTTCTTGTTTCTTTTGGTCAGTAAGCCCCGGTTTAATATTTTGACTAAACCGAACTTCTGCTAATGCCGCCATTTGTAATTTGTCCTGTAATGGTAATTTTGGCAAACTGTGTGTATTAACAAAGGACAGTAAAGTGTCATTATCATCATCTATACTATCTGTATTATTATGTTGTTCAAGAAGTTTTAATTCGTTCTCGATAGATTCCAAGTGTAGATTGGTATCAAATATAAATTTTGCTATTTCGTCATCAATTTTAGTATCATAGATATCAGACAATTTAAACGGTTGTATTTTTTTTATTCGACTTTTAATCAAATCTTTTTGAGAATCAAACTCTTTACGGAAAACCGCTATTGGATATTTATCCCCCGTTCTCGATCTTGATTGATGATAGTGTCGATCATACTCGTCTTTTACCGTAGCCGGAATGATAAACTTATATTTTGAATTTTCCTCTAATTGATAAAAACAATCCACTATTTGTTGAAGTGTATTTGAAGAATAGGCATATATACCCGTTAAGGCGTTTGTATCAAAGAAAACTTTAACCATATCGTTCTCCTTTTTAATAATTGTATAGAGTTAAAGAATAAATCGATCTCTATATATATTTTATCACAAATTTCTTAAAAATCCTAATTCTTTACGGCACCCAAAATTCAGAATGTTTATGCAAATGGGATTCAATTCACGAATCCCACCCCAAATCTTCTTCAAGTCTCAGCCCGCCTTTCAAAACTATTATTAATCGCCTGTCGCCCATCACTCGGATGTGATCTACCAGTCGTCGGATAATCCTGTCGTCATATTTATCGAAGATGGTCATATCGGTAAGGCACTCCTTTATGCGAGCAATCTCCAATCCAATCTTTTCTTCCGAAGACAGTTTTTCTCTTGCCAAACTCAGTTGTTCGTTCAAGGCAAGGATCTGACTGTTCATGTACTTGATTACGTCATAGTATTTCTGCGGATCGCCATCGGTGTTCATCGCAAGTTCCACGTTCTCTTCGATGCGTCCTTTCAATTCCTTGATCTGTGATTCGATAGCAAAAATATCCAAACTATCGTCTATTCCCGTTACACCGTAAGAGAGATTAGAAAGGATGAGTTCATACGCTTCACGGTCATACTGAATTGCTCTTCGCAATGCTCGGCAGATCGTTTGTTGCAACATTTCTTCTTCCACGCTGATGGAATCCTTGCAGTAAGTCGTTCCGTTATCCACACGGCTCAAGCATCTCCACACTTTGCGGTTGACTCCGTTTCGCACCCACGTTCTTCTGCGATAGGGACTACCGCACTCGCCGCAAACAAGCAATTCGGTCAAAGCATATTTACCGCTGTATTTTCCTTGCTCGGTCAAACTTTTGTCCGACGTTTTCCGCTTGCCGCTCCGACGTGCGATCTCCTTTTGCACCGTCTTGAACGTGTCCCTGTCGATAATTGCCGGATGGTTATTGGTAACGAGATACTTCGCCATCTCCCCACGGTTTTTCAATACCTTTTTCGTGATACAGTTCTCCGTGTAGGTCTTCTGCAATAGCATATCACCCGTGTATCTTTCGTTCGAGAGCATACCTAGAATGATGGTTTTGCTCCATTCTCTCTTTCCTGTTTTCGTCAGAATGCCATTGCTTTCGAGATAACTTTTTATCTGATCGAGACTGCATCCGTCCAAATACATTTCAAATATATTTCTAACGACTTCGGCTTCCTCTTCGACAATTTCCGGTTGCCCGTCCTCACCTTTCTTGTATCCCAATAGGTTGTAGCGAAATGCAAACGTCCCGCTTCTCATACGTTGTTGAATACCCCAACGAACGTTTGCACTGATATTCTCACTCTCGGCTTGGGCAAGAACGCTGTGGATACCGATGAACATTTCGCTGTCCGCTTTCAATGAGTCGATACATTGTTCTTCAAAGTACACTCCCACGCCTTTTGCTTTCAGTTGACGAACGTATTTCAAACTTTCGACGGTATTACGGGCGAAACGAGCGACCGACTTGGTCAAGATCAAATCTATCTTTCCTTTTTCGCAGTCCCGTATCATTCGCAGGAAGTTGTCACGTTTCTTTGCAAGCGTTCCCGTTATGCCCTCGTCAGCGTAAATGTCCACGAACCGCCAGTGGGGATTTTTCGCTATCGCATCGGTGTAATATGCGACCTGCGCCTTGTAGCTTTCGAGCTGATCTTCGCTATCGGTAGAGACACGGCAATAGGCGGCGACTCTTAACAATGTGTTTTCTCTGTTGTTTCTTGATAAAAGCGGATTCGCCTCTATCTTGGTTACGATTTTAGGTGCCACCGCATCCATCGCTATCTCCTCCTTTATTATTTGATATTGTTATTCCGTTGATAAACCGAATGACAATGTCGCCCGATTCGGCAAGTTCGATCTTTTCTACGATTTGGTCGATTTCACCGACGTCAATCACGCCGTCCGTTATAATGCTCGACAAGTGCTTTTCAACGACCTCGGTATAGACGCTTTTATCTTCTTTGCAAGCGGAGAACTTCAATGCGGCGCTTTGCATAATGACGTTCTTCACGGCGTTGAACTCTATGTTGCCTGCGTTCATCAGTCGCCCGATCTCGTTACCATACCGCATAATTTCTTGCGTTCTTTGATAAGGAACAAACTCTTCTTTCCGATGTAGAAGTGTCGGAACGTCGCTTACCATTTCGATGATTTCCTCTATGCCGTAATAGATTGCACCGTCATCGGTGTACTTTTGGCATTTGCACCCGTTCGGGCATATCCACTTTTCTCTCGTCTTCCACTTGGCGATTCTTCTCATAGTTCTTCCGCATTGTCCGCAGAAAACGTGTTCTTTCATCCAAGCGACTTCCGTCGTATCTTCCGCTTGCGCCATGCCTTTGCTTTGCTTTACGCCGTTGGCTTTTTCATAGGTTGCAAGGTCGATAATCGACGGATATAAATCTTCTCCGATATACTTTCGGTTTTCGAGGATGCGGAAGATCATACCTTTATTCCAAACGGTTTTCCCGCAATAGAACTCTACGCTTTGGGAGGTCAGTTCCGCGGCGATCTCTCTCATTATCTTGCCGGAGATATAATCCGAAAACACTTTTTTTACAACCACGGCTTCTTCGGGTATGACGGCAAGTTGCCCGTTCACACACCCGTATCCGTAACTATACATCCTGTTTTTCATATTACGCTCCCACCGCCTTTTTCAACTCAAGCCCGCCGAGCAGTTCAAACGTCAATGCGCCGTCCACTTCGGCATATACTTTTTCCACTATCTTTTGGAACAATCCTTTATCAAACGCCGTTATACTTTCGGGACTCTCTTCCAAAATCCTTTTGAGTTTGCGGAGTTTCTCGATACAAGCCTCGTTCTCATCTTCGTTAATCAATCTCAATCGTCTGCTTCTGAGTTCGGTAATCGAATCTTTTATTTGATCGACTTTTTCAAAATAGACCAATTCGTCGATAACGCCCGATGAATACAAGTTCGTGTACATACTGTTCTTTGCCGTAAGTTCGGCAATCTTTCGGTCGATCTCGCCGATTTCGTCGTTGCCTGCATTGACTTTGGCTTTCAGCGTTTGCAACATAGAGATCGTTTCTCCGAGCAATAGACGCTCATTCTGCCTAAATGTGTTGTACACGGAAACAAAAGCTCGTTCCAACTCTCTATTCGTATAGGTTCTTGTTTTGCATACTTCCTTTTGCGTTCCCTTGCGAGAACATATCCAAGTCACGTCACATTTTTGTTTTTTGGAACGGAACTTCCATCCGCAACAGCGACATTTGATATTCCAATCGAATACATTTTGTTTTATTGCAGATTCTGCCGAGAAAAACTTTTCTCTTTTTGTTTGCATAAGCACGCGCACTTTCTCAAACGTTGTTTTGTCGATAATTGCTTCGTGCGTATCTTTGCAATAATACTTCGGCACCTCGCCGTGATTACGCCTTGTTTTTAAGGGCAACTCATGCGGAGTGTAGTATTTCTGCCACAGCGAATCGCCTATGTATTTTTCGTTCGTTAGAATATAATGCACTCCCTCGGCGTTCCACTCATATTCGGGATGCGTTTCTTTTAAGTGCGATACGATGTTCACCTTGCCGAATCCGTCTAAATACATCTTAAAAATGTGCTTTACGATCTTCGCTTCCGTCGGCTCTACTACAAGCACACCATCGACAAGTCTGTATCCGAACGGCGCAGTCGGCGTAACGTAGGTTCCGCTTTCCATCTTCATGCGAACGGAAGTTGTCATTCGTTTCGACGCCGACATTGCTTCCCCTTGAGCAAACGCACTCTTGATATACAATATCATCTCGGAATTCATCTTGTCCGTGTCGATATTGTCGTTCTCAAAGAAGACGGATACACCGCACGATTTGAGTTGTCTGACCGTTTCGATACATTCAAGCGAATTACGGGCGAACCTCGTAACGCTTTTGACAAGCACTCGGTCTATTCTCTTGTTCTTGCAATCTCTTATCAGCCGTTTGAACTCTTCTCTCTTTTGAATAGACGTTCCGGTTATCCCCTCGTCCGCATATATATCCACAAGCACCATATTGTCGTGACTGCGGATATAATCGGTGTAGTATTTCATCTGAGCAAAAAAGGAGTTCAGTTGGTCGCTTGAATCGGTACTGACTCTGCAATATGCCGCCACACGCAATCTATCTTCTTTTGACTGCGCTTTGGTAGGCTTTATTACGATGACTTCTTTTGACCTCGTATCCATTTTTGCTGCTCCTATCTGATACCTATCGGCACACATTCCATCTTTTCTGCGTTCTTTTGGTTGATACGTTCAAGAACCGTTGAGTCGGCAACTCCTTTTTCATACAACCCACGCAACAGCGACAATGCCGCCAAATAGATAAACTCGTTCCTTAATCTTCCTTCGATTTTAATCGCTTCATTCTTGTTCTCCGTAAAATCCTCCTTGTTTGATTTTGACGGAGAACGGCATAGCCACTTCGTACTCCGTCAATCAATGACTGTACTCCGTGACTATGCCCGAAAGCATCCACGATATTAAAGGTTTTCCTTATTTCTTGTCTTCCGGTTCAAAACGCTCCTTGAGTGCTTTATATCCCTCGACAATAATGGCAACCTTCGTTAAGTTGGGATGACGAGATAGAAACTCGTCTATCTCGTCTGCAAACTGTCTATCCACGCTCGTCCCCCAAATCTTGCTCTTTGCCTTGCGTTCGTCCTTGTGGACTTCTTCGTACTTTCTGCGCTTGGTGCGCTCCGGTGTGTTTTCCTTTCTTTCCATCTTCTCACCTCAATATTGCGAAGTGACCGCACAAACGATTGCTCCAACCGCAGTCGCCGCTACGTTCAAGAGCAACAATCCAAATCCAAGTCCCGTTCTGACGACTTTCCCCGTTACGGAAGCCGTCTTCGCAACTACTTTCTTAACGTCTTTCTTTTCCATACTTCGCTCCTTTAGTCCACATAGACTATTTCGTTCAGAATTTCCGTGTCGATACGGTTTCTGATCTCCGTTTCCACTTGCAAATCGTGCATAAAGTCGCCGTTTTTCTTGAATTGTTCGGAAGCCGACAATTTTTCGTACATTGCTTCGTACATCCTGTCTGCCGCCGCATCCACCCCGTGCAAGTATTCGGGGATATTCTCAATCGTCCATAACTTTGCCGGATTGTGTTCTTCAAGATACTTCTTTGCGAGCGTTCCGTACTTTCCGTAGGTATGTTTGACGGGCGTTACAAGCGTTTGATAAACTTTCACTTCTTCGACCGTCAATCCCTCTCCTGCTTCTGCTTTTCTCAAAACTTCTGCCGTGTTCATAGCCAACCTCCTTTTTGTGTCAAGTCGTATTGATACGACCTTGCATTTTCATTATAGTCGCTTCGTTTGCCTTTGTCAATACCTTTTGAGCAAAAAACAACAAAAAGTTGTGTGCGATTTTTGCAGGGCGCACGGCAACCGCCATACGCCCATACCAATCGTTTCGTTATGCTGCCACCAAAGCCGCAATTCCTCTTACAAGGAACGGGATGGCAATCAAGATTGCAAAGATGATGACCATACCTATACCGTAGTTGACGAGCATCTTCTTCGCCTTTTCCTTTTCATCGTTCTTTTTAGCGATGATGATGGCAATACCCATAGCAATCGACCATACGCCGGACGTTCCCAAGAACACATAGACCATATAGGGACGGTACTGTTGGAACAGGTATTCGACGTAGTTTGACACTTCCTCATACTGATTTCCCAAGTCTTGTTGATAGGTATCGCCGCAGACTTCGCAAGTATATGTTCTGATCGTTACGCCGCCCTCTCCCTCAACGTCGGTTATCTCATAGGTATGCCCGAACGCAGGGATTTCCGTTTCGTAGATGTCGCCGCATTTACGGCAAAGGTGCGTTCTCTTACCGTCTTCCGTACAGGTCGCCGCTCTCGATACTTCGGTCACATAGTCGTGTCCCGTCGCTTTAACGATTTCGGTATCATAGGTGTAGCCGCAGACCGAACACTCGTGACGAACACAACCGTCTTCGGTACAAGTAGGCTCGACCGTGTACTCAAAATAGGTATGACCGAACGCTCTTACCGTATCGGTTACATACTCGTCGCCACAACGAGCGCAAGTGTGATGAATACCGCCCTCGGTCGTACAAGTCGCCTGAATGGTCGATTCCTGATAATCGTGCCCAAGTGCATCCACATAATCGGAGTGATAGTAGCTTTCGCAACTCAAACAACGATACACCGAATAACCTTGTTCGGTACAAGTCGGCGCAATCACCTCATCCACATAATAACTATGAGTCAAAGCGAACGTGTAGGTCGAAGTCCTGTTCTTCTTCGAGGTCAATACAAAGGTGTAATTCCCCTCTTTGGTAATGCTTGTTCCTTTCACATACAATGCGCCGTTCAACTGTCCCGTACTGTCATCGTCCCAAGTAATGGAAACGACGTTGGAATTGCTGTCCGTGTTGATTGTGGCTGTCGGATATACTACGTTTAGTTCAATCCAATAGGTTTGAGAAACGTTCCCGACGTCATCGGTCGCATAGAAGTAATATTTCCCGTTCGGCTCGGTGTCCCTAACAGTATAGGTGTTACCCGACGCTTTGGCATAGGACGTCATCTTCGTGGTCTTATAATAGAGGGACGCCGTACTCAACGTATCACTCATAGATACGGTGAAAGTGTCGTCGTACTCTTCAAAGAAAGACGACTGCGAACAAGTAAGCGACGGTGCGATGTTGTCGAGCTTGACCGTGTAGGTAATGGAGGTGTTTCCTGCCTTATCTTCACAGTAGAACGTATAAGTACCGTTATCCGTCAACTGATTTCCGCTTGTGTATTCTGCGTAGGTCGTGGCGTTCGGTGCTTTGACGTAGGTCTTACTTACCCCCGACGAATTATCTGCCGAAATGAACTTGATATAGCCGGCGTTCGTGGTGTTTCCGCTATCCAATACGGTTGCGCCGCCGTATAACGTGCCGGTCGGTTTGGTCGTATCGAGAGTAATCGACTTGACTTCGGATAAGTTCCCTGCCTTGTCCACCGCTCTGAACTGATACTTTCCGTTCGTGGCTGTCGTAGGTATAATCGTTCCGCTTGAATAGGTCGTCCACGAAGAATTGGTCGGCGTAGTATATTGCAACTTATCAATTCCCACGCCGTCATCGGTCGCCGAATACGAGAACGATTTGTTCGTAAATGCCGCCGTCAAAACTGCGCCCGTTCCGTCTTTGATGGAGCCTGTCGGTTTGGACGAATCGAAAGTCACGGTGTAGGTATCAGACGTATTCCCTGCATTGTCCGTACAGTAGAAATAGTATTTACCGTTATCCGTATATTTCGTTCCTGCCGTGTAGGTCGCATAACTCGTTGAACTTGGCAACTTCACATACATTCGCATCAACCCCGAACCGCTATCGCTTGCCGAAAAAGATACGTTCGTCGCATTTGTGTTTGCTCCGTTGGATAGCACGGTCGTACCGCCATAGATCGTGGCAGTAGGTTTCACCGTGTCCAAAATAACTTGAACGGTATCCGCTACGTTTCCTGCACGGTCTTCCGCTCTGAACCTATACACGCCGTCACCTGCGTTGCTTTCAATGTAGGTATCACGGGTATAGTCTTTCCACGTCGTATCGGTCGGGGACATATATTGAAACGTCTTAAAACCGCTCGTCTTGTCCGTTCCCGTCGCTCTGAACTTCAAGTTCGTACTTCCGTTCGTTTTTACCGATCCGTTTGCGTCGGCGATAATGATAGTAGGCTTGGTCACGGCAAGCGTTATGTAATACGTTGCCGACGTGTTCCCTGCGTTATCCACGCTGTAAAAGTAATACGTTCCCTCTGCCGTGTACTCCGCTCCGCTTGTATATGCGCTATACGCACTTGCGCCGGGTCCTTTCACATAAGCGGATTTAACGCCTGACATTGCGTCGCTCGTAACAAACTTTATACTTCCTGCATTGGTGTATGAGCCACTTGCAAGTGCGGTCGATCCGCCGTACACTTGTCCCGTAGGTTTGGTGTTGTCGAGCGTTATACTCTTAACGCCCGATACGTTCCCTGCTTCATCGGTCGCTCTGAATTGATACAAACCGTTCGTTGCGGTAGCGGCAATGAGCGTTCCCGACGTGTATGCTGTCCACGATGAACTCCCCGGCGTTTTGTATTCTACCGAAGCAAGACCGGAACCGTCATCAGTTACAACGTATTTGAACGCCGCTACGATGTAGTTACCCGTAAATTCCACGTTGCTTGCAGTCGTGATCTTCCCGACGGGTTTCGTTTTATCGAGCGTAATGGTGTAAACGGGAGAAATGTTCCCTGCGTTATCACGGCACTTAAAACTGTATGTTCCCTCTGCCGCATATTGGCTCCCGTTCGTATAAGCCACATACTCTTCCGTGTCGGGCAACATAACCCAACAATTCAGAATACCCGAAAGTGTATCCGCACCGACGAACTTGATGTATTCACCATTCACCTTTGCTCCGCTCGCTACTTGCGTCGTTCCCGAATAAAGCGTTCCCGTAGGTCTGCCCGTATCGAGATAAACCGCTTTTTCGTTAGAGATATTTCCTGCCTTATCAATCGCACGGAACGTATATTTCCCGTTGGTTTCCGAAGAACGAATTGCTATGGACGGATTATACGTCGCCCAACTCGTTGCGGTAGGTGTTTTGTACTCCAAATGGTCAACGCCGCTTCCCGTATCGCTCGCACTTGCCTGAAAAGAACTGTTTGTATATGTCCTATTCGATGCCACCGATACGGTAGGTTTCGTCGTATCCAAATACACATAATAGGTATTGGACTGATTTCCTGCGTTATCCTTTGCGTAGAAACTATATAGACCGTTGGTACTCGTTGCCGCAACGGTTTTGGAACTACCGCCCACGGACGAATAACTACTGTCCGACGGACTTTTCATATACAAGGCTTGCACTCCGCTACCGCTATCCGAAGAAGAAACGGTAAATGCGGCGTTGGTGTATTTCCCCGTAGTTGAGGTCGCCGCTCCGCTGATAGACGGTGAGGTACAATCCACTTTGAACGTAGAAGTTCCCGATACGGAAACACCGACGCCGGAACGTGCGCTCGTTGCCCAAGCACCACCGCCGAAACCGAACGTCACGTTATACGTTCCATCGGCAAGTCCTGTCATCGTCACGCTTTTCCCTCCTGACGCTATCTGCGTCCCCGAAGAGTTGGTTACTTTAATCGTGCCGGAACTCAAACTTGAATTGATTTGGATATTGACCGTGCTTGAACGTATGTAGTTTCCGATAGCAAATGTACCTGTTCCCGAAGAGCCGTCGCCGTAAATACTGACGCTCACGGTTGCTCCGTAGGATTCACTCGTCTGAACATAAACGGAATAACCCGTTCCCGTTGACGTGCTTGATCCTGTTCCACCGCCCGTTCCCGTGGTAGTCGTCTTCGTCCAATTAAACTGCATAGAATAATTGGGCGTAGTTACTGCGGCGGCGTGTGCCGTCAAGGTTGACGTACTCACCGTCGCAACTCCTACCAAAAGAAACAACATCAATCCGAGCAAGACACGGGCAAAAATGCTTTTCTTTATTGCTTTATTCACTTTTTTCCTCCTTTTTATTGTTTCGACTGTCGTCGAATAGTGCCGTTGCGTTCTCTCCCGTGATTATTCTCACGCAAGTTCGCAACTCCGTACTGCCGATGAAAAACGCTTGTCCCGTGACTGCCGAAATAATCATTCGTTGTTCTTCATCGTTGAAACTGTCGCCCGCCGAATAAACGTCCAAAACGTCCTTCATGTCGGGAGCGGACAACTTGAAAATGAACGTGTACTGACTGTTCTTGATGATTGCCGTCGTCTTTCCTCTCAACTCTTCGTTTGCGTTCCAGTCCGCTATGTTCTGCGTGGCGGGTATGAAACTACCGCCATACTTACGGATACGTTTACTCATAGAGAAGAAAAAGTCGAGTGCTATCGGAAACTTGGCGTCGATAAACAAGTGCGCCTCGTCGCAGACGATCATCGTCCTCAAATTGCGTCCGTTCTTGTTGGCTTCCCTTGCATTGATGATTTCCTGTTCGATAAATCGGAACACTAACAGCATTTGGGCGTTTGCCACGACGTTGTTCTTATTTGCAAAAAGCGACTGAAAGTTGAAGTCGATCAGGTTGGCGTTCGTTTCGAGTGTGGAGTACCCGTTCCAAATATCCGAGTAACGACCACTCACAAACTTTTGCAGATAGAGTTCTGCCGTTCTCATATCCCGTAACGTCAGAGCGTCCACGTCCGATTTGTCCTTGTTTTTCAAGGTGTCGAGCAAGTCCGTAAATAGCGGAAAATCCTCGGCTTTGAAATTGGAACAGTCGGTCAGTTCGGTGATGCCCTTTCGTTCATACGTTTCTACCGCAAGGTTATTGATTAACTCAATCACGTCTGCGGACGCACCCACAAGCACGATCTTGAAAAAGGATTCGAGCATTTTCAGGTGGGTATTGAACGTCACGACCGAGTCGGCAGGCGTACCGTCTTCCGTCAGGATTTTATAGATGTGGAACGGGTTTATCCGTCCCTCTTTCGCATTACCAACATCTATGATGTTGCCGTGCAGATTTCTCGTTAAAGCAAGATACTCCGCTTCCGGATCGAGAACGACCACTCTCGTGCCGTTCGCCCATTCGTTGAGAAGTAAACTCTTCAAGAAAAACGACTTACCGCTACCGGATTTACCGATTATCATAGCGTTCGAGTTTTGATAAAGGTTGCCTCTCTTCCAAATATTGAAGATGAACGGATAATGGTTGCTCTTGTTCTTGCCGAGCATTATGCCGCCCTCGTCCATAACGAACGTCCGGACGAATGGGAACACCGCCGCCAAAGAACTACTATTTATACCTCTCTCGTAGTTGGTCAGGTTAGACGTGGGCGAAATGTTTGCCGCCTTAAATCCCTCGATTTGTAAACCGTAAAGGTTGGACGGTTTGAAGTTGCCCGTCAGGATCGCACGACGTACCGACTTTTTGAAGTTGTCGTCATTGAAGTAGTTGTAGGCGGTTATCGTCAAGGTAACGTCCAACAACGATTCGTTCTCCGTTTGCAGACTGTCAAGAAGAGTATTCAAACTCTCTCTATGCGTTTCCGCAGAATTGGATTCGCTCGCCTTTTCGGACAGGATTTGCTTCGTTTCCATCTCCCCGATACACTTGTCGATACGCTTGATCGCCTTGTATTTGTCCACAGGCTTGATGTGCATTACAACTTTGGTATTCGGGATATTGAAGAGATCGGCACCCCAAGCGTTTTTCACTCGCAAAGGATAATCGGCAATGGCGAATACCGCCGCTTCCGTTCCGTCCATCTTGTATCTGTTCGACTTGAACTCCACTTTTTCAGGAACAATCCAATCTTTGAGTTTGTCGTCCTCGACGTCCGCTACTTCCCTTTCGTCAAAGTTCCGAGAGAAGCTGTATTTCAAGAAGACCGCTGTTTCGATCTTCGTTAATAGTTTGGTGTTCAGTCCGCATTTGTTGATTTCGCTCGCCACGTTGATGGCAAGATTTTCAAGGTCAAGTTCATTCTTTCCATACAAAACGATGTAATAGTCGGATATGTACTGTTTGCGGACGTTGTTCATCTTGTCAATAGCGTCGATACGTTCTTTCAAGATGTCTTGCTTGATTTGTTTGATACTCTCCTCTTCGATACTTTCCCGTACCGCGGTCAGTTTTTCAAAAAGATCTCCCGAAAACTTATCAAGCGTAACGGGGCGGTCAATCTTTACGATGTCCGCAGACTGCATACCATCCAAGAGTTTCAAAGCGTTTGCAAGATATTCAATGTCGATGTTCTGCTCTCTCACATCCTCGATACCGAAGTTCTTTTGTCCGACCTTTATGACACGACCTTTATATCCTCCCGTGTATTCGATCAGACCGTTGTCTTTGATACCTTTGAAGCCGAAGAGAGCGTCAATGCGTTCCTTTTCCTTTGTTGCCGTTTTGGTATATGTCTTTTTTGCGAATATAAATCGCACGTTTTCAAAGATGATCGTGTAAAGAATACCGTCCTGCGTGGGCATAAACATCACGACGGCAAGTAGCCCCATGATGACGGCAATCGCCCATTTCCCTGTGGTAATCGCTATGAAGATAATCGCAAACACAATAAGCGCCACGATAATGTCTTTCATCGAATAGCATTTCCATACGGTATTCTTTACCTTAATCTTTTTAGGTATTATTCTCACTCGCTACCTCCTTCCGAACTTCCGGCTGAACTCTCGGAATACTTCTCGTTTCCATCTCCGTCGCCCGCGTTCCCTTGTTTTTCGTTTCCTTTTCCTTTATGGTGATGTGCGGCGTGGGATACTCCTCTCAAAAGTTTGGTTGCCGCTCCGATTGTCATCGCCGAAGCAATACGACCGCCGTAAAACGCACTCCGCAAGAAGCCGCCGCCTGCGTGATTATCGTCGGCTTGACCGAACAATCTCGCAAATAGAGATAGTCCTGCGGGTATCATCATCGCTCCACCGATAATCATAAAGATTAAGAACATACCGTTCCCGAAACCGGAAATACCCTCGATTTTCATCTTGTTTATGATAGGCAGTAGCAAGACAAAGATATTGACGGAGAACACCGCTCCGTAGGCAAGGACGATTTTGGTGATGAACGTTTCTCTCCACACCTTAAACCGTGCGCCGTCGTCGAGCGGAAGCGTTGACATTGAAATAGGCATTACGATATACAGTAAAATAATCTCGTAAATCCTCTTTGCCAAGTTGAGTATCGCTACAATGAGTGAAATCATAACGCCGATGGACGCGACAAGCGCAGGAAAGTACAGGAACTTATCGGGATTGATCATCCCGGTATTGAGCCAGTCAACGGGCCAAATACCGAAAGCCGCCGCATTATAACTTCCCATTATCTCTCTGACCGTTACGGTCGAAACGTCCACTTCCGCTATCGAATAACCGTTTATCCAAGCGTCCCCAACGCAAGCGTTGAAAATCGCCGTTGATAGTTTTGTAGTGTTTTCAAGTTGGAATATTCTTGATACGAGAACAAGAACAGAGTTTGAGATGAGAATGCCAAGCACTACTACCGCAAGCATTGCTATCGTTCCCAGTAGGGCAAGGAAAAACTTGCCGACTATTGAGGAAAGATTGCGTTTGTTATCAATCATATTTTTGATAATTCCTACTATTGTGAATAGCGCCGTCAGTCCCACAGCCAATATGAATACACACCAAAAAATAGTTCCAACGGACGTTGATGCCGCCAAGTGTTCGATGATATTTACTCGCTGTCCGTGATAGGTCACGTCCGTTACGCCTGCGATTGCGGAGAATATCTCCATAATCCCATCAGTCAAGCGAAGAAACCATAGGAAAAGTTGCATCACGATTTCTTGTAGAAATATAATCATAATGTTCTCCTTCCATTAAAATACAGGGCGGCAGGTTTCCCCACCGCCCCACGTTTTGTTAGTGCTTTATGAGATTAAGCGCCGATACCAACCCAAGCGGAAAGACCGTTGATGAGCAAAGGCGCACCCATAGCGACGACGAAGATAATGACGATACCGATGATGAGGTTCTTGACCATGTCACGGGCGTTGATCTTCTCTTCGTTCTTGTGTGCGATGGCAATCTTGATGCCGATGTATGCGCCCCAAACGACGACCACCGCCGCCAAAGCGATTACGATGTACATCCAAAAAGAGTCCATCAAAGATTTGAGTTTCTCGACGATATTCGCAAGATTATCGTTCAAGGTTTCTGCTGCCAAAAGATTCATATTCATTCTTATTTCTCCTCCTTATTTTTGTTTTTGTTTTTCTTTTTCAGAATGATAAGAGTGGTTACGCCACCTGCGCCCAGCACGAAGAGTGCAACGGCAAGTCCGATAAATAATCCTGCGTTACCCTTTTTCTCAACCTTTTCGGTCGTTTCTTCTGCGGGTTTTTCAGGTTCTTTCTCGGTGTCGGTGGGCTTTTCGGGTTCGCTCGGCGTATCCGTTTCGCTCGGTTCGTCGGGCTGTTCGGGTTCCGTAGGTTCGGAAGGCTCCGAAGGTTCGTCAGGTTGTTCGATGGGTTCGGTAGGCTTGCTCGGCTCGGTGGGTTCGTCGATAGGTTGTTCCGCTTCTTCGATGGTCATTTCATACCAAGTAAGCGTTTGCCCCTCGTCGTTAAACATCTCAACGCTATAAGTTCCGGCAGGGATGTCCGCATAACTGACTTTGCCGTCTTCGTCTGCCGTCAAGTCGAAACGGTTACCGTCTTCCGACGTAAATGTGATTTGCACGACCTCGCTCTTTACGTCCTCACATTCGGGACAAACATATTGAATGAAAACGTATTTCTCATCATCGTGGCGTTCCGAATACAGGAAGTAGTTGTGCGTGTGTTCTCCTTGCTCATCGCCACCCGTAGGTTCGGACGGCTCATCGGGAGTTTCGGGTTCGCTCGGTTCATCGGGATTGACGGGCGTTTCCGGTTCGGACGGCTCATCAAGTTGTTCCGGCTCAATTACGGGATTCTCTTCATCGGGAAAAGTAGGTTGTTCCCCACTTCTCACAAAGTCGGAGAGATAACTGTATTCGCATTCCGTACAACGATGGAACGTGTACCCAACGGTATCTTCCGTCGCTTCGATAACCGTATCTTCAAAGTTGTGACCGGTCGGGCGAACGTAATCGGTTATGTACTTGTCGCCGCAGTTAGAGCATTGATGAACGGTAAAGCCGTATGCGGTACAGGTCGCCGCTACCTCTTTCACTTGATAGTCGTGACCGAGTGCTTCCACCACGTTATCGACGTAGTAATGACCGCATCTCTCACAGGTGTGGAGCGTATAGCCGTCTTCCTCACAGGTCACATCGTGTTCTTCCACCGAATATTCGTGACCGAGCGGCAACACGACGTTATCCGCATAGTTGTACCCACAATCCATACAAAGATGGGTAGTGTACCCTCTGTCCGTACAGGTCGGCTCGACAACGATAAGCGTGTAGTTGTGTTCCTTCAGCTCCGTATAGTTGTCTTTGTAACTGTCGCCGCACTTCTTACACTTAAAGATGGTGTAACCCATCTCGGTGCAGGTCGCCTCGACAATGGTCTCCTCGTATTCGTGGTCACACGGCTCAATTTCTTGGGCGTATGCCGCCGAAGCCGAGGTGAATCCGCAAAAAATAAGTGCGACCGCCATTAACAGCACCGCACCTACACTAACGAAAATCTTGGTTTTGGTTTTTGTCATTTCTTTCCTCCATTATAATTTTTTGCTTGATTTTGTAGTTCTTTGAGTTTCGGCAATCTCTCCGCTATGAAGTCTGCCATTTGTTGGATAGACTTTGCGACGGGTTTGTCATAGTTCTCCATGATAGCGTAAAGGAGCGGTGCCTTGTTTCCGATACTTGCGTCCATAACAGCCTTGCTGTCTTTTCCCGTCAGCATTTCAACGAACTTTTTGAGTTTCAGGTCAATCTCGTCTGCGATGCTCTGCCATTCTTCATCAAGAGCCTTTATTTCTTCTTTCCTGATTTTCTCTTGTTCGCTCTCTTCCGCTTCTCTTCTCTCTATCGCTTCGAGAACTCTGTCTGCCTCGCTCTCGGAACTACCGCCGTGAATATCGAAGACGTATTCGCTCTTGTCGAACAATACGGCTTCTCTCTTGCCTATTGCCGCTTTCCCCTCTTTGAAGTACACGTTCTTTAATTGATACGACGGAGTGAAGACCGTCCATATCGGTTCATATCCTCTGACCGAAACGATGGCGTCTCCTTTCTCGTTGCCGTTCAATCGTTCAAGCATACCCACCGTAATAAGCGGTTGGTTGCTCGCTCCCGTGTTACTGCTTGCAGGGTTCTCGGCGTTTGTGTTGACTGAGAAGTTCTTTATCTTCTTCTGCCCACACAGTTCGGAAAACTCTTTCCTTGTGTCTGCGTCGTCACTACCTATGAAGATCTTGATGTTGCAGTTGGTCTTGATGATGTCGCCTATCTCTCTGCCGTACTTTGCCGTGAGTTGTGAAAAACTCTGTAATACGAACAGGAAGCGAATACCTCTCGACCGTGCGACCGTTACCATACCTTCGATGTTCTCAAACTTCGGAAGATTTCCGAACTCATCCAACACAAAATAGGTGTTGCGTTTCAAAATCGCTGTATCGGTTTGTTCCCTACGCAAGTTCAGGTTGGCTTTTTCGACCAATTCCTTATACATCTGCGTGATGAACAAGGTTACGAAACGGTGCCTTGTAAATCTCTCGTCCGGCACGATGATGAATACGGCGTTCGGCTTCTCGTCCATATTGACGATGTCCAAGTCGTTCTCACTCGTCAAAGACAGGATGCCGTCGTCGGATAACTGTTGCATATAACTGTTGACCTCGGACAGATAACTCGTCAAGGTTTTGTCGCTTGTGATAAGCACCGTGTTGACAAGTCCCCTTACCTTTGAGAACTCGTCCCTACCTTCCAAGAGATAGGTGCGGAGTGCCGTTGTGTCCTCGGAACAATACTTCGTGATATTGTGGTAAACATTGAACAGCAAGAGTTGTTTCTCTTCCATCTTCCCTTTGATACAGTCCTCGCAAAATGCAAGGACTAAACCGAAGATCAGGTTTCTTGCTCCCTCTTCCCAAGTAGGTTGGTCTTTATTCTGAACGGGACAAAGCGTATATACCAAGTCCATTGCGTTTTCAAAGATTTCATCTTTGAGTTCCTGCACCCTTGTCCGTGCGTCACGATACGATAGGAATACTTCTCCTGCGCCGTAATACTTTCCGTCCTTATGTTCCAAGTGGTTTTCAAGTTCTTTGACAAGCCTAATTCGACGAATAAGCACGTTCATAGGATTCCATCTCTCGGACGAATACGGTTCACGCAGATCAAGTACCGAGATTTCGTATCCCTCTTTGGATAGAAGTTTGGCGTGTTTCTCGTAGAGTTCCTTTTTCGGATCGCTGATGACAAGGCTCGGTTTCCCTTTGCTCTTTGCAAGCACGGCGATGTTCTGATCGACAAATCCCGTGGTCTTACCGCTACCCGTCGTACCGACGATAAGTGCGTGTAGTTGGCTCGTCGTGATGATCTCAACGTCTCTTCCTTTCTTCTCTGCGCCTATGACGATACCGTCTTTGTTGTCTTTCACGCCGCCCCAATTCATCACTTTGAACTCTTTGAGTTTCTTCAGCTTCTTGACCGATAGCCACTCCGTGTCTTCGAGGTAGTTTTCCTTTAACGCAATATTCTGTGCGTCCACTCTGTAAACAAGCAAGAATCCGACGATGAGCAACCCGTCAACGACGCCGTTGGATAACCAATAGTTTCGCTCCATCAGTATCTCGAATACGCTTTGTTTGCCGTTCATCGCAAACAAGAACATGATGAGTACCGCAACGAACGCAAATATGATTGTCCAAAGCACGGCGGCGAGTTTTCCCGTTTTCTTCTTCCTGTGTTTTGTGCCTTCTTTCTTATTCAATTTCTGCCTTTCACCCCCTTATTGTTTTCTTGCGCCGCCGCTTCTGCTTTTTGTTCCTTGCGCTCTTTCTCTATCTCCTCTTCGATTTCTTGCAGTCTTCTTGAAAAGTCTCTCTCCAACAGTTGACTGTCTTTGCCGAAAGTCAGGAAAAACCTGTCCAGTCGTCTGCCGACGTTTCGTTTGGAAATGTTCAACCGACGTTTTAACTTGTCGTCGTTGGTCTTGTACTTCTTGCCCTCTTTCCTTTCAAAGTATTCGGGCTTAATGAACTTGCAGAGGTTGAGGACGAGGTTACCTTGCCGACGTTTATAGTCTTCTTCGATTTTCTCGATGATCTTGATTTTGCTCTCGTCTATCTTGTGGTGGTACTTCGGCAAGTCCTTATCGGACGTTGCGAAATCCTTGCCGCAAATGCTCTGAACGAGTTGTCTTTTTTCTTCGAGTGCATCATAGAACTTTTCATCGGCTTTCTTGGCGTCCCTGTCGTAATCGAGCATCATCCTGACGATCTTATCGACACGTTTTCGGAACGGCTCCATATCTTTGCTTCCGTAGGATATACGTCCCGTCAGCGGCAAGTCTTTTGCAAGCGACAGTATCTCGTCGGAGATCTCTTCCTTGCTGTGCATTGCTCTTTTGACTGCGGTCATACCTTTGAGCGTTTTCAACGCCTCGTCTCTCGCCTTGTAAACGGTATCCTTTTGATCTGCGGCGAACAGCCCTAACCGAACGAACATATTGTCGATTGCCTTTTCACTTATCTTTCCTCTCTTCCTATATTCGAGCGTTCCGTCGTTTCCTTTGTACTTCGGTTCTTTCTCCCAAAAGACAAAGTGAATATGCAAGTGATGAGGTCGGTCGAGATGTAACGCACACATAAGGTCGATATTGTCCGGTTTCAACTCTGCGTCTTTGAAGAACGTCGGGAACGTGCTTTTCACGAGCTGAATACATTTTTCGGGCGTATCAATCTTTTCCGAATCGTGTTGATTGAAAGAGACGAAGCCGTGCCAAATCATTCCTTTGTTCTCTCTCGCTCTCTCTTTCATCCGATTGACTTCGTCTTCCGGAATCATTCCGTTCTGATTGAATACGCCCGTATTCTTTTGCAGGTATTCAAGCACAGTGAAGTTGCCCGCTCTTTTCCCCTCCGTCGTTATGTAATCGTAAATGTTTTTTCCACCCGACATATCGTAGAACGCTCGCTCGGTTGCGTGTTGCGTTCGTTGATAATCGTTTGCTCCGATCGGCGGTTCATACGGCGTATATTTCAAATCGAATATAATCGGTTGATTGTTCATCCATCCTCCTTGTCTTTTCGTAATTCTTTCAGCATATCAATCTCTTCTTCAAACAAGCAGTCGGGCGTATGGTTGTATAACCCGTTCGACAGCCGTTCCCGAAGAACTGATTGCGTCGGCAATTCTTTTTCTTTTTCATTGAACAAACCGCATAACATCGACTTGTTTAACGACGTGTTCATAATCAACTCTTTGAGAAGTCTGATCACTTCGTCCACCCTCGGATCGAGCGCACTTTCGTATCCTTGACTTATCGGTATTCCTTGTGGCGGAAGCGTCTCCATCGGCTCTCCCACAAGCACTTTCTTTTTCCCTGTTTTTTCGTCAAGAAGAAGCGGTAGCCCGTATCTCAATGCGTCGTTAAGCAATTTGTTGAAGGTCGAATAATACGGTAGGAGTTGTTCGATGAGGAGCAGTAATTCCACGTCTTTGACGTTTATGTACTGTCGGGAATTGCCGCTCAATATGTCTTCTCTCTTCATAACTTCCGTCCTCCAAAAGAAGTGGGTTTCCCACTTGCTTCATCGTCGAAAAAGCCTTTTGGTGCTTTTTCCTTTACCTGCTTGCAGACATCAGGATTTCACACCAAAAAAACGTGCTATTTCTTGTCCGATTCGTCGAGTTTGGAGAGCAGTTCGCCGATACCTTCGGCGATACCACAACCGAGGATCACTTGCTTGATGGCGGCTTCCTCTTGCCTTTGCTTACGGAGTTCCTTGCTCTTCTCCGCACCGATTTTGCCGTAGGCTCTGTCTTTCGCTTGCCCATCCAAGATGCGCTTTACGAGCAGGAAATTACTCTTGATGGTGACGTCGTTGCCGGCATACACTTTACCGTTGAACGCATAGTCGCAGATGCTCTTGAAGAACTTTCCGGCGGTCTTGTCGTCCATGATTTTGCTTGCTTCGTACACGGTCTCGTTGACCTTAAAATGTCTCTCTTTCAATTCTCTTTTTTCTCTCCTTTTCATAGTTGTATTTCAAAAACCTAACCAACCTATTACGCTTCCGAGTGCGTTTACATACCACCTTTCATCCGATTCATAATCAAGGTTTGCGTCGCCTGTTTGCGACCGCTTATAACCCACTTTGTACAAGGCGGTATGCAACCTGTATTCTCCCCAAAGGTCGCTATTTGTTCTCTTGACTTCCACGTCGTTTTGTTCGCAGTAGTAACGGATGAAACGTATAATTCTCACTACATCAGGTCTTTCATATTGATAAGCACCTACCACTTCCGCATTCGTTTCATTGAAGATAATCGTTACTCTCTGTCCTTTGTGAAGTGCTAATTACACTCTTCCTTTCTCGCTCTCTTCGTACTCGAAAGCGTCGTCGGTTTGGTTAAATAATTGCAAGTTTTTCTTCGTTCTGATGAACCCGATGACGTTCAATATGAGGACTATCACATTGATAATCGTCAACACAATCAACGCTACTTTCCATCTCATCTTCACGTCTTAGTGTTCATCCCAAAACGACCTTTGCTCGGTTTTACCGGCGCAGGATTTTGTTCTCTTTGGCTCACTCTCGATACGAATTGCATCGACTGTTTCGCCATCTCCTCGTAGTATCCGTCCGGTCTTCCGTCACGGAATTGTCCCGAAGAACGGAACACTCGAAGCAGTTGTTCTTGGTCCCCCTTGCAGAACATAGCCAGTCGCACCATGAGCGAGCGCTCATCCTTTTCGACGTTACCGAGAACGGACTCGCCGTTGTAGAGTTTCGTGAACTTGTCTCCGTTTTTTGTCTTGCTCGCTTGTTCGACCACGTCACGATCAGACATCTTCGTCAGGCTCTCAATCCCTCTTCCGCTCATATCCACGGGCTTTTCTTGTATTGCTTCCACGCCCATAGCGGCAATGACCGAAGGTGGCA
>Ga0256404_1002758_pt1 | contig 37845 bp, 33 predicted proteins | sample RumenRJG_01DNA_FD_185990 | JGI IMG/M metagenome (GOLD analysis project Ga0256404, IMG submission 185990) | Bovine rumen microbial communities from Lethbridge, Alberta, Canada - RJG_01 | ecosystem: Host-associated > Mammals > Digestive system > Stomach > Rumen | place: Canada: Alberta | collected...
GCTCTCACCGTTAAGGAGATTGCTAAGGCTGCTAAGATTTCAGAGGAGGAGACTCTGCTCGGTCTCGGCTGGCTCTTCAAGGAGGGTAAGCTCGCTAACGACGGAGAGAAAGTTACATTGGCATAAGGCAATTTAACGAATGATAGAAGAAGGTCGGTAATCTTTTTTACCGACCTTTTTTAATCGGATGACATACGACAGACAGATACTGGAGATTCTTACCGATGTAGGTGAAAAGGGCATTAGCGTACAGCTGCTGTCCAAACATGTGTTTAATAAGAATGCCTCTTTATTCTTTACGCCTAATCTGGAGGAAATCCGTACTTATGTTCAACAGTTTCTTCTGAAGAACTCCAAATCCCCTTCTTCCCTAATAGAGAGTATGGATCGTCGAGGTTTCTATCGGTTGAATACGCAGAATAACCCCGATGCCCGCCAGTTGATGATAGAGTTCAGGGAAGAACAAATAATCGATGAAAAAGAAGAGAAGCCTTCAAAAGACCTCTCTTTGGATTTGTTCAGTTAACTTCTTTGTCTATATACATCTTCGTAGACTGTCAGTAACTGCTCGGCTGTATATTCCCATGAGAATTGTTGGGCTCTGATGATGCCTATATCTTTCTGTTTTTGATAGAGTGCCTTGTCTTTTTCTAAAAGAAGCATCTTCTCGGTAATCTCATTGACATTCAGTGGATTCACCATAATCACTTCGGAGCCACCGATCTCAGGCATCGATGATGTGTTGGATGTGATGACAGGTGTTCCACAAGCCATCGCTTCCAATAAGGGAATACCGAAACTTTCTCTTAATGAGGTATAGAGAAAGGCAAAAGCATTGTTGTAGATATACGGCAGATCAGCATTCTTGATATAGCCAGGCATGACAATATGGTCTCTGATGTTCCCAATATCGTTCCTGTCGATGATCTCGTCAAGATACCCTCTGTCTAAATCTGCCATTAAGAGTTTCCTTTTCACATCCGACATCTCCAGATACTTTGAATAGGCTATCAATGTCCGTTCTGTATTCTTCTTAGGATCTGTATTTCCAAGGAAGAAGAAGTAGCCAGGCTCTTCTATGTATTGCTGATAGATCAACTCCGTATCCTCAACAGGTCTGAACCATTTGTTATAGCCATTATAGATCATCACCATCTTCTCCTCTGGGATCTGAAGTTTGGTAATGATGTTATTGTATTCAAAATCCGAAACAGTGATAATACGCTTACACTTTTTCAGTATTCTGGGAACGACAAATCTTCTGTAGCGCCATCCCATATCCTGATAGAACGATTTGTTGGATTTGTCTCGTGGCTCTAAGAAAATAATATCATGCAGCGTGAGTATCAATGGAACCTTGCAGCGGATCGGTGCCGTGTTACTGGTACAATGAAGCATATCAAGATTCAACTGATTGACAGCCCGTGGCAAAGAGAACTGTTCCCAGAGTGGATAGAAGTTGCTTCCAATCTCTATGATATGCACATTCTTGCTGTCCTTTAGACAACGGTCCTCACCTGGTGCTACAAAAACGAAATACTCGTTTCTGGTATCAGACTTCTGCAGTTCTTTGATTTCCTCAAGAACCACATAATCCATTCCGTGTTTGTTTTCCCGGAAAATGCGTTGTGCTTCTATACCAATCCTCATATCTGTTTAATGATTTTAGCAGGAACACCAGCCACGAGCGAGTGGGGGGGCACATCCTTTGTAACGACTGCACCTGCTGCCACGACACAATGGGTACCGATGTGAACACCAGGAAGAATGACAGCATTCGCGCCAATCCAAACGTCATCTTCAATGGTAACGGGTGTTGTACTAACGCCTTGTTCGTCAATACGTTTTTCTGCATCCTCAAAATTGTGATTGAGTGCTGTTACAGTGATTCCCTGGGCCAGGTTCACATGGTTGCCAATAGAAACAGGCCCGATAATCGTGTTATGCAACCCGATTCTGGTATGATCGCCAATGATGACATCACCTACGGCATTATTGATGCAGGCAAAAGATTCCACCACAGAATAGTCACCAAGACAGAATCGACGATAAGGAGGTGTGTCCATCCTCACGGAACGATGGATCACGCTGTGTTTCCCCCGATGCTGATACAGAGGCGCCAACAACCTGATATACCAGCGAGGTCTTGTCTCCACCTGGTTCATAATCAGCCAATCTACCAGCTTCTTCAGCTTCGGATTACCTTTAAACTTCTCCCTGACTTGTTCACTATCCATGACATCTTTTTCTTAATTTATTTATTGTTTTTGCCACAAAGATAATAAAAACTATTGAATAATTTGCTCTTTCCAACTTATTTTTGTATTTTTGCCCAAACAAATTGGTTTGTATGGCTTTAAAACAATACAAAATAGTTTATTGTACACCAGCTTTATATATGGCAGGTGGAGTGGAGCGTGTATTGACCTTGAAGGCGAATTATTTTGCAGATCATTATGGTTATGATATTACCATCATATTGACAGAGGGAATGGACAAACCACTTTTCTATCCACTTTCCGATAAGGTGAAAGTTATAAATTTGGGTATTGATTTTGAAGAGTTGTGGACATGTTCTTTTATTAAGAAAGTAATTGTTTATTTAAAAAAGCAATATGTTTTTAAAAAGTTACTAAAGCAAGAGCTTTTACGCATTCGTCCAGATATTACTATCAGTTTATTGAGACGTGAAATTAATTTCCTCACATCCATTAATGATGGTAGTAAGAAAATAGGAGAGTTGCATGTAAATCGGGCAAATTATAGAAACTTTGAGCAGGGAGAAACAAATATGCTCAAGACCCTTTTTGCCAAGTTTTGGATGCGCAATTTAGTTTCAAATTTGAAGCAACTTGATAAGTTCGTTGTGTTAACGGAAGAGGATTATCATAATTGGTCTGAACTGGATAATGTTGTAGTCATTCCAGATCCTTTAACGTTCTCATCCTCAACCTATAGTCCGCTTACAGAAAAACGTGTGATTGCTGTGGGGAGATATGTATATCAAAAAGGTTTTGATTTACTCCTGAAGGCATGGGCTATTGTTGAAAAAGCCACTTCTGATTGGATGTTGACCATTATAGGGCAGGGGGAACGTATGCAATATGATGCTTTGGTTGATGAGTTAAACATAGATAGATCACGTTGTAAACTCTTTGGGCCTACAGAGCGGATACAAGATGAGTATATGTCAAGTTCCTTTCTTGTGATGAGTTCTCGTTTTGAAGGTTTTGGAATGGTGCTTGTTGAGGCTATGGCCTGTGGCTTACCTGTTATCTCATTTGACTGTCCGTGTGGTCCTAAGGATATTATTCAAAATCATATTGATGGAATATTAGTTGAAAAAGGGAATATAGAGAAACTGGCAGAAGCAATTATTTGGATGATACAACATCCAGAGAAGTGTAAAGTTATGGCAATTAAAGCTGTTGACAATGTACAGCGCTTTAAAATAGATCAGATAGCAGAACAGTGGAAATCTTTATTCGAATCTCTATAAAATGAATTACGAAGTTACCATAGGAATACCTGTCTATAAAGCTGTTGACTACATTGAGAATACAATGGAGTCGGCCCTCAATCAGACATTTGATAGCATTGAGTATCTGATTGTTGATGATTGTGGTAATGATGGTACGATTGAAGTTGTTGAACGCTTTCAGAGGGAGCATCCACGAGGAAAAGATATTCGAATTCTTTATAACGATAGTAACTTAGGAGTTGGCATGACCCGAAATAGAATCTTGGATGAAGCGCAAGGCCAATACCTATATTTTCTTGATTCTGATGATTTAATAGAACCAGACACAATCTATTGCTTGGTTGAGAAAGCTATCGCTAATCAAGCAGATGTCGTATATGGTTCTTTGGATAAGATTGATTTAATCAATGGATGTCCAACTCAATCATACATTTTGCCAGATGCGTGTCTTTTATCTGATGACGAGATGGCTTTCTATGCATTCCGTAATTATAGTTCTTTTCAGATTTCAATATGTAATTGTCTGATGAGCCATAAATTCCTTCTTGATAGTCAGTTGCATTTCATAGATTCTGCTTTTTGGGAGGATTTGGCATTTACTTACGAAATGGTGACTCGGGTAAGAAAGGCTGTTCTTCTTTCAAAGATTACATACCATTATTTATGTCGTTCAGGCTCCCTTTCTCATTATCAGGATAGAGAACAATTGGATAAATCTGAAATCATAGAGAACGTTTCTGTATTGGATTTTCTTAAGAGGAAAAGCAATATGTTTATAGGTAAATCTTTCCTTTCCTATTATTGCTATGATCTTGAGATGAATAGTTTCTATATTGTATGTTATATTTTGAAATATTATCAGCGGATTGTTCCAACAATCTCAAAATCAGAGATGCATAAGGTTCTCTGGTATCCTGTAAATGTCTGGCAAATCCTCCAATTTCGTCATAGACGTTTACAAAATTTGTTCTTCTGGGGATTAAGTCACTTGCCTTCTTCTTTATCCTTGTTCTTTGTTAGATTGTTGGGAAAAATAAAAAAAGTAATATAAATATGAGAATACTTTTCTTGGTTTATCACGGCTTTTCTGAGCATAGTGGGATATCTAAGAAAATTCACTATCAAGTTAAAGGATTGCGTGAAAATGGACATGACGTAAGACTCTGTTACTATGGCTTTGCAGAAAATGGACATCGGTGTAGGTTTATAGATGGTACCATATTGAAGGACTATGGAACAGGACGTTTGGCTGCTCTCCGTCAGCGTATATATTATGGGTGTATATATAATTATTGTATTCGTGAGAATATTGAGTTTGTCTATGCTCGAAGTTTTATGAATGCGAGTCCCTGGCTTGTTCGACTGTTCAAGAAACTTCAAACTGCTGGTATTCGCGCTGTAACAGAGATTCCAACATATCCTTACGACTCAGAGTTTAGTCCCTATATATGGAAACAGCCGTTGCGCTTTGTTATTGACAAATGGTTTCGTAACAGTCTTTATCGTTATATGGATGCTATTGTAACTTTCTCTGATGCTACAGAAATCTTTGGTCAACGTACTATCAATATCAGCAATGGCGTAGATTTTGATAGCATTCCTATACATCATTATCATGCTCCTTCAGATGATTCAATTCATTTGATAGGTGTGGCAGAGGTTCATATCTGGCATGGATATGATCGCTTGATAGCAGGGATCGGTGAGTATTACAAGAATACACAGAATCCTCGTCAGGTCTATTTCCATATTGTGGGAGGTGTTCACCCGAATGAGCGATATAAGGCAAATGCTTTCCATCCAGGTATGCAGGCTATCATAGACAAGTATGGTATTCAGGATAGGATTATTTTTCATGGTCAGTTATTTGGCGATGCATTGGATGAAGTGTTCAATATGAGCTGTTTTGCTATAGGCAGTTTGGCGAGACACCGTAGTGGCATAACCATTATCAAGACGCTGAAAAATCGTGAGTATGCTACTCGTGGCATACCTTTTATCTATAGCGAACAAGATAGTGATTTTGATCATCAGCCTTATGTCGTTAAAGCCAAACCAGATGAATCACCAATAGATATTCCGCAGATTTTGGAATTTATAGACCATCATCAATTTCAGCCAAAGGACATTCGTAATACAGTAGAAAGACTCTCTTGGAAAATCCAGATGCAAAAGGTGATACATCAATTTATGCGCAATTAGCTTTCATTCTATGAATTGAAAAAAAGTATAATTTCTTTTGTTATTTGGGATTTTTTATTATCTTTGCAGAAAAATACTGAAATAATTGAAAATGAGGGCGATTGGCTTGGAAGAACTGAGATCTATTCAGTTAGACCTATTACAAAGGACGGCTGAGTTTTGTGACAAAAATGGTCTCAGATATTTTTTGTGTGGAGGAACGCTCATTGGGGCTATTCGCCACAAAGGTTATATTCCTTGGGATGATGATATTGATATAGCAATGCCAAGACCTGACTATGATAGATTTGCAAAGATCTTTAATCGTCCTGAAAACTATTATCAAGTTGTGAATTTGGAAACAAATCCCCAATATGCTTATGCTTTTGCTAAGGTATATGATAATCGTACAGAATTAAAAGAACTTCATTATAATGGAATTCCTTTTGGAGTTTATATCGATATATTTCCTGCGGATGGCGTAAAAGATGCGGCTCAAATAAGAAAGATAATGCTATTACATAAAATTCTTAATGCCAAGAAGGCTAATTATTCTAGAAGGAAACTATTAAATAAAATCATCAATACTCTTGCTAAATTAATATTGCTGCCATTCTCTGCCCAACAGATTGCAAGATGGATGGATAATGAAGCACGTAAATATGCATTTGGCAGTGTTCCTTGTGCAGGCTTAATTGCAAATCCTTTGGGTGTGGGTGAGAAAGTGGAGAAATCTGTTTTTGAGAGCGATATATATAAGGAGTTTGAGGGAAGGAAATATCCGGTTCCTATAGGCTATGATACATGGCTTAGGAGTATTTATGGGGATTATATGCAGTTGCCGCCAGAAGAGCATAGAGTTTCACACCATACTTTTGATGCATGGTGGAAAGATTGACGTTGACCCTCTATTTTTTGATAATTGTACGTAACTTGTCTTTTAAGAAGGAAATACACTCATTTTTGATAATGTTGAATTGTGCTTTAGTTGTTAATGGTATATCTACACAAAAAAGATTCTGAATAACAGGCCTGAAATGTTGTACTTTATATCCATATGTTCCTCTACCAAAATTGAAAATACCTCCACCTTGATTGTAGAAATACTTAAGACAACATAACTTGTTCCACATATTATATTTTTTATCGGCATAGATTATAACCCATTGTATTAATGAATTGTTTTTGCATTGGAAATAAAAGCTTATAGAGATAATTTTGTTGCAATCTGAGAGAACGGCAATGGTTAAGATTCCTTTATTGTATAGTTCTTTAATAAACTTTTTAAATAATGCATTGAAATATATTTCTGTCCTGATGCCTTTAACTATCATTTCTTCCATTAATTTGTTAATGGCATCTTCAGGGTATTGATCAGAATTCTTGGCATTTAAAATTTTGAATGTTGTCTCTGTCAGCTTCTTATCAATATTCTTTAGTCTGTTACGTTCTTTAGCGGTTAAATGGCTAAATGAATCAATGTATGATTTATTTGAGTCTTCTTTATATATTGGAAAACTAGAGTAATTTTCAGTCCTGTAAATTTTAGCATGGCAATTGAAATAGCCCATATACGGAATTAATAAGTCCCTATGGCAAAGGTGATTAAGAAAAATTCGATTTATATTCTTGTTGCTAATAATGTACTGGTATATTTCTTCGTACATAGAAAAATCTGTTCTTATGTCAATTCGGATTAATGCCGTTGAGAAATCTGTGTGTTCATCGTTTATGAATCTTAATGTCCCTTCTGTATCTATATATAAGGGTAATATAGCATCTGCCTTTTTGTTTTTTTCCTTATAGTAACAGATGATATATAAATAGCATTTATTATTCATCATGATCTCAGATGAAATGAAATTGTAATCATAGGATTGGAATGGACTATAATTGTTATCTTGCTGATATAATAAATCCCAGTCTTCTTTTATTGAAGCTAACTCACATAGATTTGATATAAGTTTGATCATATTATTATCTTTTTTTGACTATATTGTACCAATAACCCCCAAAATATCTATTTGATATTTTTATATCTTTTTGCATGTTGACATAATAGTCGTGATTTTGCATTTCTAATCAGATGACATAGTTTAGGCCTGCGATAACCTATGGCATCTACAACGATTGTGTCTTTGTAAACATTGAAAGTGTGGAATCCTAAATCGAGATCCGGATGGGGAGAATAAATGCGACGAATTTCTTTGAAATCCCATTTTCCATCTTTAAAACTAACTTCTTGAATGGAAACAGCATCACCATAGGACTTGATACATACTTGTGCTGGGCGATATATCTTTCCTTTATATTTAAAGAAATTGCCTGCCATGCGCGAGATGTTATCTTTGAAATGATAATAATCTTTTATTGAATATTGTCTATTTTCAGAATTATAGTAGTAAATTCCTAATTCTTTTCCGTTTGCATCAGGTAATTTAGTTGAAAACATCAGATTTCGTCCAAAAAACTCATTACATACAGAGTCTGTCAATGGGAGTTCTGATAATACTCCCACTTTTCTAAAACTATCTGTTGCTGTATCATATTTATATGTTTCTAATTTGTCAATAGAACTACTTTCAGGATGAATGTAGATTCCATCTGATTTTCTGTCAATTGCAGGAAAACTGAGATGATAATCCGCCTCAATCATAACCTTCAGATTCTTCAATTTATAGGTATGTTTATCTATAGTGAGTTTACTGATTCTACCTCTTTGAATAGGATCATACCATTCTTCTACTAGAACAATAATATCATTATCATTAATGTCTAGAATAAAGGGATCTGCAAACCATCGGTCTTTATATGAATGTTTCAACCAGTTTATCTTTATCGGTTCACCATTCAAAATAGACTCGAGGTTTCCATCGATAAAACCGATGTTATATTTTGTATCCTTAATATAGCTGATAATAGAATTTTTAATATTCATTATTATCTATTTGTTAATGAGTTGAAGAGGTCTGTCCATTGATTCATTATTTTCTCTTGTGAGAACCGTTGAATATTTACTCTTGCATTAGTTCCAAGCTTTATTCTTAGATTATCATCTTCTATAAGTCTACAGATATTATCTGCTAAAGCTTTAGAATTAAGATGCTCAACAAGTATACCGTCTTCTTCGTCCTTAATGATGTTACGAGGTCCATATGGACAATCGAATGATACGCAAGGAATACCACATGCCATGGCCTCAACAATTGCCATAGAAAAACCTTCATATCTAGAACTGACTATACAGATAGAACTCTCTAAATATTTATCAATTATTTGGTTAGTTGGTTCATGCATAATTATCGTGTTTTCTAAATGTTTTTCTTTTATCCAATTCTCAACATCATCATGCAACTCACCTGATCCATATATATCAATACACCAATCTGGATGTTTTTGATATACAATATCCCATGCCTCTACTAAGTATTCATAACCTTTGGCTTCATTATATCTTCCTACCATTATCGCCCTTTTCTGATTCAACTTAGACGCTTCATGGGGCATTGACTGTATAGAGTTTGGAATGACGTATGTGTTAGTTATACCTTTCCAGTCATTTGCATCCTCTGGAGTAAGCAACACCAATGCTGATAATTTTCTTGCGTTTGATATTTGTCTTCTGCGAAATGATTTAGCAATCCATTTGTATATGATGCCTTTCTCCTCCATAAGATGAAGGCTTCTTAAATGATATTTTGTAGTATGAGCTTCTCCAATTTTGATACTACTATCTTTAAGTCTCGAAATAAAATCAAGACTTCTTCCCATTGTAGTTATAACAATATCTGGTTTTTCTTTCTTTATTATTTTCTTTAATCTGTTTTTATATAGATGCATATATAACAAATAGGTAATAGCTCTATGGAAAAAAGATTGGCTATATTGCTTGTTAAAGTTTAACCCGATGTCAAATGTCCTTACTGTGCTTGATAGTGGAAATACATGAGGACGCCCCATTTGTGTTTCTGTGACAATGGTTACATCATAGCCATGTGTTGAAAGATAATTTGCTTTATAAGTAATTACTTTATCTGTTCCACCTTTAATTGTAAGTTCAGAGAAAATGTACATAATCTTCTTTCCCTTCTTTTTATACAAAGAATCAAGAAGGTTAGTCCATTCTTCCATAACAATATCTTTCGTATATCTTTGAGTGTTTCTTGGGATAACAAATGTATCAACTTCTCCTTCCCAGTTGTTTGCTTCGTCATTAGTTAAAAGAACCAATGCATCTAACTTTTTACAATTTTGGATGATTTTATGCCTCCATACTTTTTCAATCAAACGGTTAAAAAGGCCTTTGTTTTCTAATATAATTAAATTTCGAACATAAGGCTTTGCTATATATGGTTCTCCGATTTTGATGCTGCCGTCTTTGACATCTGTTAAAAATAGCATATCTCGGCCTAAGGTTGTTATGACAATGTCTGGTCTTTCCTTATAGAGGTATTCTCTTAAGATTCCCTCGTGTCTTCTCATTAAACTGAAATATTTAAATATACGAATGAGGGGATTGTATTTATATACCTGTTCAAAATCTATTTCCAAATCGTGTAGTTTGACTTTTGGCGACAAATGAAGGAAAGGCTGCCTCTCTTGTTGAGATTCAGTAACAATCGTTATATCATAACCATGCTCGGCCAAATAGTTCGCTTTCTCTATGATTACCCTATCTGCGCCACAAGCAATGGTAAATGAGTTATATACATATATAATCTTCATCTTTTTTATATAATTGAAGACAAAAGTACATATTTTCTATTATATAATCAAATTTAATGCTTTAAATTATGTTTTATTTATTTTTAGTCATTACAAATGAGTTCTTCAAACAATATTCTCCACTGATTCATGATGGAATCTATGTCAAAATGCTTGGAACGTTCAATAGCATCTGCTCCGAATTTCTTCCTCAAAGATTCGTTTTCTATCAGTTTACATACCCTGTCTGCAAATAGAGAAATGTTGCCGTCTTCGACCAGGAATCCATTCTTGTTATCCTCGATAATACTTCTTGGGCCGAAAGGACAATCAAATGCTATGCAGGGGACACCATGTTTCATTGCTTCAAGAATAACTAATGAGAACCCCTCAAAAAACGAGGTTGATACTAAAATAGAACTTGATGAGTATTCTTTGCTAAGGTTGTCGCAGAATCCTTGAATTGTGATTCTTTGTACATGTTCGTTTTTAATTTTTAGTTTAAGTTCATTCGCCTGTTCTCCATCGCCATAGAGATCCAACTTCCAATCAGGATATCTGCTAGCTACAGACTTCCATATATCAATGAGTCGAATAAACCCTTTTTCTCTTCTCAAACGTCCTATAGCAATGATTCTCTTGTAACTACATGTACTATAATTTTCAATGGTCATATTTGAAAAGTTAGGTATTACCTCTATCCTACGTGCCTTATGCCATAATGCCATGTCTCCATGGGTTAAGGTGACTACCACATCTGCATGTCTCTCAATAGTCTTAAAATATAATATGCGATAAATGAATTTGAATAATTTGGAATATAATGGCAGATGATTTCCTTTATAGCAAAGAATAAAAGGTCTCGCATCATGGCACTCAATGACTTTCTTTGCTCGGCATTTAATGGTGCTTATGAGGTCTCCTTTGAAATGACCTAATCCTATTACTATGTCAGGATCTATGTCAAGTACAGCGTCTGTAAGTGTTTTCCGCAAATTTTTTGCATATTCTATTTTCTTCCAGAGTCTTTTTGGGTATTTGTATCTATGAATAGCATAAACTGGCTGATCTAAATAAATAATACGTACATTGTTTGAAATATAAAACTTAGCAGGTTGATGAGGATGATAATTGCAACAAATGATAGTGACGTCATAGCTCAATTGCTCGCTAAAATAATTAGCTTTTTCAGATATGATTCTTTCTGTCCCACCCATAATGGCAAGATTTCCAATTGCATAAACAATTTTTGTCATACTATTCTTCTTCTAAATAATTGTGAGATTAGAAATGATATATTCTTCGTAACTCTGTCATAAAAATAACGGAGCTGGATAAATAGTAAAGGCATGTTTTTAAACAAAAGCGTGGTTATTCTCTGTGTTATGTTGTGATAGAATTTTAAATCAGGTGCTTGTTGAAGAAGCCATTTTGCAATTTCTTTCCGGTCTGTAGCATTTGGTATTTTATAGGCTATTATCCATGTCATTACGGAGAAAGATATCCAGACATCTTCTCGTAGTTTTTCTTGGACTGTTGCGGAAAGTCCTTCTGTTTGTGTCAATTTCCATGTTTTGGCAATAGCAGTGCAAAAATCCTTAACTTTTCTCTTATTAAAAGAATAAGTTGCAGATTCATGTCCTTTTCTATATATATTTAATAACCATGACGTTCTAATACATTTATTTGCTTTTAGATAACATTCGTGTGTGAAAGGCAAATCCTGAATGTAGATATCTGGTTCGAATGTTAAATTATTGTTTATGAGAAATTCTCTTCTAAAAAGCGTACGCCAAACATAACATTGGTACGGATTGAGATCTTGTAGAAACAATTCTTCTCCAGTCTTCTCTATATAATTAAATACTTTCTTTTGTATTAGGGAAGCATTTATATTCTCAATCTCTTCGTCAGTCATACTTATAAAATCTGCCACGATTAGATCGGCTTGGGATTTTATAGCACTTTCGACTAGGGGATGAAGACTGTTTTCTATCAGTAGATCATCTGAATCTGGCATTAGAATATACTCACCTTTTGCAACAGAGATACCATTGTTACGGGCTACAGAAAGTCCTTGATTATCTTGATTAATGATAGTGATATTATTATGATGGTTCAGAATGTCACCAATTATATTCATACTTTGATCCTTTGTGCCATCATTAACAATAATAAGCTCAAAACAGTTTTCATCAAGCCCTTGCCGATAAATACTTTCGATGCATGCTCGAATGTATTTTTCTACATTATATACTGGAACAATAATACTTAAGTCCATACCAATTTGTTCTTTTTTCATTGCAAAAATATAAATTTAAGTTTAAATATACAAATAATGCTAGCGTTTTTATTACTTTTTGTTTTTTTTTTCTATCTTTGTAGCATAAATAAAGTGTAAACCATTATGGCGTGGTATGATAAATACTTAAAAATCTACGGGAAGCCTTTTAATGAGGTTTCTCAAGGTATAATCGAAGACATTCGTTCCCGATTGTCTGATATGCAGAGTGATACACCCTTGATAAGTATTGTGGTTATAGCATATAATGAAGAGTGTAGGTTAGCATCATGCCTTTGGTCTTTGAGTGAATTACAGTTGGCTTATCCCGTGGAAATAATAGGAGTAAATAATAATTCAAATGATAGAACAGAGGATGTTTTTAAGATGCTTGGAGTTCAATACTATAATGAAATGAAACAGAGTCCTGGCTATGCAAGAAAATGTGGTTTAGATCATGCTCGTGGGAAATATTATTTTTGTATTGATGCTGATACTGTCTATCCAAAGAATTATGTTGATCTGATGATGAAAAAACTGTTAAAACCAGATGTGTCATGTGTCAGTGCTTTTTGGAGTTTCTTTTCAGATGAAAGTCATTCACGAATTGGTTTGTTCTTTTTTGAATTTATTCGTGATTTGTTTTTGTTGGTACAGCATTTTAAGCGACCAGAGTTGTGTGTTCGGGGAATGGTATTTGCCTTTAAAACTGATTATGCCCGTCAGGTGAAAATCCGGACAGATATCCGAAGGGGCGAGGATGGTTCTTTGGCTTTGGCGTTAAAACCTTATGGAAAGATTGCTTTTCTGTATAATCGTCAAGCACGTCCTGCTACAGGTTATGGCACGATAGGCGAGCAGTCAATATGGAATAGTTTTATTGAACATGTTAAGATCCAAGGTAAGGGAATTACCCGTATCTTCTATAAGACAGACCATTACGATGATTCTGAAGATAATTTAGTAAAGAAATGAGACTCCTCTATACTTTTCGTTCCTTGGCTGTTTGGGGAGGTATTGAGCGGGTTTTGGTTGACAAAATGAACTACTTCGCCAATATGTGTGGATATGATGTCTATATGCTGACAACAGATCAAGGCGACCATATCGTTCCATATCATTTAGAAGATCACGTGCATTTGGAAGATTTGGGTATACAGTTTCATATGCAATATCGCTATTCTGGTTTCCGTCGTTTGTGGGATAGATGGCAAAGAATAAGGCTTTTTAAAAAGCGATTATCTGAACGAATCCGTGTGATACATCCTGATGTGATTGTCTGCACAACTGCAGATCCTGTTTATTCCATTGCAAAGGTCAAAGGCGAGATTCCTTTGGTGGTAGAGTCCCACTCGATTTGTTATAGAACATTAGTTGGAAGAAGTCTCCGGCAGCGATTGGCTGCAAAACTGTTGCTGAGGGGATTGAAACATGCAACATGTATTGTGGCTTTGACCGAAAATGATGCGATTGAATGGAGAAAGTATCATCCACATGTGGAAGTATTACCCAATATTGTTCATTTGAATGAGGGCAAAATTGCATCTCTTGAGAATAAAAGAGTTATCTGGGTAGGACGTTTTGAAAATCAGAAACGACCTTTGGATATAATTAAAATCTGGCAAATAGTTTATCCAAAATTTCCAGAATGGCATTTGGATATCTATGGGGAAGGAGAGCAACGTCAGGAATTGGAAGATGTTGCTATGACTCTTAATATGAATATCCATATTCACCAGCCAACAGAACTGATATTTGAAGCCTATCGTAAGAGCTCTATATTGGTTTCAACATCCTTGTATGAACCATTTGGTCTTGTCATGCCAGAAGCGATGAGTTGTGGCTTACCGGTTATAGCTTTTGATTGTCCTTATGGCCCTGCGGACATTGTCACAGATGGCGTTGATGGATTCCTGATTAAGAATCGTGACATTGATATGTTTGCAGATAAGGTATGTCAACTAATGGAGAATGAAGAGTTGAGACATAAGATGGGAAAAAATGGAATTGTCTCCTCTCAAAAATATAGGGCAGACATCATTATGCCTCAATGGATTAGATTGTTTGATGAGTTAACTTCTGGCCAATGAATATGGGCGCATGTTTCTTATCCCAAATAATGACGGAATAGAGAATAGCGACGATGATGAGTGTTGTGGGTAAGGCTTCATACCATTGATAGCAGAAGATGCCGTCAAAAAGGTGAAAATATGAAAGAGTATAATTTACTATCGTGACTGCAACAATATGTAAACCGACGATGATGAGGGTGCCAATGGAAATGTTTGTTACCACAGAAAGTCGGACACCATTGAGAATCTTGCATCCATAAAGAACTCCGAAGAGGAAAAGTACATTGGTAGGGTAGAAGAGAACGATATGCAGCATATGTTGACCAGAATGGAATGCCTCTAGATGCCAAGCGAAAAGAAGAATGCTGGCTGATAAGCATATAATGCAGCCTATTATATCCTTCTTTATATTTGTTTCTCTAAAAAGATGATATTGCCCAAAGAGGTAGCCTAAATAGTAATAAGGTAGGTTCCTCATGAGTCCCATGGGGGTGAGGTTAGGCGCGAAATACCAAAATTTATTGGCGGTGTAGAGTATGAATGAAATCGCACAAAGGGTTATCATAACCCAATGTTGGTGTTTCGTTTTCCTGCACAAATCTATGATAATGTGCATCATGAGAATGGCTGGAAGATACCATAGTGGTCCGTTTAATGGTTCGCAGAATGCATTCTCATGTTCGAATAGCAATGCCCCTAAAATAGGTTTCATCGCTTGGAAGAAATTGGGCATTGCTCCGTTGCTCAAATAGAATTTCAGGATCCAATAGGGGTAGACTATTATATTATATAATATATATGGTATAATTAGCCCGTATGAATATTTCTTCCAATTCTCCTTATCACTCCCCCTGTTTTTTTTCAGATAACCAGAGATGAAAAAGAAAATTACCATTGTCAGTGCCTGTAGGTAGCGATAATAGAACCACTCTTGCGATTGTGGCAGGTGGCAGAATACCACACTGCAAACTGCCAAAGCCTTAGCCCAATCAATCCAGTTAATTCTCTCTTTCATAATGCAAAGATACGATTAAGTGAGCAAAAATCCAAAATATTGAAAAGAATTCTGTATCTTTGCACGCATAATGGCGAAGCAGAGGATTGAATACATTGATGCGATGCGGGGATTCACGATGATTCTCGTAGTCTATTCGCATATCTGTCACTTCTGTTTGGGCGATTCTTTATTGGGATTCAATGCAGTGTTTTTTCTGTTTCGTCTGCCGTGTTTCTTCTTCATAAGTGGTTGGCTGTTCGAGACGATGGCGCGAAGACCGTTTTGGATGGTAGCCCGTCGTAAGATGATGGTACAGTTGGTGCCTACATTCATCTTTCTTTTCTTACTGGCTCCACCACCAGAATTCTTTCATCAATTGGGAGCGCTGAAAGGTGGCTACTGGTTTACGTTTGTACTTTTTGAGTTCTTTATCCTTTATATGTTAGCCGTGAGGCTTTGTTGGAAATGGGACTTCGGAGTAGCCTTATTGATAGCATTAGGGGCGTTTGTTTATGCTCGATATTATCATGTGCTTCTGTCTTCAGCCGTTGGTTGGCAAATATATGCTATCAAGTTGCTGGGCTTCCTGAGTGTGGTTGTGTGGAGATACTTCCTGTTTTTCTACATTGGTGCATGGGTAAGAAGGCATTTTGAGGCGTTTATCCGATGGACGGACAAACCTCTTGTTATACTGGCTATCACAATTGTCTTTGCCTTTGTGGCCTCAACCCCCCATAAGAACCATCTGATCTATGAAATACTGAGGTTCTATATAGGTGGTATAAGTGGCATGTGGATGGTATTCTGTTTCTTCCGTCTTTCTGCTTCGTGGCTTCAGCGGATTCATCTGTCAAAGCCTCTGCAGTATGTTGGTACACGAACACTTGATATTTATTTGCTTCATTATTTCTTCCTGCCGCGCTTTCTTCTGCCTTATGCAGGGCTGTTGCAGAATTACAACAACAGCGCGATAGAGTTTTTGGTTATCTTATCTATCGCGCTGTTGGTGCTGGGTGTTACTTTATTGGCGAGTTATGTGATTCGCCTCAACCACTTCCTCGGGCATTATCTATTCGGAGTTAATTAATATCTGAGATACCAATCCTGATTAGTGATTCCTCCAGAGGTTGACCAGTCTAAGAAACCTGGGAAGAACTCATTAATGGGAATACTCTCATTCTCACGCTTCAAGATCGTCTTTTCGAATGCGCTGATATCGGCTCCTTCCAAGTAGAAAGCAAACGGATAGTTGCCTTGACGGACAAAGTACAATCCTTTATCGAGATTAGAACGATCATCTCCTTTTCCGAAGTAACTGGTATTCATTTTTGCCGTTGGTGCCTCCATAGGAATATGAACCTCCCAATTCTTATCTCCTTCCCGGCGATAGATGAATGGCTGGATAGAAGCTAATTTTTCTGCCGAAGTTAAAGCAGAACCATAGGTAAGTTCAAGAATATAAGTTGTGCCGAGTTCACCATTAAAATCTTCTGTCAGATAATAGACATTACCATCGTTGGTAAAGTTTGCATCCACAGCTTCTGTCGATTCAGGTGCTATCTTCTTCATGACGATACTCTTGGGATTAACTTTTGTATTGAGTGTTAATGCCAAACCATTGGTTAACTCTACATAATTCTGATAAGTAGTCAGATAGAATGTCTCCTTAATAATCTTACCACTATTGTTGAATTCCTTTTCGTGCTTGACGTTTACAACTGCGTCATTAAGATCATAGTCTCCCTTGTTTGGCCACAGATCCTCAAAGGCATAGACTCCAGTGGTGGATGACTTCTTGTTTGCTATTTCTGGAACGGGAGCAAATACACCAACAGGCTTCAAGGCAAAAATCAAATCATCGAAGTCCAGATCGTCCATCGCGTCCTCAAATGATATCAGCGTATAGGTGTCACCGTTGGTGGCCTTATAGCTGAACTTTGCACCACGACTCTTGCCTTTCTGATTTTCATATTTTCCATCACCAGATTTTACAAATTTACCATAAGAAAGACCGTCTGTCGTGGTACACCAACAATTATATTTCTTCTGACCAGAGAAGGAACCAATATTAAGTGCATAGTTTGGGCCTTGCATAGCCCAAGACTGAGTCTTTAAAATAAAACCGATTCTTGTTCCTTTAGGGAATACGGTGGTTGCGCCAGTCTTGTCATTATTGGCAATATTTGGATAATACATCAGTCGTACGACGTCACCGCGCAGGGTTCCAATATTACCATTATATGATCGAAGATTTCTTTCTTTGGCTCTTGACCACTGTCCGTCCTGGGTGTTAGGGAATAGCATAACAATATTGATGTCGCTAGGTTTTGTGGGTTTGTTATCATCAGTATAATAATAGTAACCTAGCGAAGAGGTCCAGCAAGTGCTACCACCAAGAAGGGTAAAAGTTACCTCAGAATCTTGTTGGAGAAGAAGGTCGGGATAAGAGCAATATTCTTCATTCATATCACTACTAGATGTAAATGCCGAACTTACAGCTGCATACAACCCCTCCATTTCTTCTTCACTGATTACCAGTTTTGAGTCAGCTTTTGATTTGTCAAGTAAATAATCAGGACGGCCAGAGGCGGAGTTCCAAGTTCCCAACCAGTTTTTCCAATCGTTATATTTCTTCTCACTCGTGACATTGCCATTGCCGTCAATCATATTTGTCAGATTGAGAGTAGAGAGGTCGTTTGTAGAGACCCCAGGGCCTTCAGCACGAGTCCACCCACGGGTAGTAGCTACTTGATTGTTTTCTGCAACCACAGAAGCTGTGCCATCCTTCACATCAGCCTCCAACAGCAGCATACCAGTGAAAAAGTTTCCTGTTGCAATATACAGATGCTGTGCATAGGTGGGCAATTCAACAATGGCATTGAATTTGCCATTGTCCTCTGTATAATCCTCATAGATAGGCTTTACGTCCTCATTCCACTGATCGTCAGGAGCATCTTCAACAGTAATAATAGGATTCTCTGTATAAACACCAAAGAAAACAGGACCATAAGTCTTGAATGCAGAATAATCAACGTTAAGATTTACTTTCTGAACGGTTGAAAAATCGAAAGAGTTAGGGGCTTCCCCTGGCATGTAATCATTGGGATCAATAGATGTCCCGTACATGGATTTATCTACACATGCTGTCATAAAGACACCAAGCATAAATCCCAAACAGATCTTTCCAAGATTTCTACTTAAACTAACCAATCTAATCATATCTCTAACTTTTATATTCTAAATTCGCCGCAAATATACAAATAAGAATTGAAATTTGCAAGCTTTTAACAATTTCTTTCTCAAAAGGACCAATTTCTTGACCAGATAGCATTGAAAATCAGTTAAATGTCAATGCATCAGATAGATAATCACAAAGAACGAGGCAATCCAGCCGAGGATGCAGAACTGGATGAAATGATCTTTCACGAGACTCTTTGTGGGAGAACCGCTGAGGCCGAAGACAATCATGTTTTGGAGATAGCGCAATAGACCAGCCAGAACCCAACCGCTGGTGAGATAGACATAGCGGGTGCCCATACGCTGGATCACCTCTGGCGACATGGTGTACATGATGTAGCAAACCAAGGTGACTGAGGCGATGATGGCTGTGGCCTCATTGATAAAGGTCTTGTTGTAGCCTGTTATCGAGACACGAGGTTTGGTGCCTGTCTGTTCATAGATACGATAGTCATCGTTGCGCTTGGTGAAGGCCAGGAAAAGCGTCACGAGGAAGGTCATCATCACCAGCCAGTGGGAGATCCAGATGTCCGTTGTCAGGCCACCTGCCAACACTCTCATCACGAAACCAATGGCGATAATCGACACATCCAGGATGGCATATTGCTTCAGACGGATGCAATAGGCAACGTTCATCAGCCAATACCCCACCACTATAATATATAAATAAGGTGTATTAGGACTTTGGGCTATTGGTATCAGAGCCAAGGCACATATCATACTAAGTGCCATCATCGCGTAACCACCATTGACAGAGACTTTCCCAGATGCAATCGGGCGATGGCATTTCTTCGGATGCTGACGATCCGCTTCCACATCCCTCAGATCATTGAAGCAATAGATGCTGCTCGAAACCAGACAGAACGAGGCAAACACCACCAGCGTGGGCCAAAAGTATTCCGGCTTCAGCAGATTATTGCTGAAGAATATCGGTGCAAAGACAAACACGTTCTTTAGCCATTGCAGCGGACGTAACAGTCTGATGTACTCTATCATCGCTGCAAAGATACGAATAAGCGAGTGATTTTCCAAATTTATTTGAGAAAATCCGAGCGTGAGTGATCCTAATATATAATTTTAAGAATCTGCATACACTGCATACACTAAGAAGCAACTCGCTGATTAACAGATGGTAATCTGGTGTATGCAACCAAACCGTTAGTGTATGCAAACAAATTTATTGTAAAAAAGACACAAAAAACTTGCAAATCCCCATATTTTTTAGTACCTTTGCACGTATGTTCGACTATGAAAAAATTCCGTTTTGGTGGGCCTTGTGCCCCAAGAGTGATTGTGAGATGGCTGAGACTTGCCTTCGTCATCAAGTGTGTATTCATACCCCCAAGAGGTATAAGCGATGGACGTGCGTCCTCCCCAACAACTATCATGATGGTGGATGTGATTCCTATCAGAAGATGGAAAAGGTGACAATGGCCCAGGGGATTGCTGCCGTCTATAAGAATGTGCAGTATCGGGAGGTCCGTACGCAGATTCGCTTGGCATTGACGGCGCACCTTGGCAGTAAAGGCACTTATTATCGCTATAAAGATGGTGAGCGCTTGATTAATCCCAAGTTGCAACAGGAGATCATCGACATTGTGCATCGTTTCGCACCAGGTATAGAGGTGAATTTTGATAAAACCTTTGAGGATTATGACTTCACAGGGCTATAACCTGAGATTTATTAATTTGGTAAATTTTGTCCCAGGGCCTGGGGCCATTTGTCCCATCACATGGGACTAACAGTCCCAGCCCATGGGACAAATACAAAACGACACGAAAAAATGAAGCTATCAATTGTAAGAACAGACAAGAAAAACATTTCCCACTTGACGGTTAAACCTATAGAGTGGTTCCTTGAGAGGATCAAAACTGACACGAAAGCCGAGGATATCGGCAAGTTCCGCCATTATATTGCCCGTTTTGGTGATACGGGCCAATATGAAGACAATGTGCCGATGGCTATGATCCATCCGCTGGTGGAGATGACGAAAACGGAGAATGGTAATCTTGAAATCACCACCTTCAACAGTCTGACGTGGCTTCATGTCGGTGGTCTGATGAAACCAGATGAAATCAAGGCCGTCAAAGAAGCCTCGAAAATTCTGCCTACCACCTTTGCCGCCTTCACAGGTGCCGATGGCAAGAGCGTGGAGATTCTGGTGTCTGTATCTCAGAAAGATGTCTCTACAAAACCACAAATGGAGGCAGAGATGGATACCTTCTGCAAGGCGGCTTATGAAGTGGCTTTGGGGGCTTATAGTGGCGTACTTCCAAAACCGATTGAACGTCAGACTATTACTGCAAGAAGTTGTTTCAGGATGACCCTCGATGAGAGTCCCTATTATAATTCTCAGGCTACGCCGATGATGGTGCAGATTGTCAGAAATGACCTGATGCCTACTGATGAGTCAGGGTCCGAACAGCGAGAAATGGACTATCATCTTTACGAAGATTATGAACTCATTTATCAGCAGGCGGTACATGAGGCATTCGAGGAGACGGCTGACGTGGTGGAGTCACAGCGCTATGATGCCTATATGACGGATCTTGCCCATAAACTCTGCGAAAAGAATATGCCAGAAGAGGAGGCCTTTGTCCATATCCGTAACCATCACGTCTATAAGAAGATATACGACGGACCTCGCATACGTGCCATCGTCAGTGCCGTCTATGCTGAGGAAAATCCCAAACGCAGGAAGGATGGTGAGATGATCAGTGTGGAGACACGCAGACTGATCAATTTTCTGAAAACCAGATATGTGTTCCGCTACAATGAGGTGATGGGTTATACGGAATATCGGCCCAATAACACCTGGATGCAAGACTGGGCACCTTGCGATGAGAATGTCATCAATGGTATGACTATCGAAGCTCGTTTGAATAATCTTGATGCGAGAGACAAAGATGTACGTCGTTTTGTTCACTCGAATATGATTCGCAAAGTCGATCCTATCAATGAATATATGTCTAACTGCTACGACAAATGGGACGGGGAGACGGATCATATTGCGATGCTCGCCAGATGCGTGCCCTGCAATATCCCGCAATGGGAGACTTGGTTCAAGAAGTGGTTCCTCTATATGGTGGCCCAATGGGTGATGCCCCAACGGGAATATGGTAACTCTGTAGTACCTCTGCTGATTTCGCCTCAGGGTGATGGAAAGACCACTTTCTGTCGTATGATCTTGCCTCCTCAACTGCGATGGGGATTCCTTGAGAACCTCGATGTGAGTGAGAAACGTTCTACCCTTCAGGCGATGCACAACTTCCTATTGATTAATCTCGACGAGTTTAATTCGATTAGTCCGAAACTGCAGGAAGGTTTTCTGAAGAATGTCATCCAACTGCCGAATGTAAAAATCAAACGTCCTTACGGTAAACATGTCGAGGAGTTCAAACGTTATGCCTCGTTTATCGCTACTACGAATGAGACCAACGTGTTGAGTGATCCATCTGGTAGCAGAAGGTTCATCTGCGTGAATCTCACAGCCCCCGTCAAGACGGATTATAAACCGAATTATGAAGGACTCTACGGACAGGCCTATAGGATGGTGGTCAAAAAGGATATGGATTGGTGGTTCAATGCTGAAGAGGTGAAGGAAATCATGGATCATAATCGCCAGTATCAACTTACGCCACCTGCCATGCAGTATTTTAACGAATACTATCTGCCTGCTGCGGATGAGACGGAAGGCAAGTGGCTTTCACCAACAGCCATCTACGACCAACTTCGCAGGATTGCAGGTTCTGGGCTGAAGGCAAATGGTGTCTCTGCCTTTGGTCGTTTCCTTTGGAATATGCCAGAACTCCAACATCGCAGAGTCGGCAGCAGCAAACAGTATCTGGTGAAAAAGAAGGAATAACGCCTTTGCATACACTAATTATATAACTGCATACACTAACCCATTTGTCTGAATATCAGTAAGATAAGTTATTAGTGTATGCGGTGTATGCAAAGAAACAAAATGAATGAATAACTTGTGGCATATTTCTCGAGAAGAGTCTCATCATTATCCTTTTTTTATATTTATAGTGAAATATTGTTTTTTAATTTGTTTTATTAAAAGAAAATACATATCTTTGCAATTGATTTTTATTAAAGAGATTATTTCTAATAATCTTTGTGCTAAAAAATGAAGAAGATAATATATACGTTGGTCACATTACTTCTGTTGGCATCTGTGTGTATAATTGTTGTTGTAAACTCAATTGTTCACGTTCAGTTACAGCATGGAGCTGTGTTACATGTTTTACCAACATATATTAAGAATAAGACGGATGGTGCTGTTATTATATGTCCTGGTGGCGGATATAGTTATTTAGAAAAATGGTACGAAGGATATGGGTGGTTTCCCTTTTTTATGATTCAGGGATATACGCCTGCCATGTTGGAATACAGAATGCCGAAGCACAATTATAAGAGCCCCATGATAGATGGAGCAGAAGCAGTCTTGATGATGAAAAAGCATGCAAAAGAATGGCATTTCGATGAGGATAATGTTGGTATCATGGGATCTTCTGCAGGAGGGCATCTTGCTTCAACGATGATGGTGATAAACAATGATGCAGTACGCCCCGATTTCGGAATTCTATTCTATCCTGTTATATCAATGAGAAAAGAACTGACCCATATTGACTCGCATGATCAGTTATTAGGAAAATGTGCTTCTCAGCAATTGGAGTATCAATTCAGTAATGAACTACATGTTTCTGATAAGACACCTCCAGTTTTTATAGCTGTTACAAATGATGATGCATGTGTTAACCCTCGGAATTCAATACTTTTTAATGAGGAGATGCATGCAAGGAACCGTCGTTCAGAGCTCCATATCTATCCAACAGGAGGTCATGGCTTTGTGTGCCATCTTAGATCTGAATATCGTGGACAGGTGTTGGAAGAGTTGGCTGATTGGCTGAGCGTTATGAAATCACAAAAGAATTAACAGATGGTAAAAGTCAGCATCATAATGCCTATCTATAACGTTGCTCCCTATTTGGAGGAAGCGTTTGACTCAATCCTGAATCAGTCATTAAAGGATATAGAGGTTATTGTGGTGAATGACGGATCAACAGACAACAGCGAGGAAATCATTAGGAAGTATCAGCAAAAGGATGCGCGGATTATCTCCTTCTCTCAGAAAAACCAGGGACAGTCTGTAGCAAGAAATCTGGCATTACAGCATGCAACAGGAGAATATATCTATATGATGGATTCTGATGATGTGCTGACTGGTCCTGACGTTCTACTGACATGCTATGAATATGCTGAGAAGAACCATGCCGATTTTATTTTCTTCGACAGGGATTGGTTACTGGAAGACAAGACGGATTTTTCAGTGTCGTTGCATAGTACAAAGTATGTAGAAGAAAACAAGGCATATGATGGTGAGAGTCTGCTTAATCTGTTGCTTGACACCACATCTTATAATTGTGTGGTATGGCTCCTGCTAATCAGGCATGATCATCTGAAGCGTCTTGGTTTGGGTTTCTATCCTGGCATTATTCATGAAGATGAATTGTTTACAACAGTTCTTATGTTACGTAGTAGTTCCATATACTGTCTTAAACAATCTTTTGTGAAGCATCGCGTCAGATCTGCGTCAACGGTGGGAACAAAATTCACCCGCCGTAATATGGACTGCTATCTCACCGTGACCGACGAATTGTTGCGTTTCAGCCAGAAACCGATTATTCATAAGTTTCTGCGCTATACGCTGAGCAAGGTGTTCTACACTGGTCATTTTATTCCATACAAAGATAAACCTGCGGTTTTCTGGCGTGCCATGAAATCCGGCTATTTGAAATATATCGGACTAAAGTCCTCGCTCAAGTTTTTTACATGGTAATTGCAAATTAATATGATGAGATTTTCTTATAAATTTCGGTTACGTGCCAAATCTTTTCTGCATCCTATAAGGACGTTAAAGGCATTGTATTTCATTCATTATGTCCTCTCCACAGACAAATGGATTGAGATACAGAAAACTAATCCCAGAAAGGCAATTGACATGAAGTGGAACAGGTTCTATAGGGAGAAGTTTCCATGGAAAAATCCACGGACGTTGGATGAAAAGATGACATGGCTTTCTGTTATGTCAGATACCTCAAAGTGGACGGAGTATTCTGACAAATATGAAGTGCGTAAATACATAGAGAGTCTTGGCTTGAAAGATATCCTGACAGAATGCTATGGTGTGTGGGATAAGGCTGAGGATATCGATTTCGACAGTCTTCCGGATAAGTTTGTCGTTAAATGTACGCACGATTGTGGCAGTACGATCATCATACGTGATAAAAGTAAGATGAATAAGCAAGAAGTGATTGATTTCTTGCAGGCGCATTTGAATGTAAACTATGGCTATGAATGGTGTGAACTCCATTACACCACTATTAAACCAAGGGTGATCGCAGAGAGTCTGATAGAGTTGGGAGATGATGTAGAGGACCTTATCGACTATAAAATCAATTGTATTCACGGCAAACCTCAATATGTAGAGGTTATCTATGGTCGCCAATTGAAGAGTGATGGAGGCTCAAATCATGCGGTATTCGACCTCTATGACATCCATACTTGGCAGCCGATGCGTCAATATAAAACAAACTTAACCGATCACTTCCGGGATATACCTCGCCCCCAGAACTTAGAGAGAATGATAGAAATAGCCGGGAAGATCAGTCAAGGTTTTCCTCAAGTTCGCGTTGATCTTTACAATGTTAATGGAAAAATATACTTTGGCGAGATGACGTTCTTCTCGGCATCTGGCATGAATAACGACTTATCCAGAGAGTTCCAACTCATGATAGGCGACAGAATTCATCTGCCTAAAGTGTAATATGATATCATTCAAAATGACAGAGACAAGAGTGCGAGAAAATAGATTAGAATGGATTGACTGGATGAAGGCCTTAGGCATTTATCTGATAGTTCTGGGTCATTTCTATTCTGTAGGTGAAAAGTCTATCTATGTTTTTCACGTTCCTCTGTTTTTTGTGATCTCAGGTTTCCTGAACAAGAAGGAAGTTGATGGACAGGTATTTTGGAAGAAACTATGGTATAACCTGGCTGTTCCGATGCTGCTGATGGCAGTTATCAATTTTGTCTATCACAGCATCTTGCAGTTCTTCAATGGATCATTCTCTCCTGTTGATGCTTATTGGTTTGTACGTAATGTCGCATTCGGAATGGTTTCTGGATATGATACACTGTGGTTTGTGTTTACTTTAATGATGCTGAAGATTATATTCCAGTATTGTTTTTCCTGGAAGTTGTTTTATTCTTTATCAGTCGTTATGATGGTGTTGGCATACGTTTACAACCATATTGACCTTTCTGTGCTTCCTTTCTTCCTGAAAGAACCGAATGCCGTCGTAGATGTATGTACGGCTTATCCTTTCTTTGCCCTTGGCGTGCTGTTGCGCAATTACAAGGAGATGATAAATGCTTTGAATAACAAGGTGATGCTTATTGCTGCGTTTGTTTGCGGACTTCTTCTTGTCGCTCTGTGTTATATGTATAATGGTTACGTAGGTATGTTCCGTTGTGATTACGGTGAAAACATTTTCTTGTTCTTGGTAGGAGGCGTCGCAGGTACTATGATGATATGGGCCTTGTCTGTGTTATTCGGATGTGCCCCAAAGGTTATTGTCATTATTTCGAGAGGTACTATTATCATACTTGGATTACATAAGATACTGATAGATTTGGTGTGGGTATTCGCTGCTCCATCTGTTTGGGATGTAATCTTTGCCGCATTGATCTTACTATTGTTCATTCCGTTTATTATCGCTACAGAAAAATATTTTCCTCTTATGGCAGGGAAGTACCGTATAAAATTAAGTAAAGGTTGAGAACGAAATTTTTGCCATCATGTTGAAAGATAAGAATGTTAATCGTCCCCCAAGGAATTCCAGTATTGAATTATACCGGATCATTGCAACATTTGCTGTGCTGATTGTTCATTTTAATGGGTGGTTTTTGGGAGACTGGCCTCTTCCTGCCTATGATATAAGCAATCCGATATTATTTAGGACAGGACAGATGATCATCAGTGCTGCTGTGATAATCTGCGTGAATATGTTTCTTATTATATCAGGCTACTTCGGTATAAGACTAAAACTGAGTTCGATCCTGAAATTAATTATTTACCTGACCTTAATATATGTACCATTGTATATCGTGAAATGTGTCAGTGATCATGAATTCGTATTGACTGATTTTATTGAAAGATGCTGTGTTATCTCCTACGCAGGTTATTTCATTCAGTGCTATTTCATGCTGATGATATTATCACCTGTGATTAATGCATTCATAGATAAATATGGAAGGGACAGCCTTAAATGGGTTCTTCTTTTCTGGGGCTTGGAGTTTTGGTTTGATTGTATTATGGAAGTTGAAGAACTAGGGTATAATCGTGGTTTCTCAGTTATTCATTTTGTCCTCATGTATATGATTGCTCGTTGCATTAGACTCTATGAAGATGATATTAAAAGGATTCCGCGATGGGTATGGGTGTTAGGTTATCTGCTCTCGACCATTGTTATTGTATTTAGTTTTGTGGCAGGTGTAAAGTGGTGCTGGAATTACTCTAGTCCTATTGTCGTTTTTTCCTCTGTCTGTACTTTCCTGCCATTCCTTTACAAGACGTTTCATAATAAAGTCATTAATTGGATAGCAAGTGGTACCTTGGCCGTTTACATCATACATGTAACAAACCGCATACAAACTATTCTGGAGATGGTGGATAGGAATCTTCTGGACACAAATAGCTATCCCATGTATTTGATCCTGATTTCAATTGTTATATTTATTACTTTTATAGTATCTGCATTATATGGCATAGTATGCAATTATATTTCAAACCGAGCGACGAAAGGCATTGACAAGAGAATGAAGTCTGTTTTGAGTTTTGAATAGTGTATAGTTAAACTAATATTTGTATTTGCATTATGAATGATTGTAGGAGAATAGAGTATATTGATGCCATGCGTGGCTTTACAATGTTGTTGGTTGTTGCACATCATGTTGCGGCATTTTGTTTAGGCATAGGTGACTACGTTCCTTCGATCCATCCTGTCCTATGCGAATTCAGAATGCCTCTTTTCTTTTTTATTAGCGGTTTTGTTCTGTATAAGGAAGAAACAATATGGAATGCAAGTTATGCTACAAAATTCCTGTTGGTAAAGAAATTTCCCGCACAAATTATTACTACATCCATCTTCTTCTTTGTTTTTCTTATAATCAATCATATTGGTGTTATAGAAGGCTTATATACTGACTCGAAACTGGGCTATTGGTTCACTTTGAGTTTGTATTTGTTCTTCTGCGTATATGCAATCTGTAGATATGTCTTATATCTTATTCATTGTAAAAGCATCTATACCGATATCATCATTCTTTTTGTGGGCGCTTTGTTCTTCTTGTTGTTTTATGTCCCATCCGTTTTCTCGAAATTGCCAATAGAAAGTGACATAAAGGACCTCCTGTCAATGGAGAAGTGGGGCTATTTCCTTTTCTTTACGATCGGTACATTATTCAGGAAGCACTTTAATAAGGTTCAGACAATTCTTGATAAGACACCTGTTCTTATGATTTGTCTGGTTATCTTCTTTGGCTTCAATTTGTATTATGTTGAATTAAGAGCCACACATATCACCCTATTAGAATTAACCACTGCCCTTACGGGAATCGTCATCGTCTTCTCTTTCTTCAGAATCCATCAGGATTTATTTAAAAAAGATAGGTTCGTAGGGAGGTGTTTACAATATGTGGGCCGAAGAACCTTGGATATTTATTTACTGCATTATCTTTTGCTTCCAGTAAATTTAAAGATGTATTTTACATCTTTGGCAGAACATCCTATACCTATTATCGAACTAACAATTACGTTAATTATCATGCTAATAATTGTAGCAGGATGTCTGGTTATTAGTAGGATCTTGAGAATGAGTCCCACATTGGCCTATCTGCTATTTGGAGTAAGAAAACGATAATGCTAGGATATGTCCTTTATTGCGGCGAAGAATTTCTCTGCATACACATCCTTGTCAAAGAGCTTGGCACGATCAATTGAAGCTGCTGCCATTTGTTTCCTTTTCTCAGGATGATTATATAAATCGAGGATGGCAGAGGCAAGGTTGTTAACAACGTTGTCTCTATTGACAATTGTTGCAACTCCTTCGCAAATCTCAGGAATTCCACCACTTCGTGTTGTGATAAGGGGCAGACCTGCTGCCAAAGCTTCGACAATTGTTAAACCAAACGGCTCATCCCACATAGACGGTAATGCTGCAATGTCAGCGAGATGTAAATAGTCTGGTACGTTTTTGTATGGAATAAAACCTGTGAAGACTATTTGCTTTTTAATGGTCTTCGCTTTATTTTTCAATGAAAGTATGAAGGTGTCTTCATCTTTCGAATTATCAAAGAAAGAACTACCAAGAACCATTAATTTAATCTTTGGAGATTCAAGTTGGAGCATGGCTTCTATGAGTTCTGATATTCCTTTCTCTTTATTGATACGACCACTATATACTATGACAAAATCATCAGCAGCAAATCCCAATTGTGAGCGATGTAAAGGTGATACTTCTTTTCTATTAAAACACTTCAAATCTATGCCATTGTATACAGTTTGTATTGTACTCTTAGAAATAAAGGAAGGAACTGAATTTTTAATAAAATTAGAAACGGTAATTATCTTAGTAATGTTATTATATATTTTTTCATCATACATAGCTCTGGATGGTCGTCTTTCATTATGCATATGCAGAATAATGTTTTTGTACCCTCTTTGGGATAGTTTGTAGGCGTATCCATCACAATTTTCTAATATGATATAGTCGAAATCTTGTTTCTTCAGGTCTGCATATACTTTCTCAAAGTAATACTCGATAAAATAGTTGTAATACTCGTTCTGATGAAAATATGAATAGATTCTTCTTGCAATTCTATATATAAGGCTAGTGACATCAATATAGTGATAATGATTGACATCAGATACAAGAGCAGGCTGTCTCTTGACTTTAGGATTCCATGGACTATATACAGTTATATCATGTAACTTGTGACAGTCATTATATTCCAGATAGAAATCTATCAGGTTTTCCACCGCTCCACCTTGTACTGCGGGGATGGGGAGCATGCCACATGTTAAAACTGCAAGTTTCATAATCTCATCCTTTATGTGTTTAATCCTAACTATGTTTTAATTTCCACAAAATGCGATCTTTCCACTGATAATACTTGGTCATCAGTGAGCGATTACGACAGAGCCAGCGAAGTTGCAGATTCACGAAATGTTTGGGATAGTCAATGATTTCTCCAGGGGTTACAAGAAAATGACCGTAGTCTGTGACCTTGTCCTTCATGAACCCACGATGTTGGAAATGGGCATAGAGAGACTCCTTCTTTTCCAACTGACCATGGTTAAAACGTAGCATGTACAGTTTATTGTCTATATGTTCAAAGATAACCTGCTGCCAACCACGTGTTAGACTGTTGAAATGGTAGCTCTGCTTAGGTTTGGAAGCATTGTCGAAGGGCCATTCTAACCAACAATCGTTAGGATGGCAGCCACGCCACTTGTCACCGAATCCTTTGTATTCATACTCGTCGAAATACATCGAACGCTGTTGAGTAAATGCTTCTTTGTGACTGACGTATCCATCGACTTCTTTCATGAAGAAGGTATTGACGTACTCGTCATTTTGGTAGAGTGCTAAGTGTCCATAACCAGAAATCATCTTATATCGAGACAATATGTCATCAGTAACGAAATGCCGTATGTCACCATAAACAACATCAAGGTCACCCCACCCCCAGAAGTCGTAGCCTTTCACGTATTCGGAGAGAATATATGCAAAGGCAGGGCGGTAGTCACATATCTTGTAGGGGCGATCAAGTACAATGGGAAAGTCAAATTTGTTTTGCACCATTTGTCTGAATTCTGCAAAAGACATCTTATGCACAATGATGTTTTTTGCAGGCTCTACATCACAGTCGGTAAAGAAAAGGTAGTCTATGTCTGTATTGTATAATGCTGATGCCCGCCACATCTTGTATTGTGGTGGCAGTTTGCCGAAGTGAGGGAATATGACAATGATAGATTTCATAGGCGTGTACTAAAATGTAATATGATTTAGAAACTTCAATACTGCAGGTTTTCGCGCAACGAAGAATTTCATGCCAGGGGTAAACAGGAAAAGCAGAATGAAGAATAATACAAAGAGTGGAATGGATATGGCTATTCCATAGATTGCTAACGAAAGGAAAGAATCTGAATGTAGGTCGATGACGTTCTGCTTAAACCAAATTGTTAGCAGGGTAAAGAGTACAAATATAATATAGTATGGGGCCATTCCACGCCAATAATCCCACACACTCCGATGGAATGCTTGGGAGAACAGATAATATGGTTTCCAGAATGAACTAATGAACCCAAAACTAATAATCTTTCCTAACAAGATGCCAGCAATACCATAGGTAGGTGCGAGCAGAAGTGTGACAGAAATGTTGACAATCAATTCTGTCCAGGCTGCCCATACGTCAGAGAACAATCCTGCTGAGCCAAGATAAATATAAACGGCAGCTGTCTGATAACGCATGAAGAGATTAAAAATAACCAGATAGACGATGACATCGCTTAGCTGATATTCTGTTCCTAACCAGCAGCCAATAAAAGGCTGAAAAAACAATAGGAGTGAGAAGATAATAACACCTAAGATCAAGAAACGTGCAGCAGTGAGCTCCCAAAAAATTTTCATGATATTGCGTTGGTCACCTTCTGCCAAAAGATTGCCAACACCAGCACTTAGACCTTCCGATAATATATTAACTAAGAAATTCAGTTTGTTAATAATCATGGTATAATTACCATAGAAAGCAACCTTGACAACAGAGACAAACATACCAACCATGATTTCGTCACTGCGATAGAGAATAAAATCTTTAATCTTTTGAACAAAAATTTGGCGGGTCTTTTTCAGTACTTCAGGATATTTCTTTAAATTTTGGCGTCCTTTCTTCAAGTCAATATTGAGCCATGGATATAATTGTTGGATACGGTGATTGAAAATGATGATACCAATAATGGTGAATAATAGCCCAACAGCAACCCACAGCCACAAATTACGGTAATAATACGCGAGTAAAATCTGGGCAATGCTTTGTACAATACCAATTGTCTGAAAGTATGAATTAACAAGGTATTGTTTTTGATTGGCACTTACTAACAATTGTTTATAATTGAAGATATAGCCAGCTATTGAAGAACCGAGGAAGGAATAAAATGCAAAATAAACCAATGGGAGTCCTGTTGTAAGGTTATTAAACCACCACGGAAAGAAAAGACTTAAAATAATTCCGATTACGCCAATTAGAACACCAATGCAGCGGTAAAGAAATGCCAACATCGACATGACTTCGTTAATCTTATCATGATTATTCTCTTGAAGTGGCTTATATAAAAAATATGCAATACTGGTTCCTATTCCTAATTCTGCTACACTGAGAAAACTCATAATGTTCATGAGCATGCCAGTCAGTCCGATAAACTCAGCTCCAAGACAGTCAAGGAAGATTCTGCGGGAAAAAAAAGCAAGGAATAAAGAGAGAATGTAGAATAACATTCCCACTTTGATGTTCATCACACTTCTATGTACCCGTTCACTCATGTCGTATGTTCAGTATGAATGAAGTCTGTATTCTTGTGGTCCATATGAAGAACGTTTTTCAGCATCCGCAGAACCAATCCTGGGATGGCTAAGACTTTTGCGAAAGAACTAATTCGTAATGGCGCAGGAATAGCGATGAACAGAGATAATGCCAGAATACCAAAAAGGATCCACCATTTTTCACACCATGAAGGCATCAGTATGGTCATCATCACAGAAATGCCTGCTAACAACACAATCAGTATTGAACGGGGAATCAGAGCCTGTTGGATGGTCTTGTCGATGAAGTTTACCTTACCATGAAGAATAGCCTTTGGAATCTTTGGCAGATTACTTAAAAGACTCTGTACCTGAGCTGTCATCCAGCGCATACGCTGTTTCTGGAAGTTGTCCTGATTGCTGACTTTCTCATCGAAGACATGAATATCTGGCGCATATTTGATAAAGACTTCCTGATGGAGTAGGAGAGCTTCCATCTCACGATCTTCACCTGCTGTTTTTAATTCAAATACGTTCTTCTTAAATAAGTCATAGCTGAAGCACATGCCAGAACCTATCAATGCAGAAGATAAGCCCAGGCGGTTATGGGCTTTACGGAATAGGGTGTTGTTAATCTCTTCACTGGCACCATCTAAAACCGCTACATCATTATTGGCATTCTTGGCACAACGGTGACATTGGATGGCATCATAAATAGAACAAAGGACATTCAGCTGGTCCAAGAAGTCAGGTCGTACCACATTGTCTGCATCCAAGATCACCACATTATCAAACTCACCTTCCATCTGGTTAATGGCATACTGCATTGCTTTGGCCTTGGAACTTTTTTCAAAAGCTGGAGTTAATAGGGTAATGGGCAGCTTTCTTAATTGCTCATTGGTTTCTGGTTGCATGTGGTCAGAAATAACAGCTACCGTATAATGGGTAGCAGGATATTTTTGAAGCAAAAACTGTTCTACTGCATTGATGATAACCCTATCTTCTTTGTAGGCTGGATATAGTATCAGGAAACGCCCCATCCGATGGTATAAGGCTTGTGCATGAATTGCCACACGATCCTCTTTCTCATAGAACAGGGAGATGACGGCAAAGAATGCCACATAAAAGACTGAGAATGAAATGATGACCCATAGGGTAATCTCAAATATATGTAAAATCGTCCAAATCATGACTTTTTTTGAATTTTAAAACTAAACATTTTCCATAAACTGACAAAGGGTGAACGCAGGAACGTCTTATCCCACATTTCATCTACCAGGTAATCAGGTGTAGCTATAGCAAAAATAAGCAAGGTGAGCGAACCTAAGATCCACCATTTGATGGCCATCGATAGATATATAAAAGGTAAGATGATACACATGATCATGATAATACCTACCATGGTAGTCCTTGGTACAAGCATCCATTGGATCAATTTGTCTGATAGGTTATACTGTTTTCTAAAGATGGCTCCAGGCAAAAATCTAATATTCCTAAACAGGTTGATGAACTGTTGAGTAGCCCAACGGCCTCGTTGCTCGTTCAGTTTCGAGGTGGTTCGTTTCTTTTCGCCATAGACATAGATATGATCGAAATAATCCACAAAGATGTCTTGACGCATCAATAAAGCCTCCAGTTCTTTGTCTTCACCGGATGTCTTCGTCAGCATGACATTGGTTTTGTACCAGTTGAAGTCAAAGACTGTTCCAGAACCAGCCAAAGCGGCAGATAGACCAAAACAAATATGGCCTCGGCGGAAAATGGTGTTATTAATTTCCTCAAAGATAGCATCCATTCGGGCTGCAGCCGTATCTCTGTTCTTAGATATGCGGTGTGTCTGAATGGCTTTGGTCGCAGCTATTTCATAGGCGTCATTAACTTGTTCTAAGAAATCCTGATCAATAATGTTGTCTCCATCCAGAATGATAACGGCATCATAGATCTTGAATTCTGGGAGATTCAAAATGGCATATTGTAGTGATTTCGCTTTTGTACTTTCCTCAAAGTCTGGCGTCAGCAAGGTAATGGGATATTGGGCTAATCGCATATTCGTAATTTCGTCCTGATGGTCTGAGATAACTGTTACATCGAACATACGTTGGGGATAAGCTTGCCCTAATACAGATAAAACTGTCTGTTCTATGACATTGTCCTGTTTGTATGCGGGAATCAATACCACAAAGCGGTTGAATTTTTTAGCTTTCGGTATAACTGGCTTGCTGTGGAATAGGGCAGCCACAGCAAAGACACCTAAATATAATACGGTGCCTGCTATGATGACGAACAGAATCCCATCAAATATAAATAATATCAGCCAAAAATCCATAATCCTAATAAATTAAAGGTGATTATTATAGAAATCACATAAACCATTTGTGGTTGCTTTAAGAAGCTTCCATTTGCCTGACAGGGCATATTTAAGGATGTCTCGCACGCCTACAACTCCTAACAGGTAGGCATAAGTCAGGTATTTGGTAACTCCATTCCAATTTCGTTTCACCAGCAGAAGCCGGTTGCGAACAATGTAATAGGTACGTAGTGGACTATTCTGTCCTGTAGCCTGGCTTTCTTTATGGTAAACCGTACAGGCTGGATCGTACCATATTTCATAACCGGCCCGTGTAAACATCATCGACCAGTCCAGTTCCTCGTAATAGAGAAAGAAACATTCTGGCATCAGTCCCACTTTTTCGAGTGCTTCGCGCTTGATGAGCATCGCTGCACCATGAGCATAAGGGGTAGGGTGGGCTGTATCGTATTGACCATGGTCTTCTTCACCAAAGCCTATGGCTTGGTTTCTGACAGTGATATTTGAGAGTGGGGTATAGCCTGCATATTGTATCGGATGACAACCCCAGGCAAATCTGATTTTAGGGCAAACTATTGCAATCTTTGGTGAAGACTCTAATTTTTTTATTAAGGCTTGGATGTTGAAATTTTTAAAGATGGTGTCATTGTTAATTAAAAAGATATATTTACCTTTAGCGGTTCTGATTCCGAGATTATTACCTCCTGCAAAGCCTAGATTCTTCTCGCTCTTGATCACTTTTACTTGTGGAAAACGCTTGGAGATAGTATCTGCTTCTTGGTTTTGAGATGCATTATCCACTACAATCACCTCCAAATTGTCGTTGAAGGGGATGGTTTCCATCAATGCGCAAGTATCAACTAGCCCATTGTAATTGATTGTGATGATGGATAACTCTTTCATTTTTTCTTCTATTTTAGACTCTAGATGCTAATTTTTTCTCTAATTTGAGCCGTTTACGCTCTTCCTGTTCTGCCAGTTGTTTTCTTTCCACTTCAACCCAGGCCGGTTCTAAGTATGGGAGAATATATACAATAGTAAGGCCCCCATAAAATAGTAAGCAGTTGGGGAATTGCATCAATACCTGATTTCCATAACCACCTAACTGTATTGCCACAAAAGCACTACAGAAGCCTCCTCCAATACCTCTTAACGACGGACACTTCAACTTAAAAAATACTATATAGGATGCTCCTCCCAACATGATAAGCATAGTAATGATATATAATGTAATCCCAATACGCCCCGTCCTAAGCCAAATATAAACATATTCAGAATCGGGTGGAATTCTCGACATTAGCCAATATTTATTGTTTTTGGGTACATTGTCACCCATTCCAAGACCAATCCCCCATGGTGCTTCTTGCATATACTTTCTCATGGTTTGTTGGTTTATGGTTCTGACATTTGCTGATGCGTCATCTTTGTTAAAAGCAGAACGCATTCGTCGGATCTGTTGATTTCCTTGCCCAATTGTCGTGAATGCTAATATAATAAATGCAAATAGCCCCAAAATAGTTGCAGGAATGGCAATTTTGAATGATTTAGAGAGGAAAATATATACAATAAATCCTGCAAATATACAGAAAATGGCAGTTCTTGTGCCCGATGCAAACATGCTTTTTATTACCAACGCTGCAACAATCAGGAAAAACCATCTGTCTTTTTTTATTTTTGTTGTGATACCAAATATGATAAAGGCGACTGAAGTGGCTGCTGCATTACAACCATAGTTTGCTGCATCACTAAATGTGGAGAAATATCGAATAAGTGTTCCATTTTGAATAATATGCGTTGTACTTCCTGCGCCATGTAACCATCTATCTTCTGCTGCAGTCATTCCAATATTTTGTTGCTTCCAAGTCCATATGGCGGAAAAAAGAGATAGGTATGCCCATACCATAAGGTATTTCCTTAGTATTTCTGGTGATGAAATATAAATTGAAAACACAAGAAATATATAAAGTATTTGAAATGCCATCATGCGGGCACCTGCGTACCACGCGCCGATGTTGATGCCCAATCCGCATGTGTCATTCAATACCTCTAAAGTGCAATATGAGCACCAAACAATGAGTGATAGAAACATCAGGTTTCCACATCTCTCAAAATGAGGCGTTTGTCTTGCATCAATAACGGCTATTCCCAATAGTAATATCTGTAGCATTTCATTGGGTAGTGACATGGGGATGCCAATGTTAGGGAAATTTTTCCATTGAATAAAATAATTGATTAACATTAAAAGCCAAAATGCGGACATCCTCCATTTGAAAATAGTAATGGCACCCCCAAAAATAAGAGGAATGATACATACTATGGCAAAAGTACTGAATCCTGCAGTTATAAGTTCGTAAATGGCTAACAAAAACAGGAGAAAGAGTAATAAAACTCTTCCTCCGTTTTCCCGGGAATATGCTACGACATGATTCGTCATTTATTTGGCATGGTTATTTTCTACAGCTGTCAGACCCATCTGGGACATACGATATACAAAGTTGTTGAACTTCGTATATGGCGGTAACTGCCCCACAAACTCTTCAACCGCATAACGCTGACACTCTGTCAAGTACATGAAGAGGGAGTTCTTGTTTTCCAACTGAGACTCCAGTTCTTTGAGTGCTTTCTGATCCACATCTTTCCAGGTGCGATTCGCACGTGTCACCATCAGGTTAATGGTACCCAGATTTAGTAGAGAAGGAGGAATAGAATGGTCGTCCAAGTTTGGATATTCCACAATAGCGATTTCATTGGGTAGTAAATCTGGACAAATATCCTTGATGTCTTTTGCCATGATAAAACGACTATCTTCTGCTAAGAAATCTTCATCGTAGGTTAAACGACGAACCTGAAGGCCGATGGAAATCCAATAATTCTCTAATTCCTGGGCGATATAGCTCTTACCATTGGCTGCATCTGTAGAAAGCAGATTCA
>Ga0256404_1002759_pt1 | contig 37844 bp, 49 predicted proteins | sample RumenRJG_01DNA_FD_185990 | JGI IMG/M metagenome (GOLD analysis project Ga0256404, IMG submission 185990) | Bovine rumen microbial communities from Lethbridge, Alberta, Canada - RJG_01 | ecosystem: Host-associated > Mammals > Digestive system > Stomach > Rumen | place: Canada: Alberta | collected...
ATTACCGGATCCTGATGTCTATCTTCAAAAAAGATATATATATGAATCTTATAAGGCGTATATGAAGTTCCGTAATAAGAAAACGAAGTAGAACATTGAAGGATATCATGAGGTGTGGTAAAATAAATTCACTAATATGAATGTTATATAAGTGAATAACAAGCGAGGTATCACTCATGATTATCAGCGAAAGAATTATAAAAGTCTTGAAAGAACGCAATATGACACAGGCAGAGTTTGCAAAGCAGGTAGGGATTTCAACCAGTACCATAAGTGAATGGAAAAAGAGAAAGACCAATCCTACTGTAGAAAAGATAATGGATATCTGTAATGTATTACAGATTACTCCAGAGCAGCTTCTTACCGGAAAAGGAATTGAGGATGAAGAGGAAATTGCAGCGGCAAGCCCTGAAAGCAAATTTACTCCTGGGGATGTTCAGATGATAGAAGATTATCATAATCTCAAGGAAGAACAGCAGAAGCGTCTTATGGCTTATATGGAGGCACTGAAGAAGATAGAAAGCCTTGAAGAAATGTAGAATATTTTTTTGAATGAAAACTAAGGAGCAGAACATTATGGATAATTATGGAGAAATCATTATATATCAGACAGAGGATGGATTGACTAAGCTGGATGTTAGAATGGAGGATGAAACTGTTTGGCTGACACAGCAACAGATGGCAGAGTTGTTTCAAACATCCAGAACAAATGTAGTTGATCACATTAAGAATATCTACGAAGAGGATGAATTAGATGAAAATTCAACCTGTCGGAAATTCCGACAGGTTCGGATGGAAGGAAATAGACAGGTCACAAGGGAACTACCATTTTATAACCTTGATATGATAATTTCTTTGGGTTATCGAGTTAAATCTTCAACAGCGACGCATTTCCGCAAGTGGGCTACTCAACGATTGAAAGAATATATAATCAAGGGATTTATAATTGATGATGAGCGTCTAAAAGGAAATGGTGGTGGTAATTATTGGAAAGAACTTCTTGATAGGATTCGAGATATCCGCTCATCAGAAAAGGTTCTTTATCGTCAGGTTCTGGATTTGTATGCAACCAGCGTCGATTATAATCCGAAGAGTGATGAGTCTATACAGTTTTTTAAGATTGTTCAGAATAAGCTGCATTACGCGGCACATGGTCATACAGCGGCTGAGGTGATTTATGAAAGAGCAGATGCTAATAAGCCTTTTATGGGATTAACTTCCTTTTCAGGAGAACTACCGGCATTGAAGGATATCGGGGTGGCAAAGAATTATCTGAAAGAGGATGAACTAAAGATCCTGAATAACCTTGTTTCCGGTTATTTTGATTTGGCTGAGATTAATGCTATTGAGCATAAGCCGATGTATATGATTGATTATGTTGAACAGTTGGATTCTATTCTTACATCTGGGAACAGGAAACTCCTTGAAGATTCAGGCAAAGTAAGTCACGATGAGGCTATAAAGAAGGCTAAGGCGGAATATAAAAAGTATCAAGAGATTACACTATCTCCAGTGGAAGAAGAGTATCTTAAAAGTGTCAAGGGGCTGGAAAAAGAAGTTAAGAAGAGAAAAAGAGCAACTCGGTCTGGATGAATTATATATGTATCTTTCCGATGTGAAGCAGAGTACAGAATCCATATTACGGGATTTACCATATGATGATCTGAGGAGAAAGATATCCTTAGAAAGAAAAGAACAACTAGAATCACTTTCGGTCGTCAGCAAGGATGAGAGAGCGATATGGCTTATAGATTACTGGTGCAATAAAGATATTCGTGGTCTTATCCAAATGCCGTTTTCAAGACATTGGATCATGCATATTGAGGCTTGTTTAAGGATAAAGAAGAAAATCCATCCGTAATACATTTTGTAAAAACACGAGATAACCACGCGTTGCGTTCTGCACGGATATATGATATACTTTGAATACAGACACGCAATGCGAGGAGCAGAGTATGGATACAGCAAAAACGATAAAAGAACTACGAGAAAGCACAGGGATGTCACGTAAGGAGTTTTCAGAGCATACGGGTATCCCTGTTCGTACATTGGAAGACTGGGAAGCGGGAAGGAGAACTCCTCCGGAGTATATTCCGAGGCTTATTGCCTATCAGTTAAAGTATGAGGATCTGGTGAAAGGAAAGGAGGATAACTTTCTATGAGAGACTTTGATAAACGGATGGAAATGCTTCTCTATCATTCAGATGAAGGGGATGTTTCTGTTAATGCATATATTAAAGATGAAAGTATCTGGATAACACAGAAGGCGATGGCAGAACTTTTTGGTGTCAAAGTGCCTGACATATCGAAGCACCTTACGAATATATACGATGAAGGTGAATTGGTGAAGGAGGCAACTATTTCCAAAATGGAAATAGTTCAAAGAGAAGGAAACAGAGATGTAAAGAGAACGCCGGTTTTTTATAATCTGGACGCAATTATTTCTGTTGGATATCGTGTAAATTCAATTAAAGCAACAAAATTTCGCATCTGGGCGACTACAGTTCTTAAAGAATACATGACAAAAGGTTTTGTTCTGGATGACGACCGTCTGAAACAAGGGAAAACTGCTTTCGGAAAAGATTACTTCCGCGAGTTGTTGGAGCGAGTTCGTTCGATTCGTGCCAGCGAACGGCGTATCTGGCAGCAGATCACAGATATTTTTGCTGAGTGTAGCATTGATTATACAAAGGATTCCGAAGTGGCTTATCATTTTTATGCAACGATACAGAATAAGTTCCATTATGCAATCACAAATCATACCGCTGCAGAGATAGTATATGAATCGGCTGATCATGAAAAAGAGCATATGGGTCTTACAACTTGGAAGAATGCTCCGAATGGCAGAATACTGAAATCAGATGTTTCAGTTGCAAAGAACTATCTGGACGAAAAGCAGATTCGAAGGTTGGAACGTGCTGTCACAGGATATTTTGATTATATCGAGGATCTGATTGAGCGTGAGAATGTATTCACGATGGAAGAGTTTGAAAAGAGCGTAAATGCTTTTCTTGAATTCCGTCAGTACAAGATTCTTAAGGATAACGGAAGAATATCTCATAAGCAGGCGATGGATAAGGCAAATGCTGAATATGAGATATTTAACAAGACTCAGCCTATTGAATCAGATTTTGATAAGGCGGTAAAGGAAATGATCAAAGAGCAAAACTAAACCGGACTATTCAAAACGCCAATGTGGCGGATTAGTGGCTTAATAGATGGCGGATTGGTAAATGCATTAATAGAAATGTTATAAAAGAATTAATGCAGCACATCCGACAGTAAGAAAGCGAAGATACAAGGAAAAACAGATACAATATTTTGGCTAAGAAAGTGTGATGATTTGAGTAAAGACTTTAAAGAAAAAGTGTTCAAATATATTAAGAGAGAATATGGTGTTGAACCTGATTATCCATGGGGAAAATATCCAGGTAATGCAGTATTTCGACATGAAGATAATAAGAAATGGTTTGCTCTGGTTATGACAGTATCCAAGGATAAACTTGGTCTGTCCGGAACAGACGAAGTAGATGTGATAAATGTTAAGCTGGATGATCCTGTATTTAGGGATATGCTACTTCATCAGAAGGGTTATCTTCCTGCTTATCATATGAATAAGGTTAACTGGATTTCGGTTCTTCTGGATGGGACAGCTACATTAAATGATATTTATTCTGTTATAGATTTCAGTTTTGCAGCGACTGCATCTAAAAAGAAAAAGGAGAAGACGAGACCGCCTAAAGAGTGGATCATACCGGCTAATCCCAAGTATTATGATATCGAGCATGCTTTTGATAATGAAAAGGAAATCAACTGGAAACAGGGAAATGGTATCAAAGTCGGTGATACGGTCTTTATGTATGTAGCAGCTCCGGTGTCCGCGATAATGTATAAATGCACTGTTCTGGAAACAAATATTCCCTATGCTTACCAGGATAAGAATCTGACTATATCGGCCCTGATGAAGATAAAACTGGAGAAGAGATACGATAGAGAGCTATTCACATTTGACATCTTGAAGGAAGAATATGGGATATATGCGATAAGAGGACCGAGAGGAATACCGGATTCGCTGAGTAGGGATTTATAAACAAAAGATAGATAAGGAACAGTAAGGTTAAGACATGAAAGTATATAGTGGTATTGACAATCTACCAACAGGAAGAGCTAGTGATGTAATTACAGAAGGATGCCTGGTACTTGAGGGTGGTGGATGGAAAGGATTATACACTCTCAGAGTACTTGATGCATTTATGGAAAATGGAATAAATATTAGAAGTACAGTTGGGATATCAGCTGGAGCACTCTCGGCTATAGGTTATGTGTCAGGGCAGATTGGTTGGGGCGCAAGGATAGATCTGACCTATAGACATGATAAGGAATATTGTGGAATTGGTGCGGTTATAAGGGATCATGGTGTCACAGGTTTTTCTTATCTTTATAAGGATATAGTTGAAGGATTACCACTGGATAAAAAGAAACTGATGGATCCTTCTAGAAATCTTGCTGTTGGAGTAACTAACATGCTGACTGGAGAAACTGAATATATGGAAAAGGGAAAATGTAATCTGTCAGCAGCAGTCAGAGCGTCAGCAACAGTCCCTTATGTGTCACGTCCAGTTGTAATAAAAGGAGTTCCATACCTTGACGGTGGATGCTCTACAAAGATTCCATTTCCATATGCAGTTAGAGAAGGGGCGGATAAAATCGTTGTAATAAAAACCAGAGAATGGTCATATAGAAGAGATACCGCGCCAAATAAAGTTGCTATGACAATGTATCGAAGATATCCTGAATTTGTAAAGAGCATAAATAGAGCAAATGATGACTTTAATAAAATGACAGATGACTTATATAAGCTTCATAATGAGGGGAAGATTTTCGTAATTGCTCCTTCAAAATCAGTAGAAGTAACAAGATTTGCGGGAGATATGGAAAAACTCGGAGAACTATACTGGTTAGGTTATAATGATGCAAATCAAAATATCGATAATATAAAAGAATATTTACAGCTTGTGTAGAGGATTATTATGAAAGACGCAAAGAGAGGCTTTGTTCCTTCTGATGAAAATTGGGAACATAGATCCTATAAGGAACAAGGTTTAGATATATTAGGGGAGAAGTTAAATGCAAAAAGATAATCAGGGGATAAAAGGTTTGAATTTTATAGATCGATACAGGGTGGATATGCGATATGATCATTAACACAGGACAAAGAACAGATATACCGGCTTTTTACGCCAAATGGTTTTCGAATAGAATAAAAGAGGGTTTTGTCTGTGTTCGAAATCCTTACAATCCGAATCAGGTGAGCAAGTACAGGCTGGATCCGTCTGTAGTCGATGTGATAGGGTTCTGTACAAAGAATCCGGCTCCTATGTTTCCTTATATGGATTTAATAAAGAATTTCGGTCAATACTGGTTTGTGACGCTCACTCCATACGGACGCGATATCGAGCCTAATGTTCCGGATAAACATAGGCTGATCGAGGATTTTAAGATTTTGTCGGATATGGTTGGCATGGAATCTGTTGGATGGAGGTATGATCCGATATTTCTCTCTGAAAAATATACGGCAGAATATCATTTACATGCTTTCAGGCAGATAGCGGAAAGCCTGAAGGGATATACGAAGACTGTGGTTATCAGTTTTATCGATCTGTATCCAAAAGTCAGAAAGATTTTTCCGGAGGCAAGAGAAGTCTCGCAGATTGATAGATTAAAGCTTGGGAAAGAGATGATAAAAATCGCAGCTGAATGTGGCATGACTGTTAAGGCTTGTGCTGAAGGAAATGAACTGGCGGAGTATGGGGCAGACTGCAGCGGATGTATGAAGATCAGTGATTATGAAAAGGCTATCGGAAAAAGGCTGATCGCACCGAATAAGAAGGGAGCCAGAGCAGAATGTGCATGTTACCTTTCTTGTGATATTGGCGCATATAATACCTGTATGCACCTTTGCAAGTACTGTTACGCAAATGCAGAACCGGAAACAGTGCTTGCACAGAACAAACTGCATGACATTGCATCTCCGTTCCTGATCGGAAATTATATGGAAGGTGATAAGATACATGAAGTTCCGCAGGAATCGTGGATAGACCTGCAAGAAAGATTGTTCTGACTATTAGAAGGCAGAGGGTTAAGAGAATTATGGTTTTACTTGTGATTGATGTGCAAAAGGGAATAACTGATGAGAGACTGTATGGTTATCAGCAGTTTGAAGATAATTTAAAGCAGCTGATCGATGCTTCACTCACGCCTTGGGTCGGATTTGCGTATACTTTTCCTAAGTATAGGGGGAAAAGGCGTATGGGGAAACTTCTGGAATATGCCTATGATCTTGCTGAGAAGGAAGGTCATAAGTACATTTATATTTCAACGGGTGAGGTAGGACTATATGAGAAATACGGATATACCTTCTGGAAAATGATGACGGATGTTTACGGCGATGAAAGCCGTGTGTATAGAAGGGAAATACATCATGTATAACGAATATTTGGAAAAAAGCGAATATGTGGATTACGACAATCCGGATGTCAAAAGTCTGGCAGAACGTTTAAAGGCTGAGTCGAAGGACGAATTGTCGCTTATAAAGAATACATTTTACTATGTCAGAGATGAGATAAATCATTCCTGGGATGCGCAGGACAGACGGGTTACAGTTTCTGCAAGTGATACGCTTCGGGAAGGTGTTGGAATCTGCTGGGCTAAGGCGAATCTTCTTGCGGCTCTTCTTAGAGCAAACGGTATCCCTGCAGGTTTCAGTTATCAGCGTCTGACTCTCGGGGATACGCCCGATACAGGATACTGCATTCACGCAATGAATACGGTTTATGTGAGCAGTCTCGGCAAGTGGATAAGGCTTGATGCCAGAGGAAATAAAGAAGGTGTAAATGCCGAGTTTTCAACAGATGAAGAAATCCTTGCTTTTTATATAAAATCCGAAGGTGAGATAGATTATCATGATAATCATTCCTATCCGGATTATGGACTGATGAAGGTTTTGGAAGAAAGCCGCGATGCGATAGACATGTATCTTCATCATTTGCCGGATCAGTTAACCTACAGCGTTACATATAAGATTGCTTCACCTGATGACATGGAACTCTTGATGAGCAGCCGCCTTGAAATGCTTAAGGTTGTAAATGACCTGGATTTTACTTATGAATATAGTGATGAGATAGTAAAGAGCAGCAGAGAATATTTTGAAAAAGGGGATCATACAACGGTTCTTGCTATGGACGGAAAAAGAGTGATAGGGTGCGCATCGATATGCTACATGTATATAATGCCGACCTTCGATCATCCAACTGGAAAGCGAGCTCATCTCATGAATGTATATACCATGAAAGAATGGCAGAGACAGGGTATTGCTATGAAAATGGTATCAATGCTGATAGACGAAGCCTGGAGGCAAGGTGTTACTGAAATCAGTCTTGATGCTACAGAGGAAGGACGTCCATTATATGAAAGACTTGGTTTTACCGAGTCAACAGAAGGGATGGTTCTTACAAGAACAGACAATTAGATGGAGACAGAAGATGAGTATATATAAGATTAAAGATATATTAGAAGCAGACTACGGTTGTGAGGAACATAACGATGGACCCCATGCTATTCTGGTTTTCGAAAATGATGACAAACTTGAGGTTACTGAAAAATGGATTGCTGAACAAGGAATAAAAGAAGGTAAATTCATTTGGATTCGAGAAGATGGAAGTTATCTCAAAGCGGTTCGTGTTGTCGGGGCTATCATAATGGCTGAAATGAATGGCGATGAATCTGCTGAACCTCAAAAGATGATATTTGTAACTCAGCGAGGATATGGAGACTTAAAAGATGGATGGGAGTTTCCGGGTGGTAAGATAGAAGCTAGAGAAACTCCTGAAGAGGCTATAGTCAGGGAAATAAAAGAAGAACTGGATACATTAATCAAAGTTGAGAAGTATGTTGATACTATCGAATACGATTATCCAGAATTTCATTTATCTATGGACTGTTTCCTGTGCAGTGTTGTTGAGGGTGACTTGGTTCTCAAGGAACATGAAGCAGCAAGATGGCTGACTAAGGAAACGATTGATTCAGTTGATTGGCTTCCTGCTGATGTAACTATACTTGATAAGGTTCGTGACTTGCTTTGATTATTCTTGTTTATAGGTTTAGCCGATAGTGATTAAACGAATTTACCAATTATATATTTTTTTTCAGTTACTATAAAATTGAATATACGATTTTTAAATGCTTACGAGAATATATCGAGATAATAGATTACATATGGAGGAAGAAAAGTGAGTGTTGAGAATAAAGTATATTCATATGAAGATGTTTTCGTAAAAGATAAGTTAAAACAGCTTCCAGTTAGAACAGTACTTGGAATAGATATTGGTTCGAGACAGGGCAAGGCTGTGTTGCTTCATGAGGGAAAGCTATATCTTGCCATAGAGCCTACAGGTTTTTCGATGCAGCAGACAGCAGATAATCTTAAGGCGGATCTGGTAAAGACCGCAGGCATTAGTGAAGAAGATATAGAGTTCCTGATTGGAACTGGTTACGGTCGTGTATCTATGGAGTTCAGCGATATTCCAAATGATATGCTGACGGAGATATCATGCCACGGAATGGGCGCAGCTTTCCTTAGTGAGAATATTAAAACAATTCTCGATATCGGTGGACAGGATTCTAAGATTATTAAGATAAATGGAGATAATGGTCAGGTTCTTGACTTTGCAATGAATGATAAATGTGCCGCAGGTACAGGACGTTTTCTTGAGCGTGCAGCAGAGCTTCTTGGATATGAGGTTACTCAGATTGGAGACGCATCTCTTCATGCAACTAAGATTCATGAGATCAGCAGTCAGTGTGTTGTATTTGCAGAGTCAGAGATAGTTTCTGCCAGAGCTTCCGGTGCAGAGCCTGTTGATATTCTTGCTGGAGTTCATGCTTCAGTTATCGGCCGTGTAAAGGGACTGTTCAAACGTATAGGAATTGAAAAGGAAGTACTATTTACTGGTGGAGTTTCCAACAATATTGGTATGCGTAAAGCTCTGGAAGATATGCTGGGCTTCAAGGTTGCTGTTCCTGCACTGGATTCAGTATATGCAGGTGCTCTTGGTGCTGCAATATATGCTGCTAAAAGAGCAGAAACTGAGGCTAAGAAGAATAAGGATAAGAAGGCCACTGTTGTAAATCTTAAGGCTGCAGATAATAAGGCATCTAAATCTGAGAAGGAGTCATCAGGTATTCAGGCAAGAGTTGATCTTACTTCTATAAATGCAGCTGTAGAGCAGGCTAAGCAGGACTATATAGATCACAAGGATGGTGTAAAGAATGCAGCATATATATGCGCGTATACACCTCTTGAACTTCTGGATGCTGTAGGAATTAGACATATCCGTTTATTCCATACTGGAAATGAACAGGAGATTGCTGCTGGAGAAACAGTAGTATCAAAGATAGCTTGTGATCACACTAAGAGTCTTGTCGGTGGATTTGCTGAAGGAAAGCCACTGTACCGTGCAGTAGATAAGCTATTCTTCTTCTATACATGCTCATTTATGAACTCTGCTATTAGATCCATAAATGCAAAGTATGTTCCACTTAAGAGTTATATGTTTCCTAAGCTTATGAAGGATGATAGATCTAAGGGTAATCTTGTTCAGGAGTTAGAGGAGTTCAGAAATGATCTCGAGGAATTTGTTGGACATAAGATATCTGACTCAGCTATCAGTGATAGTATCAGAAAGTATAATCTTGCAAGAAAGCTGATGAGGGAGATATCAGCATATCGTAAATCTAAGCATTCGATTCTGACAGGTCTTGAGTATCAGCAGATAACTGTTGCTTACTACTACCTTCCAGTTGATGTTCTTCTCGGAGAACTGTACCAGATACTTGGACAGCTTAAGCTTATTAAGCATAGCCGCGTAGTTCGAAAGGAACCACTTCGCATCATGCTTACAGGTGGTATTGTTACAGAGGAAGATCACAAGGTTCTTAAGATTCTTGAGGAAGACTTTGGTGCAGTGGTAGTTGTTGAGGATCATTGCAGCGGATACGCTCCATTTGTTATGACAATTCCAGAAGATAAGCCTGTGCTTGATGCTATATCTGAAGGATACATTGGTAAGGCACCATGTGCTAATCAAAAACCTCTTACACTTCGAGGAGAGAGAACGCTCGAGTTTGCAAATGAATATCTTCCTGATGGTGTTGTGTACTACTTTATGCAGTTCTGCCCAACGCATGGTATGGCTAAGCAGACCATCATGGAACAGCTGAATGAGAATGGCTACCCATCAATAGATATATCTGGAAGCTACTCATCAGGAGATGAGGGTCAGCTACGAACCAGACTCGAAGCATTTATAGAAATACTTAAGAAGAAGAGAGGTGAGAAGAGTGCTTGAATCACAGAAGGATTATCTAAAATATGTGCGCGATGAGTCACATACTTACTCACATGCTACTGTAAGACTGATGGATATTGCACTGAACTTGGTGGAGTATGCAAGAGATCTTGTGGACCAGGGCGAGAAGGTAGTCTGGGAAGCTCAGGCTATGGATGCGCCAGTTATATATGCCAGTGGTGGAATCCCATTTTCATATATTGAGCTATGCAGACTTGGAACTAAGAAGGCAAATGCTTATGTTGAAGATCAGCTTCAGGTACCTGGTGATGTATGCTCTATGGTTAAGGTTATGCTGGGCGAGATGCATTTTATCGGAAAGGAGCATGCACAGTATATACATAGCTATACTGGCGTATGTGAACCATTCAATCTTGCCTTTGAACTTCTTGAGAAGGAAGGCTTTGAGATAAAGTATCAGGATACACCTATCACAGCTGCAAAGGATATCTCTGTAGAGAAGTATAATCACCTGTTCCAGCGCCGCGTTGATGATATACAGGAAGTGGCACATTGGATCAGTGGTAAGGATATAGATGAAGATAGATTGAAGGAAGAGATAATAAGATTCAACAGAACTCTTGGAAAGGTTAACCAGATCAATTCACTTCGTAAGAAGCATAAGACATATCTGGCAAATCTTCCTTCGGCATATATTATTCTTGGTATCGGTAACTACTTCGGAAGACCGGATGAGTATGAAGATATTCTGGATGAGTTTATTCAGGAACTTACGAATCTTCCAGAGGGCTCATATAATGATGATGTTATCCCTCTTGTATGGAGTGGCGCCAGAAGTGTTGATTTCGGAATATGTCATTCACTTGATCTTGCAGGTGGAATACTTCTCGACTGGAATGTTCCAACAGGACTTCATAATTACTTCGCTGAGGATGAACCACCTATCGATGCGATAGTTCACTATACATTAGGATATAAGGATAAGAAGGTAGAAGAGAGAATGGGACCTGCCTTCCTATCTAAGATGATACAAGAGCAGGGAGCAAAGGGGGTTCTATTCTATAACTATATGGGTTGCCCGATGTGTGCAGTTAATACCAATCTAACGGGCGGCTTTGTGAAAGAAAGCCTTAACCTGCCATATCTATCGCTTGATGGAAGCTTCCCAACAGAACCGCCAACAGGCCAGTTACTGACACGTGTAGAAGCATTTGTAGAAATGATAAGAGACGCATAGGATTATGTCCTAAGTGCTTTAGTGAGATATAAAAAAATGAGTCACCCTTACGTCGGACGTAAAGGTGACTCATTTTTATAAATCTTTCGAGATGTAAAGTGTATCGTCAGTCTCAAGGAAATCTTTCTTTTCGCGTTCTTCCATAAGATCCATGGCGGATTCTTTTGGGGCATTTGGATCAGTTGATTCAGATACCTTTGCGGCGTCTTCATCATTTGACTTATCTGATTCTGACTTTCCTACTGTGAGAGCTCTAAGAATATAGATTCCTGCGATTATTACTATAGTTACGATAAATATACCTAGTAGACCGATTCCCATGATTGGGAGAGAATCCATAAATGCGTCTATATCAATTTTCATGCTTAATTTCCTCCTATCGTGCTATCAGGTTAAGAATCAGACCACCAGCTATTACAGATGCAATCTGACCTGAAACATTTATACCAATTGTATGTGCAAGAAGGAAGTTTGAACTATCCTCTTCAAGACCAAGCTGATGTACGACTCTGGCTGACATAGGGAAAGCAGAGATTCCAGCAGCTCCGATCATAGGATTAATCTTCTTCTTTGAGAAGAGATTTATAAGCTTAGCGAATAGAACACCACCAGCAGTATCGAAGATAAATGCTATAAGTCCGAGACCTAGTATAAGCAGCGTCTGTGGATTTAAGAATGCATCTGCTTGCATCTTCTCAGCGATTGTTATTCCGAGGAATAAAGTGATGAGATTTGCAAGATCAGACTGTGCTGTCTCAGAAAGTGAATCAAGTACGCCACATTCTCTGATAAGGTTACCAAACATAAGGAAACCTATAAGAGCTACTGCATTTGGTGCAACAAGTCCGGTAAGAATAGTTACGAAGATTGGGAATATGATCTTAGCTGTCTTTGATACATTTCCGGCTGTATATTCCATACGAATCTTACGCTCTTTCTTTGTTGTAAGAAGCTTGATGATTGGTGGCTGTACGATAGGTACAAGAGCCATGTATGAATATGCAGCTACGATAATGGCACCGATATACTTCGTTCCAAAGTAGTTTGCAACGAATATAGATGTTGGGCCGTCAGCGGCACCGATTATAGCGATAGAAGCTGCGTCTCTAAGTTCAAATCCAAAGAGTGATGCAAGACTCAGAGTGAAGAAGATACCAAACTGAGCTGCGGCACCAAATATCATAAGTTTTGGATTTGATAGCAGTGGTCCGAAATCAATCATTGCACCAATTCCGACAAAAAGCAGAAGAGGGAAGAGTTCATTTGCTATACCACTTTCGAAAAGTATTGAGATTGGTCCTTCCTGAAGGATATCGCCTACCATCTGAGATATGGCGCCGGACATAGGAAGGTTAACCAGTATGGTACCGAAACCTATTGGGAGAAGAAGTGTTGGTTCCATTTTCTTCTTAATAGCGAGGTATATGAGTATGCCTCCTATAGCCCACATTATAACTTGCTTATAATCTAGGTTTGTTACATTGGAAAACAGTGATAAAAGTTCACCCATAGATGTTTACTCCTTTTAAAGAATTCTTTTGAAAAGCTAGTGATTTGCAGAGCAAATCGTTTCCTATTATATCATTATTGGAATTCATTCTCAATATTCGCAAATAATTGTTGGTTGACAAATGAAATATCAAGTATTAACATATGAACAAATGAGCATATAAAAATAATGTGAAAGAGGTAAGAGCATGTCGAGTAAGAAAGTAAGTCAAAATATGTATAAAATAATGTCATCTAGTTATGACATTTTAGATAGGACATTTTTTAGGGATAATGGAAGTAAAGATGGCAGGAATCCGAGAGAAGTTTTAGCTGAACTGATTCCGGATGAGAAGTGTACGGTTCTTGAGATGTGCTGTGGAACAGCCAGCAATGGAATTGGTGTTGCTATCAAGAAGCCAAATGTGAGACTTGTAGGATTAGATAGATCGAAATCTATGCTAATGAAAGCAAGGCAGAAAGTACAAAGTCTCGATCTTAAAAATGTAAAGCTGATCTGCAGAGATGCTACAGATACAGGTCTAAAGGACGAGATGTTTGATTATATTATCTTAGGACTAGTTCTTCATGAATGTAATCCTGACCTTTGGAAAGGAATACTATCGGAAGTATACAGACTTCTTAAGAAGGACGGACACCTTATAGTTCTTGATTGGGAGAGACAATCAGGGCTGTCTAACAAGATAAAATTCGCGCCTATGTATATCACTGAAAATATATGTACTCCAAAGCATTTTTTGGAATACTTTAATAGTGATAAGGCAGTATTTTTCTCCAGATTTGGTTTTAAGGCCGAGAAGAATATCAGATGTAAATATACATTTGTGATGAGCCTGAAGAAAGACGAATCATATACTTCTAAAAGAACATCATCAGGATATGGGGGTTATTAAAAAACTAGCCTTTAGATATTATGGCAGACATATGATGAATCGAAATGTGAAAAAGATTAGAGGTGGTTTTTGACATGAAGAACTATGTTAAAGATAGTCAGAAACTTCCAATGTTTGGAGTGGGTCCTTATCTCGTCGGAAGTTTAGGGGCTCTTACATTGGCTGGTATGCTGCTTTCTGGAAATATACTAAAATCTGGAATACTGGGTGGATTTTGGGTTATAATATTCAGAGTTATTGGAACTCTTATTTTATTATCAGGACTGGCTATCTGGTTTATAGGGGCTATGAAATCTGATATGGACGACAGCATTATCGAGAACAGACTTCAAACAGGTGGTATATATGCCTGGGTAAGAAATCCAATGTATAGTGGCGTGTGGTATACAATCATAGGAATAGGACTGATGTGTCATAATTGGTGGCTTATAGTAATCCAGATTATCAACTGGGGGATTATGACCATAGTTTTGAAGAATACAGAAGAGAAGTGGCTTGAAAATCTGTACGGAGAGGAGTATATGGAATATAAGTCACAGGTGAACAGATGTATTTTGTGGTTCCCAAGAAAGAAATAATGCATTTGGAGTGGATGACACGGTATATGGATATAATAAATATGACATAAGGGTGGAAATGATATTGAATAATAAGATGACAGTTATAGTGGATAATACTTCATTTGATGGTATTAAAGGTGAGTGGGGGCTTTCTATCTTGGTGGAACATGATGGAAAGAGTATCCTGGTTGATGCGGGGGCGTCAGATCTCTTTACTGAAAATATGAAAAAACTTGGAAAGAACATCGAGGATATAGATTACGGAGTTCTAAGTCACGCGCATTATGATCATGCAAATGGTATACCAAGATTTTTCGAGGAGAATAAAAAGTCAAAGTTCTATCTCAGAGAAACTACTGCCGAAAACTGTTATGCTAAGAAGTTCATTTTCAAGAAATATATAGGAATTCCGAAGAAGATGACTAAGAATTATTCGGACAGGATAGAGTATGTATCTGGTGATTATAAGCTGTGTGAAGGAGCATATCTTATACCTCATAAGACGCCTGGTCTTGAGAAAATAGGTCAGCGTGAATTGATGTATCAAAAGACAAAGGACGGCTGGAAACCTGACAACTTCTCACATGAACAGAGTCTTGTATTTGAAACAGATAAAGGTCTTGTGATAATCAATAGCTGTTCTCACGGAGGAGCTGTTAATATCATAAATGAGGTGAAGCAGACATTTCCAGATAAGCATATCTATGGCCTGATCGGCGGCTTCCATCTCTTTAATAAGTCTGAAGAAGAAGTAAAAAATGTAGCTCAAAATATCCTGGATACAGGAATCGATTATGTATGCACTGGTCACTGTACTAAGGACAGAGCTTATGGAATAATGAAAGAGATACTAGGTGACAGACTCCAGCAGCTTCATGTTGGTCTTGTAGTAGACTTCAATATATAATATAACTAAAGGATTATTACACTGAATGGAATAGTTGAATAAATTATATAGGATTTATAAAGACTTCCTGTTTATGAAATTATAGGAAAATACTATGTTACATGTAGCTATATGTGATGATGAAAAGAAAATATTAGATGATCTGTTCGAGCAAGTCAGATGGACTTTTGAAGATGCAGATATATCTTGTTATTCAGATGGAAAGAGTTTGATATCAGATAATGAGAAGAGTCTTTTTGATATTATAATGCTGGATATAGATATGCCTGAAATTAGTGGTTTTTCAGTTGCAGAGAGCATTCAGAAAATGGCAGTAAAACCTCTAATTATATTTGTAACAAGTCATGATGAACTTGTGTATGACAGCCTGATGCTTCATCCCTTTGGCTTTGTCAGGAAGTCTCATATGGATGTTGAGCTGGAAAAAGTTCTTAAGGATGCTGAAGAAGAAGTGGCTTCAAGGGAGAAGCATTTCTTCTTTCATACTGCATCTGGCAATGTGAAGCTGAGACTGGAGGATATCCTATACTTTGAATCAGAAGGTAATTATATAAAGGTCATTACAGATGATGAGGAGTATAGGTTCAGGGAGACTTTGCAGACTCTCGAAATGTCCCTTTCGTCAGATGGATTTGTCAGAATTCATAAGGGATTTCTGCTGAATCAGGGTAGCGTAAAAATGATTAAATCAGATTCAGTTATACTGTGTAACGACGTACAGCTTCCATTTGGAAGAAGCTATCTGGAGTCTGCGAGAAAAAAGCTTATGAGAGGCATGATCAGGTAATGGGAGATATGACAGGTGATTGGTAGAAAAGCAGAGCGAGAGAAAGAGTTAGAAGCACTGTCGGAAAAGTATGATAAGTTATTTTCGGATTTTCAGGAGCTTAAGTTTTCACTTGGCGAAATGAAAGCGAGTGCCGATGAGATTGAAAAGCAGAGTGAAGAGATAAGACAGCTTCATGAAAGCATGAGGAGCCTGAAGCATGATATGAAGGATCATCTGATGGTTACTCTTTCATATCTGAATGATGGTGATGAAGAAGCGGCCTGCGCGTACATTTCCCAGATAATAAATAAGCTGAATGCTATTCATAGTTATATAGAAACAGGAAACTCTCTGCTGAATCATATATTAAATGAGAAGCTTTCGGAAGCTCGGACTAATGGAATAGATGTTAAGGCAGAGGTTGAAAATCTGGCTTTTGAAAGAATGGAAAGTATGGACTTTTCTGCGCTACTTACAAATATGCTTGATAATGCGATTTGTGCCTCTTTGTTAGAGAAGGAGAGGGACAAGTCAGCAGAAATGATAGTTAAAGTTTATAAAAATAAAGGTTATGATTCTATAGTAGTTAAGAATCGAATCTCCGAGTCTGTACTGGAGGATAATCCAGAACTTACGACTACTAAGGAAGATTCAGACGAACACGGGAAGGGAGTTCCTCAGATTAGAGATATAGCTGAGAAGTATGAAGGAATGTACGACTTCTATGAAGAGGATGGCTACTTTATATCCTGTGTGTTTATCCCTATATAGATACCGTTTATCCCACAGCCCTTGCAGGAGTATCAAGCAAGGGCTATTCTATTTTTGTGATTCCTAAGGCAGGTACACATTATGATTAATATCGAAAATGTATCCAAGTTCATATTGTCTGATATATCACTCAGTATTCCGAAAGGCTGTGTGGTTGGACTGATAGGTGCTACCGGTTCGGGGAAGACTACCCTTGTAAAGCTTGTATCGGGACTTCTTCTTCCTGAATCAGGAAGAGTAAGTGTAATGTGTAAAAATCCTGTTACAAATCGTGGCAGATATGGTTCAAAGCTTAGCGTTTTTTTAACCGGTGTACCACTGATTGAAAACGAAGATAGTGCTCTTGTTGGAATGGATATGATAAGAAATATTTACGCCATTCCAAGAGACAAGTTTGAAAAAGACTATGCGGAGCTTTCTAAAAGATTAGGCTTTGAAAATTACGAAAATGAAAAGCTGAAGAATCTTTCAACTGGGCAGCGTAGAAGGGTAGAGCTTGCAGCTGCATTTATCCTAAATGCTGATCTTATGATCTTAGATGAACCGGATGTTGGACTGGATGAAGAGGGTAAGATGATATTTGAAGAGCTGGTTAGGGAGAGAGCAAAAAGTGGGACCACATTTCTCATCACTTCTCATAACCTGACCGAGGTTTCAAATCTTTGTGACAGGATTGCAATTCTTTCTGACGGTGAACTTACATTTTATGGAAGTGAGCGAGTTCTGAGAAGTCAGCATCTACCTGTTAATACAATGACAGTTGTGTTTGATGGACCAATTCCGAGTATCGATGATCTGCCAATCGTGAGATACAAGATAGAGGGGAACAATGCTGCATATGATTATAATTCGAAGTATATCACAGCGGCGGAACTGATAAATGTACTGATGAAACAAACCAGGATACTCGATGTTAAGATTAAAAAGCCTGACCTTGAGGAGATAATTATAAACATGAAATAGGTGTCAAAAGATACGAGGGGAGTAAGAGAATGAGTTTCATAGAAGTAGATAATATCTGTAAAAAGTATAAGGTCAGTAAGAGGAAAAGTGGTATCCCTGGCATGGTAGCCAATCTCTTTGCTCCGAAGTTCGAGGATAAAGAGGCTGTTAAGAATATCAGTTTTTCTATAGATAAGGGCGAAATGGTTGGTTTCGTGGGACCTAATGGAGCTGGAAAATCAACGACAATCAAGATGCTTTCAGGTATTCTCTATCCTGACAGTGGAAGTATAAGCGTGGGAAATACTATTCCTTATAAACAGAGAAAAGAGTATGTGGGTAGGATTGGAGTTGTATTTGGCCAGAAGTCTCAGCTTCAGTGGGACCTTCCAGTGATTGACAGCTTTGAACTGCTGAAGGCAATCTACAGTGTTCCAGACGATGTATATAAGAAAAACTTGGATAGATATACTGAACTCCTGGATATGAGCAAGTTTCTTAAGCAGCCTGTAAGACAGCTTTCTCTGGGACAGAGGATGAGAGCTGATATAGCTGCTGCACTTCTTCACAGCCCTGAGATAGTTTTCTTCGATGAACCTACCATAGGAGTTGATGTTGTGGGTAAGGAAAATATTAGAAACTTCATCAGAGAGCTTAATGCCGAAGATAAAGTAACTATGCTATTTACTACTCACGATATGCAGGATATAGAGAAGACCTGTAACCGTCTCATTATTATCAATAAAGGTTCGAAAATCTATGATGGAACTCTGGATGGTGTAAGGAAGCTACATGGTTCGTCCAGACAGCTGGATGTATTTTTTGCAAATGATGTCAGTGTGAGTCCTATTCCAAATGTAGAGATAGAAGAAGTGGATAAGAGACATAGTCAGCTGATCTTTGACGGAAAGAAGGTTCATATAAATGATCTGATGTCGCATCTCTTATCAACCTATAACGTAAAAGATATGAGTATAGCAGAGCCTGATATTGACAGCATCATCAGGAAGATTTATAGCAAGGAAAAGGTGGCATAATGAGACTGGAATCATATTTCGCTTACGCGAAGAAAACATTCTTAGGTAAAAGTGCATATAGATTCAATCACCTTATGGGAATACTTTCAACTGTTCTTCAGTTCTTTATATTCTATGAGATATACAGGTCACTCTATGGAACGGGAAAAAGCGTAGATGGAATAACCATGTCTATGGTGACAACTAATTTTGTGCTGTCTCTCGGTCTTAGTACGATATTTTCACCAAATGATTATTTTCTTCCTGGCAGAATCTGGGATGGAAGTATCTCTACAGAGTTGCTTCGTCCTATGAGTTTCAAGGGAAGGATGATAGCAGAAAATGTAGGCGAATCATTTTTTAATCTTATATTCAAGTTCATCCCGGTTCTTCTTATAGCCATATTTACAACAGGAATGGAAAAGCCGGCCGGAGCGCTAAATATGGTTCTTTTCGTAGTAAGTGCTATTCTTGGTTATGGAGTACTTTTTACCATTAGCTTTCTGGTGCAGATGACAGCCTTCTGGCTGATAAATATATGGAGCCTTATCACTATTAAGGATGTCCTGGTAAATGTATTATCTGGTAAAATGATACCTCTCTGGTTTATGCCAGTATGGATGCTTGGAGTTCTTAAGTTTACTCCATTTGCATCGATATATTTTACACCTGTAGAAATCTATCTGGGACAGCTGTCAGGAAGAGAAACACTTATCAAATGTCTGGTGCAGATAGTATGGATTGTAATTATTTTTTTGATGGGAAATGTACTGTGGAATAAGGGGCAGAAGAAGCTCGTGGTTCAGGGAGGATAGATAGTTGGGCGATACATTACATTTAATAACTGTATATAGTAAGACTACTGCAAAAGCCTGGTTCCAATATAGAGTAGATGCATTTTTAAGGTCACTGGCAGTATTCCTTAGGGAAGCAACAGGGATTATAGTTATATATTTTACGTTGCTTAAGTTTGACACATTAAGCGGCTGGAATATCTATGAAATGCTTTTCCTCTTTAGCCTGCTGTTTTTGACTTATGGAATCATGATCATCTTCTTTACAGGTCTTAGAGATTTTGGAAAAACTGTAAGGGATGGAAGCTTTGACAGGTTTATGCTGAGACCGAGAGGACTTCTCTTTCAGATTCTTTTCGCAAATGCAGACTGGTTTGCGGCCATAGGACATGGAGGCCTAGGCATCACGCTTTTTATACTTTCAGCTGGTAAGGTAGGTATAAAATGGAGTGGAGCAAATATCTGTTACTATCTTATAACTGTAGCAGGCGGAGTTCTGATACAGGGAGCGGTATTTCTTTTTATTGCAACGCTGAACATATATCTCCTTCAAACTGACAGCCTGAAGGAAATGCTTTACTGGGATATGCGTAAGTTTGCCGGATATCCAATCAGTATCTTTAATAAGTTTATACAGACTCTTATAATATATGTTATGCCATTTGCCTTTGTAAACTATTTTCCTGCCCAGTATTTTCTTAGGAAAGAAGATATGACAGCCTATCCGGAAGTATATATATACCTTACTCCGGTTGTAGGTATAGCAATGTACATACTTGCATATCTTTTTTGGAGATATTCTATAAGATTTTATAAGAGTTCTGGAAATTGATTAGACTACGGATTTATGCGCTTTAGGTATTCCTCAAGTGTAGCCTTGATTTCATCAGGAGAATCAGTCATTCCGCGGTCGACCCATTTGAAGATGATATTCCATATGGCTCCGATATTGAAAGCAATCAGGTAGTCGGGATCAAGCTCTCCAATCATCTGGGCAAATGGATTTCCACTCATATCAAGGGAACGGTTTAACTCTGGGATTACTTCATTTAGTTTTAGTAGAAGTAGATATAGAAGATTATTCTTATGAAGTAGTCCAAGCAGTTCTCTGTTCTTATCGCAGAATTCAAAGATTACTGAAAGGGGACCACCCGGAGACGAAGTCAGTGCAACTACATATTCATGTATCGCGTTAGATATAATAGCATCCAGAACATCATCTTTCGAAGAAAAGTTATTGTAAAATGTTTTTCTTTCCAGTGGTGTTTCAAGGACAATCTGCTTTACAGATATCTCAGAATAAGAGTGATCCTGCATTAGTTTAAGTAATGCATTGGTGATCTCTTTTTTTGATCTTATGGAAGAGGGGTTTAAAGATTTATTCATAACAAGCTCCTGGTTGTTTTATTTATTTGTTGTTTTAGTGTCAACTTTTTTAGTGTTAGCTCTTTTAGTGTTAGCTTTTGTTAATCCCATGGCTTGTTCCATAGGTGTTTTAACAAAATGATTTGTGATAGCGATAACTCTTCCGATAAGCAGCATTGAAGCGATTGTTCCGATACCAACTCCGATAATCTTTCCATTTGCTATAAGACAGAGTATGCACGTTATGGCAACGCAGGAGATGTCGAATATATTTTTTGTAAGTCCCATACTTTTACCAATGCATTCAGATATGGTGTGGACGATTCCGTCTGCTGGATTTGGGACGAGTCTTGGATTAACTGTCAGGACGACGCCCCAACCTGTAAGAAGTATAGCGGCAAGAAGTACGACGAATCTTCCACCGATAGAACCCCAGAATGATCCGTCATAAACAGTCTTAAAATCCGGAAGCATATTGTCGAATATATTCATGAATCTTGTGAAGACTATACTGAATGGAATCTGAAGTATAGAAAGCCAAAACTCTCTTTTCTCTTTTCTTATTCCACGGAGAATCATTTCTATAATAACAAATGAGGAATACATAACCAGTGATGTATTAGCAAAGTTAAGATTCCATATGTGAGCGATGGAATATGAGATTGTAATTATGGAAGATACTCCCAGCGATGCTTTTGTATTAAGCACTATACCGAATGCAAGAACTACAATTCCCAGAAGATATAGTACTGCACGAATTAAATGTTTTTTCATAATATAGTTTGTCCTTTATTTTTTGTAGATTACAGTAATCATTTCCTTGTGATATGAACTTACACATATTTACAAGATTGAGTAACTTTTTCTAGATGTATTTACTCGCATATCAATCAAGGGTATCATAAAGCTGTAAGTTACACAAGTGTGTAATTGGAGGACTTTATGAAAGAATATATTTTATTATTGCCTATTATATTTATATTTCATGATATGGAGGAAGTGGTAGGATTTGGATATTTCTTTAAGAAGAATCCTGATCTATACGATAGATTTCCGAGAGTCATGAAGGCATATCGGAACTTTAAGACGGAAGGCTTTGCAGCAGCTGTTTACGAAGAGTTTATTCCATTTTTTGGAGTGAGCCTGCTGGCATATTATTTTCCCAATAAGGTGCTTATTTCTACGTGGTACGGACTGTTCCTTGCACTTGCGGGACATTTTATAATTCATATTGGACAAACGATTTATCTTAGGAAATATATTCCAAGTTTTGTTACGAGTCTAATATGTTTACCTGTCAGCGTGAACATTCTTCTTAGATGTACGAGGGTGATGATGTTTAATACGGTAACAATTCTAATCATAATTGTGAGTATTCTTCTTATGATGCTTAATTTGAAACTGGCTCATAAACTGGCTCATTTTGTGAATGATAGGATGAAAGAATTAATTGAAGTGTGACGGGGTGTAGGAAGATGAAAGTCATAATAATAAATGGGAGTCCAAGAATAAGTGGAGTTACAGCAACTACATTACATGTGTTGGAAAAGGAATTACTGGATAGTGATGTGGAGGTGGATTTTGTCAACCTTAGTGAGATAGAGATGGCCCACTGTCTGGGATGTTGCTCCTGCTACAGGACCGGACATTGTTGTATACGAGATGATGCAGAGAAGTTATCTAAGCTAATTGCGGAAGCGGATGGAATAATCCTGGGGACACCAACCTATGCAAGTAATGTGACAGGTCTTATGAAGGATTTTATTGATAGAGGTCATTTTGTTATAGAGCAGTTGTTGCATGGGAAAGCATGTGTTATTGTTGCAACAGGTGAGAACTATGGAAATAAGGATGCGGCAAAGGTTCTTAAAAATCTTGTTATATATTCAGGTGGAAAACTCAGCGGCAGTATAGTTTTTAAAGCGCCATTTAATAGTATCGATTTTGAGAGAGAAAAGATAGATATAAAATGCCTCAAGGTTGCCAGGAAAATGATAAGAGACATGCACAGTGGAAAGGCGCATCCTATGCAAAGTTTGATACATTTTATTGTTCTGAATATAGGAATAAGATCTTTTGTTATAAAGAAGGGAAAGCTATACCAGGGAGTGATAGCTAAGTGGGAGGCGCTTGGAATATGAAGATGCATATTTCGGTTATTATACCGGCGCATAATGAAGAAAAATATATAAAGAGATGTATAGATTCCGTAAAGAAGGCAGATTCTGTATTTCCAGGGACTACAGAGATAATCGTGGTTTGTAACAGATGTACGGATAATACAGAAAATATTGCCCGGGAAAATGGAGCCAATACTCTAATAAATGAAGACAGATGTATCGCAAAAGTTCGTAATGCAGGAATAGCAGCAGCAAAGGGGAGAATTATAGTCACTATAGATGCTGACAACCGTATGACGAAGAATACTCTTTGTGAGATTTATGCTTTGCTAAGAAGTGGAAAATATATCGGAGGTGGTGCACCTATCCGTTTTGAGAGATATTCATTTCCTCTATGGTGTAATGATATTCTGTGTAGAGTTGCATTTGGAGTTACGGGACTATATTGTGGAATATTCTGGACGGAAAAAAGAACATTTGATGCAATCGGAGGTTTTGTGGATAAGAAGGCAATGGAGGATGTGGCCACTGCAAAGTTACTGAAAAAATATGGAAAAAAGAAAGGGAAGAAATATACAACTCTTCGACGGAACTATCTTATTAATTCTACCAGGAAGTACGATGATTTGGGTGACTGGTTATATCTCAAGCTAATGATCAAGAATGCAGGAACGCTTCTCAAGGCAGTTATGGGAGACAAAACCGGAATGGATAAAATGTTGGATGAAATGTTTTATGAATATAATGGGTAATAATATGCTTGACCCGGCCGTTTGGGCCGGGTTTATTATTTCTCCGATAAAACTTTAGGAGGAATAAAAATGAAGGATTTAAGTCTTATGACCTGGAAGGAAATTAAGGAAGTTGATAAAGACAGAAGCATAGTTTTTGCTGTTATGGCACCTATTGAAGAGCATGGCTGGCATCTGCCTTTAGCTACTGACATGGTTGAAGGAGAGTTCTGGAGCAGAAATGCAGCTGAAACGCTTGAAAGAGCAATTGATGTGGATTGTTATTATCTACCCACATTTCCAATAGCGGCTGCTTCAGTAAATGAATTCTATGGTTCATTTCACTTCAGTATGCGGACAACATATGAAGTGGCTTATGGAATATTAGATAGTCTATGTTGTATGGGATTTGAGCATGTTATAATGATTGCATCTCATGCAGATCCACAGCATCAGATAGCTGTAGAGAAAGCGGTAAGAAAAATAAATAGAAAGTACGGTATATCAGCCTTTGCGCCTATGGGGCAGATATTCATGGGAGTCGGAGTTAACCCCTCTGAGAAACTTGAAACCTTTGAGAAGGAATATCCGAATGATTTCCACGCAGGATGGATAGAGACATCAAGTCTGCTTGCGATGGATGAAGGCTATGCTCGAGACGGTTATCAAGATTTACCAGATTCGAAAATATCAGATAAGGATATGATTTCGCAGAAGAAACAACTGAAGGCTATGGGAAAGTATGGATATCTTGGATGTCCGAGAGTTGCATCGAAAGAGCTTGGAAAAGAGTTAAATGATAACTGTATTGATTCGATTGTAGATGCGGTAACTAAGTTTTATAGAAGAGATGGATATCAGAAGTATTCAGATTATTTTCTATATAAGATACTTCCACTGCATTTGGGATTTTTTGGAAAAGTTAGAAGAAAGAAGGTGATAGGATAATGTATACCAGTGGACAATTTGCAATGATTGGAAATGTAGGAAGAAAAGCTCTTCGTTTATATCGTGAAGAGGGGCTGCTGGTTCCTGCTATGCAATGTGAAGAAAATGGATATTACTATTATGACGAATCACAGCTTTCGAAACTTGCGACAATAAAACGCCTAAGGAGTATAGGGATTTCTTTATTTGAGATAAAGCAGATTCTAAGTGGAGAAGTATCTGAGGAAGAGATTCTTTCAAGCAAGATTAAAGAAACTGATGACCTGCTAAGAGATATGAAGAAAATGGTCTCAGATAAGAAAATAGATGGAGAAAAAGAAGAAACAGATAACCTTCTGATAGAACCAGATATCAGACCTTTTGAAAGCTGTGTCTGTTTATATGTTGATGAAAATGTTGAACTTGAGAAACTTGGAATATCTGTTGGAAAGCTATATGAAGTGGTGGCTCGTAAAGGTGTCGAAGCGGCAGGAAGTCATTTTGTAAGATATGATGGATTAAAGGATGATGCAAGGTTTGCTATGAAAACCTGTCTTCCGGTTAAAGATTATAGTGGTGAGGATACCATAGAACTATTCGAAGAAAGCTGTCTTCATATAAACTTTCAAGGTGGGTTCTCGAAAGTATCTGATGCGCATAAGATAATACGCCAGTATGCAGAAGAACATTTAATAGAACTTTCGGAACGAGTATACGAAGTATATAATCAAGATATGTCGGTTGATCTATATTATGTTATATAGGTATATAGACTATATATATTTTCTTGAGAAGATAACTACTCCGATAAATGAGAGAAGCTGTGCAATCATTACGCGCACGATCATCATTTCATCTGTTCCGCTTTCTGTAGTTATATGAAGCAAATTAGTGGCGATACAGTTATTGAAGAAATGGTCGGCCATTCCTGCATATAAGCTGCCGGTCATTCTATACAGAAGCCCCCACTTTATACCCATCATTCCTGCAAGGATGATATATCCAACACCGAGTCCGATAAATGCACCGATACCGATATCGCCGTCGAGCAAATTGTGAAGAGGTGTTACTATATGCCATACTCCGAAGAGGAGTGCCTGGAAAAGGAGTGCAAACTTTGGAGAATGATTGGTAGCAATCAGTTTATTAAAAAGTCCTCTGAAAGTTCCTTCTTCCATGATTACGTTTATTATATTGAAGAAGATACAAATAAGGATAAAACCGATTCCGGTATGGATTTCTGCATCTCCAGTAAGCGAGAACCCTGTGGTAAAGATACCGAAACTAACATTGTGTCCCTGGCTCTTCAGAATGATAACTTCTACGCTATAAGCAATTGAAAATGAAACCAAAGCGAGAAGAAGACCAAGGCTGATGCTCTTTAATCCGTAGCCTGTAATGAGCCCCTTCTTAAATCCTATATCTTCACCTTTCCAGTTGATAAGCTTTAGGATAACTACTATCATGATTATTCCGAATACTTTGTTGATGAAGTTTTCGCCAAGTACAGTTTCATCCATTCGAAGGAAGATGGCCTCAAACCCGTGAACAAGGATTAATACTGCAAATATAATAAGGCAAGATTTAATTGTGTTATTTTTGATTCTTTCTGACATTTCTTTTAATCCCCTAAGTAATTTCTTGTGTGATTCTTTAGCAGGTAATCAATGTATTACCTGTGTCTGAGGATATATTACAGTATTACAAAGAATAGTTCTTTATATGATTCTTCTGTATTTCTAAATTGATTCTTAAATGTCAATATTCATGGTCTTCATACCCACAAAAAAGTGGGTAATGTTCAATTCCTGGAAACTGCGATATTCTTCCGTTAATAATAGAAGAATTTGTAAGTCATTTGCAGGAGGAGAATCAAGGTGAAAAAGGAGATTATTACTGAGAATAATAATGAGCGAATAAAAGAAGCGTTACTACTGATCGATATCCAGGATATTTATTTCACACCAGGGCCTATGCTTCTACATAAACCAGGATGTGCGGCAAAAAATGCTGCGCGGGTTTTGGAGAAGTTCAGAACAGAGGATAAAACTGTAATCCATGTCCAGCATAACTTCAAGGTTCTATCGGGAATACATAGTCTTGTAAAACCGAAAGAAGGAGAGAAGATAGTTCATAAAGAATATCCCAGTTCATTTCTCGGAACTGATCTTCGTAAGTATTTGCTGGAGAACGAGATTACAGACATAGTGGTTGCCGGGATGATGTCCCACATGTGTGTAGATACAACAGTTAGAGCTTGTCAGGACTATGGATATAATGTTACTTTAATAGATGATGCTTGTACTACTATGTCGCTTAAACATGATGGGAAAAAGATAGATGCTGAGACGGTACATGCAGTATATATGGCATCACTTGCTGATGGATTCGCAAATGTAATTAAAACAGATGAATATCTGAGAGATTAGTTTGCAGAAATATAAGCTTGGTTTAATAAATTTATCAGGATGGAAAGCTATGAAGATAAGGGATGATTATACCTGCCCACTTGAAATAGTTCATGACATAATAAAAGGTAAATGGAAAACAATAATCTTATATCAGATGAAGGACGGCCCAAAGGGGCTTGCCGAACTAGAGCGGGAGATAGAAGGCATTACTCAGAAGATGCTTCTTGAACAGCTGAAGGAACTTATTGAATTCGGTCTAGTGGAAAAAAAGTCCTTCGACGGATATCCCCTTCGTGTCGAGTATTCGATAACCGAGAGGCGTGGACGTAAGATGATCGAGGCCATAGATATCATGCAGATGGTAGGTGTTGATTATATGATTGAAAATGAAATGACTGACGCACTTATTAATAAGGGGATACTATCTGAAAATGAATTATGCAGGCTAGTGAAGGAAGCAGCTGAAGGAAATGATCCGTTGGTAGATAAGAAAGGGGAATAGACGGAAATGCCAGATAAGAAAGCATTTATAATTATTGATCTTCAGAAAGATTATCTGTGGGACAAGAGAAAAGATATGTTCACTTATGACACAGAAAAGCTTGTGGGAAATGTAAATAGAGCCATAGCTTCTTATAAGGAAAAAGGCTACGATATCATTTACATTAAGCACATTTTGCCTAAGGTGATGTGGGGAGTTGGCTTTTCGATTAAGGGAACTGAAGGAGCAGAACTTTACGAAGGACTGGATATAGTTTCCAACCTATGCTTTGAGAAGAACCGTTCAGACTCCTACACTTCAAAAGCTTTTAGAGAGCATATGGAAAAGACAGGATATAGTGAGGTTGTCCTTTCAGGACTTGATGAATGTGGCTGTGTGGGAGCTACAGCAAAGGGAGCAGTAAAGACAGAAATCAAGGTGAAAATGCTGGGAGAATGTATCGGTAGCAGATTTCCAGAGGGGAAAGTCCAGAACATGAGACAGCAGTTAACAGCATTAGGAGTAGAATACTTATGAGAATGCTGAATATAACAGTTGCGATTATATATTAGATATAAAATGTGTTGACAGATTAAAAATCGGATAGTATTCTAAGAACATCTTTTTTCAACATCTATTTTATTCAAGGAGTTATATTACATGCGTAGATCAGTTCTCGCAACTTCACATGTGTGGATGAGATCATCTCTAGTCAGACTAGTGAATGGTTTTAATTTGATATGTGAAAGTTCGGGAATTAGAGAAGTGTAGTATATTATAGATTTATATTATATTTGTATTTCAAACCACCTATCTAATTCGGATAGGTGGTTTTTTAATTATATTTTTTGATTATAAAGGAGGAATGACAGATGGAAGTGAATTACAGTATTACAGATTCAGTAACCCCGGAGGAATATATGAAGCTACGCGAAGCTGTGGGTTGGGGACTGTTTCCGCTCGAAGAAGCGGAGGCTGGATTAAGTAACTCCTATATATGGTGCTTGCGTGATAATGAAGCATCGGGACGTCCTATAGGAATCGGACGAGTCATTTGGGACCATGGCTATGTAATGTATATAGCGGATATCATCGTCATTCCAGAGTATCAGGGAAATGGGCTCGGACGAGTCATTATGGAGCAGGTGATGGACTTTATACATGAGCAGTTAAAACCTGGATATAAGTTCATGGTGTCACTATGCTCCGCAAAGGGAAAAGAAGAATTTTATAAAAAGTTTGGTTTTGTAGTAAGACCAAATGATGATGTTGGCCCTGGAATGCACCAGTGGTTTGTAAATGAGCAAGGTTGCTAAAAATGAGGGATGTCCCTGAATGTTTTTGAAATACCTACATAATAGTTAAGAAAGAAGGAAATGAATATGATATTACGTGCATATAAAAAAGAAGATTCGCCTATAATTGCCACATGGCTTAGAACAGAAGAAGAGCTATATAAATGGTCGTCAGACAGATTTAATAAGTTTCCTCTGGAAGAAAATGATATAGAAGAAAATTACGTGCATCAGTTACTAGCTGGCAGATTTTTCCCTCTTACAGCAGAGGATGAAGAAGGAAATGTTATAGGTCATTTCATTATAAGATACCCAAGAGAAGATGATGACAGCAGTGTTAGATTCGGATTTGTAATAGTTGATCCCAAGCTTCGTGGAAAGGGCTATGGAAAAGAGATGCTCCTTCTGGGAGTAGAGTACGTAAAAGAAAACTTAAGTGCCAAAAGGATTGATCTTGGAGTATTCGAGAATAATGAAAGCGCAAAGCACTGCTACGAAGCAGTTGGCTTTAAAGAATACGCTGTAAGGGACTGCGAGCTGCCGATTGGAAAATGGAAATGTATAGATATGGAGATGTATGTAAATGAATAAAGATTTTGATATAAGGCTGATTACTATAGAGGACTATGACGAGATATTTGCTCTTTGGAATGCTACTGAGCAGAGCCGTAGGGCTCTGAATCCGGTGGATGACTCCCGTGAAGGGATTGATAGATATCTGAAGCGTAATCCCAATACCTGTTTCGCTGCAGTGTCAGATGAAAAGATAATTGGAGTAATCCTTACAGGTCATGATGGACGCCGTGCCATAGTTCATCACCTATCGGTTCATCCGGCTTTTCGAAGGATGGGTATAGCAGAGAGTCTTGTTTCTACTGCGGAGAAGGCACTGAAGAATGAAGGAATTCAGAAAATCTTCGGACTGGTATTTAAGGATAATGATCCGGCAAATTTTTTTTGGGAAAGCCAGGGATATTCACTACGTACTAATCTTAACTATAGAAACAAGAGCCTAAATGATGAGATTCCGGCGGGAGACTGAGGTGGATAAAGTAACGAAAAAAATGGAAAGGGATATATAGATGGATAATAAAACAAAAGCTACGGAAGAATTTTTCATTTTAGATGAATCATATATTGATGAAATGGCAGAGCTTTATAAGAACGCATTTGCCGGAGAACCCTGGAATGATGACTGGAGCGATAGAGTACAATTATATGAATATATAAAGGAGATATCCGGTGCGTATAACTGTCTTAATTATGGACTAAAGGTGGATGGTAAGCTGGTTGCTATGTCACTGGGGATGATAAGACACTGGTGGGAAGGTACAAATTATAATATTGAGGAATTATGTGTCTCATCTGAACTTCAGGGAAAAGGCATGGGTAGTCGTTTCATGGCAATGATTGAAAGGGATATACAGACAAGAGGTGCAGTTGGAATCTTTCTTCAAACAGATAATGATAAACCTGCATATAAGTTCTATCAAAAGATAGGTTTTGGTAATCTGGGGGCGCATGTGAGTCTTTATAAAAGTCTCATTCAACATGGAGGTAAAGAAAAATGATTATTAAAGATATAGATAAAGGTAAGGATTTAGTTGGAGGAAAAATATGATACTTGAAGAATTCAGCAAGGAAAAGGATTCGATAATCAATCCTTGGAACTTTATAGAAAAATTACCGGGAGTTCCGAAGGTGGCAATAAGCTGCTACTCATTTGTGACATTTGACAGAATGCTGGCAAGCTTTGAAAAGTGTGAGCAGATATGGGAATTTAAGGTCGCAAATCAGAGGATTCCGATATATAAGGTAGCAAGAGATGGTAAGGAATATGTTCTTTTTAACTGTGATGTAGGTGCACCTGCTGCAGCTGGATGTGTGGAAGAGCTTTATCAATTAGGAATTGAAACTATGATCATATTCGGAACCTGTGGAGTTCTTGATTCCAGTATAGATGACTGTGCAATCATTATTCCTGATATGGCAGTTAGAGATGAAGGGACAAGTTATCACTATGCGCCGGCATCTGACGAGATAGAAGTGAATAAGACTATTTCGAAAGATGGTATAACGGTTCCAAGTATAAAGGATACATTTATAGCCCTCCTGGAAGAGACTGGTATTCGTTATACGATAGGAAAAGTATGGACTACAGATGCGATGTATAGAGAGACTAGAGAAAAGATGGAAGCTCGGAAAAAGGCAGGTTGTGTCGCTGTAGATATGGAGTGTTCTGCTCTTGCTGCTGTGGCACAGTTTAGAGGGAAAAATGTGTTTTCATTTTTCTATGCAGCAGACAATCTTGATACTGATGAGTGGGATAGCAGGAGTCTTGGAAATTATGACAAGATTGAAGAGAAGGACGTTATAGCTGAGCTTGCTATTCAGCTGGCAGATCGAATCACAGAGTAGAGTCGAAGGAGATTCTGATAATAGAAGGAAATCCTTTTGACAAAGGAGGAATTATTATGAGTAGAATTAAATATATCAAAGCGACAGAAAGTGATGCTGAGACTGTTTGTAATATCGTTCAGGGAACCAAGGCGGCGATTTATCCGCATTATTATACTCAGGCTGTAGTAGACTTCTTTGGAAGACTTCATAGTCTTGAGAATATAACAAAGGATATAAAGGCAGGAAAGATAGATATTCTGAAGGTGGATGGAACTATAGTTGGAACCGGCAGTAGAGATGAAAATCATATAACCAGAGTTTATGTACTTCCGGAATATGAAGGAAAAGGTTATGGTTCTATCATTATGGATCATCTGGAAGCAGAGATTTTTTCTGAATATGAAATTGCAAATCTGGATGCCTCACTTCCGGCAACAATGTTCTATGAGCATCGCGGTTTTAAGACTGTAGAACATAGAAAACATGATATCGGAGATGGAGAAGTAATGATCTACGAGATTATGGAAAAAGGCCGCTTTGCAGAAATCAAAAAAGCTGACAAGGCTGATCTGAAAGAAATCCTTGAACTTCAGTATCTTGCATATCAGAGTGAAGCTGCACTTTTTGGCGGAAAGAAGATACCACCTCTTACAGAAACTCCTGAAGAAATAGAAGCGGAATATGAGCAGGGCATAATACTCAAAATGGTTGACTCTGATGGCAGGATAATCGGTTCTGTAAGAGCAAGTGAAGAAGAGGGGATAGTTTATGTAGGTAAGCTGATGGTTCATCCAGATTATCAGAAAAAGGGCTATGGAACGAGACTTCTCCTTAGCATAGAAAAGTATTTCCCGGAGAAAAGAATAGAACTTTTTACCAGCACCAGAAGCCTAGCAAATATAAGAATGTATGAGAGAATGGGCTATAACTCATTTGATACAAAAGATGTAGATGATGAGCTTACATTTGTATATATGGAAAAATGAAATTGAACTTTTAAAAGGCTTTCTGTATGAGGCGATATTTATTCCTGAAGATTTTGAATCTCTTTGATAAGAGCATCCTGCTTCTTTGTTTCTGAAAAAACTCTGTAGTAATAAAAACCTGCCAGAAAGATATATGGTATCGTAAATGAACGGTAGAATTCAAACCATCCTCTTGGAGAGATAGGAGAAACAAATATACTTATCAGCAGTAGCATGCCACCGATAAGGGCACTTGCTATAAGGTACTGAGCAATCATCATAAACAGAGGACTGAAGTTATCGAATAGTTTATGCAGAAAGAGGACAAATGTTGCGATTGTACATGTTGCGAACATAACCAGTACATTTATGTTATTAGTCTCAGTGCCTGCTATGATATTTACTATGGCTCCAAGTACGGATACAAATGTATATACACAGCAAAGCTCTACAAGAAATTCCTTTACTTTTTCTTTCATTATCCCATCCTCCTCATTCTCTGAAGGTATTCCTTAAAACTCTTGTTGTAGCTTCTGTTGATGCATATTCGGTCTCCGTTATCGAAGGAGGCGTACACCTTCATGTTGGTGTCAGGTTTTAGCTGTTTGATTTTATATATGTTTATAAGATTAGATTTGGATACTCTGACAAAACCATAATTCCATAGCATTTCTTCACAGTTGGCAAGAGTATTCATGATTCGGAATACTCCGTCCTTTGTGTAGGCAAAGAGTTTTCTGTCTACATGATCGAGGTAGTAGATTTCTTTTGCATCCAGGATTATCTCTTCGCCGTCGTCTAGATCCTCGTCAGCAGGGCGACCGCTGAGAGTAGGACGCTCAGACTTAACTGTATCTATCAGCTGTTTGATAACGGGACGCATATTGGTGAAATGTATATCGACCTTTTCTTCTTTTATATTTTTATCTTCATACAGATTTAGCTTCATTTTTGTTCCTGTTCATCTCTCTTGGTAGTATAAAAAGAGAGATAATTATTTATTTGTATTAAGGAATGCTTCGACTGTGTCCATATATTCTTCTGGGCAGTCAATGATTCCTTCAATGTGTGCGCTATCGAAATGTACAATCTGCTTATTTGAACAAGCTACGTTATTATATACCATTTCAACTTGGTTAGGAAGACATACCTCATCTTTATCAGAGCAGATTATAAGTGTAGGAATGTTATCCTTTGCTACAACATTTATAGTATCGCCATCGTTATAGTCTATCTTGTTTACTACATTCATATAGAACTTGCTTGTGCCTGTAAAATACTGAGCGGCAAAGCTTTCTGTATCACCATCACCGAACATCTCCTTAAGAATGAGCTCCATTCCTGGAACAGGGCTGTCACAGATAATAGCATCAGCTGCATTTACATCACCAGGAGTTACATTTGAAGCATAGATTGCTGTTGTCTGAGCTCCCATAGACTGACCGTGTACATAAACTGTTTTCTTACCAAGAGTTTCTCTTGCGTATTCAACCATAGCACGGATATCAAGCTGCTCATTTATTCCAAAAGTAACTCTGTCATCAGGATTTGATCCACAACCTCTCTGGTCGATAGCGATTACATCATAACCTCTCCTCAGATAGCCTTCAGCAAGTGGAGCTGTACAAGCTCTGTCGCCACCTGCGCCGTGAACTAATATAACACAGGTATCACAGTCATTACTGTAGTATGTAGCAGGAACTGTGTTTCCATCTTCTGCGGTTGCACTGATCTCTGCTCCTTTGTATGTGTCCTCAAAGGCTGAGTAGTCATAATCCCAAACTTCCATCTGCTTTATACTATTATCGTGAGTATCCTTACCTGCATTCTGGTGAAGTATCTTGTCTGCGATAAAACCTCCGAAGCAAAATGAACCGCCAGTTGCAAGTACTAGAAGTGTGCTCACTGTTATAATAATTCCCTTTTTTAACCTGTTCTTCTTCATAATTCTTTTCTCCTTCGTGTGTCTGTTTTGTTTGATGAGGTGACTATATCAGAAGAACAAGGAGCGCGTACGAAAATCTGCTCAAAGTGCAATTGGGGATGCATAAGTTGCATTTTTTTTATTGACAAGTATATATACACATTGTATATTGTGCATATCAGATATATACAATATACAAACTGAGGTATATGATATGGATAATGTAAAAACTTACGAAAATGCTATAGAAATAAGGAATCTTACCAAGAAATATGATGGCTTCACACTGGATAAAGTGAGCTTCGATGTACCTAAGGGGAGCATCATGGGATTCATTGGACAGAATGGAGCGGGCAAGACAACGACAATAAATTCACTTCTCAATATCATTAACTGGGATAGTGGCGAGATAAGGCTTTTAGGACAGGAAATGCCGGAACATGAATTTGAAGTAAAGGAACAGATTTCTGCTATATTCGATGTGCTTCCATTTAATGATGATCTGTCGGCAAAACAGCTTACTCGTATTATGAGAGGCATATGGAAGGAGTGGGATGAGGATACATTTCTGAACTACCTGGAAAGATTCCAGCTTCCATTTAAGAAAAAGTTTGGACAGTTTTCAAAAGGTATGAAGATGAAGCTTCAGATAGCTGCAGGGCTTTCTCATAATGCAAAGCTTCTCATTATGGATGAGGCTACAACAGGACTCGATCCGGTTGTAAGAAATGAAATCTTAGATATATTCCTTGAGTATCTTCAGGATGAGAATAACTCGATTCTCATGTCATCTCATATCACATCAGACCTTGAGAAGATAGCGGATATGGTTACATTTATCGATAAAGGAAGGATTCTTCTTACTGGAATAAAGGATGAAATCCTTGATAACCACGGTGTTGTCAAATGCTCCAAGAAGGACTTTAGGGATTTCGAAAGAGAAGATTATATAAGCGCCAGGGTTACTGACTTCGGAGCTGAAGTAATGGTAAATGACCGAAGTAAAGCGGCAAAGAAATACTCGGGTGCTGTGATTGATAAGACAACACTTGAAGAGATAATGCTTTTCTATGTAAATAGGGATCGGACCCAGTGGAGTTAATGCTTAAGTTGGGCTTAGAGTGTGTGACATCGATGAAGGAGTCGATTATGAAGGAACTAATCTTAAGGGATATATATTTAATAAGAAAAAATCTCCTTATAACCTTTGGAATATTTGTAGTTATATTCATGCTAGGTCTTTTATCTGTTTTATCTGCTAAGTATGGAAATATTCAGAAATATGCTTTTGACAGTGGCTTAATAAATGAAGTATTGCAGACTTCGGCCGCTTTTGGAATAGTAGCTGGTGTGATGCTCGGAACTGCTGTGGAGCATGTATATAATCTTATTAAAAAGGATTATGACTGTGGGTGGCATCACTATCTTATGTCTTCGGGGATTAGGCCGGAAGCTATAGTCGGCGTTAAATATCTGATGGTGGTCATTATAGATATCATATGTTTAATGACAGGTGTAGGAGGATGCCAGCTTCTGAAAGCTATAGCTGGAGCAGGTGAGGGGTTACTCATCAAAGGGGCTTTTGCTGATCATGAAGGAATGATCATACTTGTATGGTTTTCATCTATACTTCTCATTATCGGGGGATATTTTTCTTCATTGGAATATGCTTATAAGGGAAAGAGTAACCAGAAGACTGATATCATCAAATTTCTTCCGATTATGGTGGCTATCATAGCTGGAATGATATTCTTCTTCATCATGGAGCAGGATGAAGAAGCAAGTAAGAGACTTCTTCTGGCTCTGTTTGATAAGATGCAGAATGTGACGGTATTATATATCGTACCAATCGTAACATCATTAGTGGTTACGGTAATCTGCTACCTGATTTCTGTAAAAATAGTAAAGAAAGAGGGGAAGCGAGTATGAGAGGCCTAATATATAAAGATATATATCTTATAAAAAGTAAAGTCATTGCCGGTTCTTTGTCAGTTCTGTTTATTATACTATTGATGTATGTAGTATATGCGACTGTTGGTGGAAAAGCTCTTTTTCCGACAGAGATGGCTGCTGTAATAACAGATCTTATGATAGTTATGTATGTTGGCGCACTAAGCTATGGTTATATAATAAAGACTGACACTAAAAAAGAGTGGGGATTTTACGGCATGGCTCTTCCTGGCAGCGCAAAGCTGATTGTTGGAGCGAAGTATATGATGGTATTCATCATGTATCTTATATCATACATAATATGTGTATTGAATGATCTGATGATTGGGCTTTTCTTTGGGAAAGCAGTTGATATGTCACTCTTGGTTTTGATGTATATGCTGTTCAATCTGTTTTTAAATGCTATCGAGATGCCGCTTGCATTTAGATTTGGTACGGATAAGGCGGCAGGGATCAGAATATTTATCACAATAGTAGTAGCTTTAATTATTTCTATCTATCTGCTTTTTGGAAATATAGAGTGGCTTATGGCAGAAGATGGTCTGGTCAAAATCATTATAAGATTAATCGGTGATAATGCGGATTCCGGAGCTGTTTCTGATGAACTGCAGCGGTTTATCAACAGACTTACCTACATAAACTATATCGAGATGGCCGTTTTTACACATCTAATGGTTCTAGCATATTATATATCTTACCGCATATCCTGCAAGGTTTTCAGGAAGGGGGTGCTGAGAGATGACAACTGACAGTATCTCCAGGAAAAAAATCCTTATAGAGATGATATACTCTTTCCCAAAAGCTGGCAGAAGGGAAGAACTTCCAGATGGGAATATGTATGATTATTTCATCGGTTCTCATAGGAATGCCATGCTGGATATATATGGTTCGCCAGTCAAAGGACAATAGTAAAGGTTAGGTAATGACATGGATTTAATTATTTCGAATTCTTCGAATGACCCGATCTACCTACAGATCGTTAATCAGATAAAGGCTATGATTATGAGCGGAGAGCTTTCCCCTGGGGAGGCTCTCCCTTCGATGCGTAATCTGGCTATGCAGATGAGAGTAAGTCTCATCACAACTAAACGTGCCTATGAGGAACTAGAGCGGGATGGCTTCATAGAAACCTACACAGGTAAGGGAAGCTTCGTAAAGGCGCAGAACGCGGAACTTCTTAGAGAAGAAAACTTAAGACAGGTAGAGGAACATCTGCAGAAAGCTGTTCAGAAGGCAAAAATGAGTGGAATCACATTTGAGGAATTATCCGATATACTTAAAATGCTTTATGATGAATAAAGAGCGTTGATATCTCCTCAACGGTGCATTGATTGTTTTCGAAAAGGATAAAAGTTATTATGATATCACGGTACCGAGAAAAATAGATAGTGTCAAATGACGTATGAAAAAAAGGGTCGAAGAAAAAAGACTCGAATGAACCTTGAAAACTGCAAATATTTATGATGGTGAATGGGCTCCGCCACCCTTGACAGCATAAAAAGAACTGCTG
>Ga0256404_1002760_pt1 | contig 37830 bp, 34 predicted proteins | sample RumenRJG_01DNA_FD_185990 | JGI IMG/M metagenome (GOLD analysis project Ga0256404, IMG submission 185990) | Bovine rumen microbial communities from Lethbridge, Alberta, Canada - RJG_01 | ecosystem: Host-associated > Mammals > Digestive system > Stomach > Rumen | place: Canada: Alberta | collected...
TTATAAAATATTCCATGCTGAGATGTTATTTTACCTGTTGTATTTCCACTAGTATGACTACATATCCTATTTTTTTCAAGAACTGCAACATCTTTTCCCTCTTTTGTTAAATAATATGCTGTAGTAAGTCCCGTTAACCCTCCTCCAATTATAGTAATTTCTGTATTTATTTCTTCTTGTAATTTTGCATAATCTTTTCTTTTCTCCATGCTACTATCTATCCAATACGATTTATCCATAATAAACCTCCTAATATTGATATTTTTACCAATATTAGGAGGTTTATACTTATATTATATTCCATTTAATAATCTATTAAATGTTTGGTGATTTAAATTCAATTTTTCTAATTGTTTTTTAGCTCTAATTTCTGAAATATTAAAGTTTTGGAAAGTAACATCCTTTTCTTTTAATTTTTCATATTCATCATATAAATAATTATTTACATTAATTCTAAGTTCCTTATCATTTGAATTTAATAATCTTATAATTTCTGGTATTGCATCTGTTGATGTTCTTTTTAAGTAGTAAAAGTCAATTTTCTTCTCAAGTCCTTTACCTAAAAAGTATCTGTCTACATTTCCTTTTGCTATTATATTGTCTATGTTCATGAAATTAACTACTAAATACATTGCAACTATTATAGTTAGATACCATCTTGATAATTTAAATTTGTCTTTTACAATATAAACTAAAGTTGGTATGATTAGCATAAGCTCAGTTATTTGAATCATATATACCATAATTCTTAAAAATGTATATCCATATTGATCTTCATACATTTGTATTTTTATAATTGATGTAATTAGTATTACAACTGTAAATAATGCCAAAAGAATATTCATTATTTTTATGTATTTACCTGTTGTCTTAGTAATTTCCTTTTTATTATTTTTAGTTATTAAAATAACTAAAAAATTTATTAATGATACGGTCATAAGTTCAAAAAATCCGGTTCTTGCATAGCCTGCGTAATCAAATGTTGAGTTTATCTTAGAGTAATCTATAATATGTATTACTTGAACTGCTGCAAATACTAAATAAATAATATTTAACAATGTTAGTGTAGTTGATACTGTTACTCCTTCTATTTTTAATTTTGCCTTAGTTTCCTTGTTTCCCCTTATTCCATCATGTACAATTTTTAATGTAAAACTCATAAAATACATTGTTAATAAAGTAATTATAACAATTCTTCCATATAATTTATATATTGTTTCCAAATTAATTAAATCTTTTAATTTAACAAATATATCTTTAAAAATTGATGCAAACATTTCATCTGCTACTGACAATAGTACTAGGACTATAATAACAAGTGGCAGAGATATTAAAATTGCTTTTAAAATTTTTCTAAATGATGTATTTTTATTTTTCTCTTTAGAATTTGATTTCTTTACTGAAAAATTATTTGAAAACTCTCTTGCTGCATTTCCTGTTTCTTCAACACATCCAAATAACATATCAAATATATTTATTATTAATCTACTTGGTCGTAGTTCCCCTAATGTAGCAATTATTATCATTATTAAAAATAATAGTAATATTGCAAAAATATTTGTTATTTTGAAGAACATATTATTAAAAATAAAATATGTTGCACTTAATAAAAGTATTGGAACTACCAACAGTAATGCTTTTCTATTTTTAATTTTTTTCTGCTTATCTAATACTGTTATTAAAAATATTAAAGCTGTTACTACAAATAAGAATACTGAAATTCCAACTTCTTGCTCTACAAATAATATTGAATGCACAATACTTAAAATAAAACTAAATATAAATGCAAGTTTCATTTACATTCCCCCTTTTTCTCTGCATATATAATACACTTTTTTATTTGTTTTGTCAAAAGTTTTGCAAGAATTTGCACGCTCCAAGACACGGGGACGGAGAAGATGTCTTAGGCTTTTTGGAAAAGCCTAAGACATCTTCTCCGTCCCCGTGTCTTGAACCGTCCCCTTGTTCGCCCTTATTTTTTCCCTAATGTTACTTTTATCTGTAATTCTTTATTATTTCTTAATATATTTAAAATAACTTCATCTCCTGGTTTTTTTGTATAAATGTAAGCTCGCAAGTTACACATTTTTGTTAGCTCTAAATCATCAATTTTTGTAATTATATCCCCTATTCTTAAATCTGCATTTTTAGCCGGTGTATCTAATGATATCTGTGCCACATATATTCCTTTAGAAATATCTTTATTTTCATTCAAATAAGGAATTATGTTTTTATCATAAGCAAAAATTCCAAGAGTTGCTTCTTCAAATTTATTTTCTTTTAAATAAGTCTCAATTATAGGTTTTACAATATTTATTGGTACTGCAAATCCTATTCCCTCTGCTGTTGTTATTTTTACAGATGTTATTCCCACAACATTTCCATCTAAATTAATCAAAGGTCCTCCACTATTCCCTGGATTTATTGTTGCATCTGTTTGAATTAAATTCTCCATATAGATAGTTTTTTCGTTTTCATCTATTCTAACAGTTCTTTCTTTTGCACTTATTATTCCAGATGTTACAGTTCTTTGAAATTCATATCCAATAGGATTTCCAATTGCATATACTTCTTCTCCAACTCTTATATTTTCAGAATCCCCAAATGTTGCATAAGGCAAATTTTTCGCATTTATTTTACAAATTGATAAGTCTAAAATATTATCTGACCATACAACATTTGCATTATAATTTCTACCATTTTCAAGAGTTACATAACAGTTACTATATTTTTCTCCTGTCACATGCTCATTTGATAATATATATCCATTTTCTGAGACTATTACTCCTGTTCCAAGACCTAGTTGCGATGTACCATCTTTAAGAAATATGGTTCCTCCTGCATTTTTTATTTTTGAAATTCCTACAACAGATGATGTAACTTCTTCAATTAAATCTTCAATCTCTTTTCCTTGAGCCTTTTTTTCTTCAACACTCTTTACAGTTTTTTCTGCCTCTTCTCCTTGTGTTTCGTATGTATTTATTTCTATTCCTTCATATATTTTATAACACAATATACTTACTATTGATGTCAATACCATAATAACAAAAATTAGAGCTGTATTTTTTAATCTTTGTTTTCCAGCTTTTTTGTATCTATACATTTTTTCCTCCGTTATGAAATTATTTATTTTTATTTTTTCCATTTTTGGCAAATTTAAACATGTAAAATAAACTTAAACTTAAATTTTTATCATTTAAAATGATGTTTTTTTCCTCCGTCCCTAAAAACATCAGCCTAAATATGTTGGCGATTATTGTCGAATAAATTCTAATAATGTAGTATATGTTTAATTATTAGGAGTTTTTTTAAAAAATTATCTAAATCCATTGATTTTTAAGCTTTTTATTAATATAATATTGAATAGAAAATTAGAAACTTTAGGAGAATAAATATGAAACAAAAACTTTACAATTTAACAAATCCACAAAAGTCAATTTGGTATACTGAGCAATTCTATAAAGGTAGCTGTCTTAATAATATTATAGGCAATACTTTTATTGACGAACTTATAAACTTTGATTTATTAAAAAAAGCCATTTATGAGTTTGTAAAAAATAATGATGGTTTTAGAATGCATCTTATTTATGATGAAAATGGAGATATAAAGCAATACCTAAGCAATTTTAATTACTTTAAAATTGACCTAATTGATTTAAAGGATAAAAGTGAACTTGAATTGATTGAAAATAAAATGGCAAACACACCATTTTCTTTAATTGACCAAGATTTATTTTGTTTTAAAATGTACCGTTTTCCAAGTGGAAATGGTGGCATAATTTTGCTTGCTCATCACTTAATTTATGATGCCTATTCTGCAAGTCTAGCTGCAAGTAAAATAGTAAATACTTATTCTTCTTTAAAAGAAGGTCTATCATCTAATCAAGAACCAACATCTTATATAGATTTTATTAATTCAGAAAATACTTATTTAAATAGCGATAAATTTAAAAAAGATAAAGAATTTTGGAATAATTTATTTAAAACTATTCCAGAAATTGCTACTATTCCTTATGCTCATGCAGAAGGTGAAACTTCTTGCGCCGCAAAAAGATTGTCTTTCACTTTATCAAAAGATAAAATGAATAAAATTAATGAGTTTTGCTCTACTAACAAAATATCAAATTTCAATTTTTTCATGGGGTTATATGCAATATACATTGGGAGAGTATCAAATTTAGAAGATTTCGTATTAGGAACTCCTATTCTAAATCGCTCTAATTTTAAAGAGAAAAACACTCCCGGAATGTTTATTAGCACTATGCCTTTCCGCTTCGACCTTAGCAAAGAACAATCATTTATAGATTTTGTAAAAGATATTGCAGGAAATGCTTTTACTATGTTTAGACATCAGAAATATCCATATCAATACATGTTAGATGAAATAAGAAAAAATAATCCTAATCAACCAAACTTATATGATATTTTAATTTCATATCAAAATGCAAAATTAGACCATAAATTAAATACTATTCCTTATGATGTTACATGGGCCTTTAATAATAATGTTGCTGATAGCTTGCAAATTCATTTAGCAGATATGAATGACGAAGGGATTTTAAATATATCATATGATTACAGAATACATAAATATTCTGAAAGTGATATTACTTCTATTCACGAAAGAGTTTTATTTATGATTGACCAAGTTATAAAAAATAAATCAATCTTACTTAAAAACATTGACATTGTTACACCAGAAGAAAAAAATACTATTTTAAATAAGTTTAACGATACATATTTAAAATATGATGAAAACAAAACAATAGTTGATTTTTTTGAAGAACAAGTGGAAAAAACTCCAAATAATATTGCTTTAGTATGTAATCACCAAACTATGACTTATAGTGAGTTAAATAAAAAAGTAAATAGTCTTGCACATTTTTTAAGAAATAAAGGAATAAAAAATAATGATATTATTGGTGTAATGGTAAATCGCTCTTTTGAAATGATAATTTCTATACTAGCAGTATTAAAATCAGGTGGAGCTTATATTCCAATTGATCCTGAGTATCCAGAAGAAAGAGTTGCTTATACACTAAATAATAGCAATTGCTCAATTCTTCTTTCAGAAAAAAGTCTTCAAGAAAAATTAAATAAAGTAAATTTCAAAGGACATATAATTTTAGTTGATTTAACAGATAATGACATTTACGTAGCAAATCATGAAAATCCAATTAAAATAACAAAACCAAATGATTTATCTTATTTAATATATACTTCTGGCTCTACTGGACTTCCAAAGGGTGTAATGTTAACACATAAAAATATGTCTAATTTTTATAATTCTATGATAAATAAGATAGACTATTTGAAAGATGGAAAATATCATTCTATAGCTTCAATTACTACCGTTTCATTTGATATTTTTGCTTTTGAAACAATTGTATCTTTAGCTAGAGGTTTAAGATTATTTTTAACTAATAATTCCGAACAAAAAATGACTTTAAAAATAGAGAAATTATTATTAGATTATAATATTGAAATTATACAAACTACTCCTTCTATTATGAATTTTCATTTAGAAAATGCTAGTATTAATGGTTTTTCTAGACTAAAATATATCATGCTTGCAGGAGAACAACTACCAATTGAGTTAGTTAATAAAATCCATGAAGTATCCCCTTCATGTGTTGTTTATAATGGTTATGGTCCATCTGAGACAACTATTTTTTCTACTGTAAGGGATGTAACTTCTTTAGATAAAATAACAATTGGTGTGCCAATTCATAACACTCAAATATATATATTAGATAATAACCTAAGCATTTTACCTATTGGTGTACCTGGGGAACTTTATATTGCAGGTGATGGTGTTGGAAAAGGATATTTAAATAATGCTGAAATGACTTCTCAAAGATATATAAAAAATCCCTTTATTAAAAAATCTATTATGTATAAAACAGGTGATGTTGGTATTTGGCTTGAAAATGGTGAAATTTTATGCAAAGGTAGAACAGATAACCAAGTAAAATTAAGAGGTCTTCGTATTGAGCTTGGTGAAATTGAAACAAAAATAAATAATTTTGATAAATTAAATAATATAAAAAGTTGTGTTATTGTAAAAAATGTGGATGGGAAAGATACGCTTGCTGCTTTTATAAGTAGCACCCGTCCTATTGATAAAAATATGCTTCAAAAATATTTGTTGGAATATCTACCTACTTACATGATGCCAAATTCTTTTACTTTTTTAGATAAATTACCATTTACACCTAATGGTAAAATAGATAGAAAAGCTTTAAAAAATTATGAAGTAGAAACTACATTAGTTGATAATACTATTTTTCCTGCCAGAAACAATACTGAACAAATTATAATCAATTCAATAAAGAAAAAATTATCTTTAGAGCAATTTGGTATTGATGATAATATTTTTAATTATGGAGCAGATTCACTAAGTTTAATTAATATTTTAACAGATTTATTTCAGTATAATATTAATATTAAAGTTTCTGATTTCTATAAATACCCTACAATTAGGCAGTTGTCTGATTGTTTATTATCTAATAGTAGTAGTTACAGTGGAGAACAGAAAAAACTAGATAAATATGAGCTTTCACGCCTAAACGAATTTGTAACAGGTTTTTCTTCAAATACAGATTCTATAAAATTAGATTCTCCTAAAACAATTTTTCTAACAGGAGTTACTGGTTTTTTAGGAATACATATACTAGTTGATTTATTACAAAATAAAAAACTAATTAATAAAATCTATTGTTCTATTAGAAAAAATGATGATAGAACTGTTGAACAAAGGCTATTTGATCACATTCATTTTTATTTTGGTGACAAATATGATTCATTGATAAAAGATTATGTTATATGTGTAGATTCGGATATTAGCAAGCCTATGCTAAGTATACAGCCAAATATGCTTAATATTTTAAAAGATAATGTAGATTGTGTTATACATTCTGCTGCAAATGTTAAGCATTACGGATCTTATGAAGATTCTGAAAAAACAAATGTAGAAGGAACAAAACATATAATAGATTTTTGTTTATATATTAATAGCAGTTTACATTACATATCAACTATGACTATTTCTGGTAACTATTTATTAGAGCAAGAAAATAACAATACAATATTTAATGAAAACACTTTTTATAAAAAACAATCTTTTGACGACAACGTATATGCTAAAAGTAAATTAATAGCTGAAGGTTATGTAATTAATGCAATAGAAAAAGGTTTAGATTGTACAATTTATAGAATAGGAGACCTAACTGGTAGATATTCAGATGGACACTTCCAAAAAAATATAAATGATAACTCAATATATACTAGATTAAAATCTTTATTAGAAATTGGAGAGATTCCTGACACGATTATAAACAACTACTTAGAATTTACTCCTGTAGAATATGCCTCTAAAGCAATCACTTCTATAATATGGTCTAATAATTGTATGAATCGTATTTATCATATTTATAATCCTAATATGATAAAAGTCTGTGATTTTTTAGAAATTCTAAAGAAATTAAATATTAACATGAAGGTAATATCTATGGATGAATTTCTATCAAATCTTGAAAACTTGTCATCTTCTGATAAAACACAAGGTAAAATTATGGGAATTATTAATGACTTTACAGGTGAAAAAGATTTGGTATATAATCATATAATAAAAACCGATAACTCAATAACTTGTAAATATTTAAGTAAACTTGGATTTTCATGGCCAATACTAGATTTAAAATATTTTGAAAAATTAATTAACTACATGATATCTGTAGGTTTTATAAATATTAATATAGAAAGGAATTAAAACATGTCAATAAAAAGAAGGAAATTATTCACAAATATTTCAATTTCAAACAAATTGATATTATATTTTTTAATATTGCTTATTATACTTTCAATTATACTATATAACTTAATACCTATATTATTAAATTATCCACCAGATACAATAAACACAAAATTTGATAAAGAAGTTTCAATTGTTTATTATGGTTTTCAATTTTTATTTGTTATACTAGGAATAAGTTTATTCTTTACAATATATTTAAAGAGAACCTTAAAAGAAATAGATAATTGGTGGAAAAAAAGAGATACTAATCCTGAAGTAATTTTGAATGTACGAAAAAAATCAATGTCATTACCATATAAGTTATATATTTTTATAGAGTTTTTCCCTACTTTAATAATGACTTTTATAATGATGATCACAGGAAGTCATCCAGCAATACTACTTTTTAAACTTGGAAGCATAATATTTAGTTTTTCAACTGTAATCGCTTCTGTTTTCCTTATATTATCAAAAAATGTACTATATCCAGTTTTAGTTGAAACATCAAAATATATTCCTGTAGAGAAAAATAAAAAATCAACTTCTCTGCAACAAAAGCTTATTTTTCAACTATTCCCAGGTGTTTTAGTTGTTGCTCTAATAACATCTTTAGTTGGATATTACAGACTTACTGTTGAACAGGCTAAACTTTTAAATCATTATTATGGTACAACTCTAGAAAATGCCATTGATAAAATTTCTTACAATCCTGATATTAATTATATAGAGAAAATTTTATCACCTAATTACTTAGACAAAAAGGCATTTTCCTTTATAGAAAATCCTGATGGATCAATTATAACAAGCAATGGCTCAAATTTAAGTGCATTTTTTGTTAAATATATGCATGATTTATCTCCATCTCATAATAACACTGTTTATGAAACATATACAATAGATTCTCAAGCTGTTATACGTAAAATTAATTATAATAATGAAACATACACTGTAGGAATATACTACGAAATAGCACCTTTTACAAGCTTTATACTATTTGTTTCAGTATCATTTATATTATTCTTATTTAATTTAGCAATTATGATTTACGTTACTGGTTCCTTAACAAGGGATATAAATAACGTATCTGATGGACTAAAGCATATTATTAATAATGATACTGCAGATGAAAGATCAAAATTACCTATCACCTCTAATGATGAATTAAGCGAGCTTGTAATGGAACTAAATCAAATCCAGGATTTAAACAAGCAACAAGTTGACGAAATTAAAGAAAATCAAGATAAACTTATGGAAAAAGAACGTTTGGCATCACTTGGTCAACTAATTGGAGGAATAGCTCACAACTTAAAAACTCCTATAATGTCTATCGCTGGTGCAGCAGAAGGCTTAAATGATTTAATAAAAGAATATGATAGTTCAATTGGAGACCCAGAAGTAAATGCGCAAGATCACCATGATATTGCAAAAGATATGAGTATATGGGTTGAAAAAATTAAAGATTATACAGAATATATGTCAGATGTAATAACTGCAGTTAAAGGACAAGCTGTTGTTATGTCTGAGCAAGACTCGTATGAATTCACCGTTGATGAACTTGTAAAAAGAGTAGATATTCTTATGAGCTAAAAAATGCATTAATTACACTAAAAACTTCTGTTAATATTGATGGAAATACTCAGATGAAAGGAAATGTTAATAGTTTAGTTCAAGTCATTAACAATATGATTTCAAATTCTATACAAGCATATAACGGAAAAACTAATGAAAATATTGAATTTACGGTTTCAAAAGAAAATACAAATATAGTAATTGCAATTAAAGATTATGCAGGAGGTCTTCCAAAAGAAGTTTCTGATAAATTATTTAAAGAGATGATTACAACAAAGGGAAAAAACGGCACAGGACTTGGATTGTTTATGTCATATTCAAATATTAGAGCACACTTTAATGGAAATATTACAGTAGATTCAACACCTGGCATAGGAACCGAGTTTAAAATAATTTTGCCAGTATAATTAGAATAAGGTTCCACTAGAATATTTTTTAAATTACTTTTCGGCTTCATTACAGCCTTTACAAATTTTAAAATAAAAAAATATTCTAGTGGGACCATATTCTTTACAATTAATATTGGTTAAATTTAACTTTTTAGACTTAAAATTTATATATTTTTATTGCAATTTACCTAAATTATTTATATAATACTATTAGTTTTATTAGGCTTTTGCCAAAAGGATGTGATTTTTATGAGAAAAGGTATTCAAAATACTAATTCTAATGGTTATAAGATTATAGCTGTTGACGATGAAATGGGAATTGTTGACTCTCTTTCTATTTTTTTAAAGCGCTCTGGTTATGACTTTACAGGCGTAACTGACCCTATGGAAGCTATAGAAAGAGTTAAAAATGAGCACTTTGATCTTATGATTTTAGACTTTATAATGACACCAATTCATGGTGATGAAGTTGTTGAAGAAATTCGTAAATTCAATAAAGATTTATATATTCTATTACTTACTGGTCACAAGGACTTAGCTCCACCTTTAGATACTATTCGTAGGCTTGATATTCAAGGCTACTGTGAAAAGAGCGATAAATTTGACCAATTACTTTTATTAATTGAATCTGGCATAAAATCCATTAGTCAAATGAATGAAATAAAAAGAATAAATGAGGAACTATCAGATACTTATGAAAGATTAGAAAAAGCATATTTAGAAAGCATTGAAGTTTTAAGATATACAGTTGAAGCAAAAGATCCTTATACTAGAGGTCATTCTGATAGAGTCTCTGCGTATTCTGTTCTAATTGGAGAAAAGTTGGGGCTATCTGAAGATGATATAAAAACACTTCGTATTGGTGGTTTATTCCACGATATTGGAAAAATAGGAATACCAGATAGTATTTTACTTAAAGAAGCTAGACTTACTGATGATGAGTATTCACAAATAAAAAATCACCCATCAATTGGTGCACATATTTTGCAAAACGCAACAATTTTTAAAGATATAATTCCTATTGTAAAACATCATCATGAAAGATATGATGGAAACGGATACCCTGGTAGATTAAAAGGAGAAGAAATTCCATACTTTGCACGTATTGCAGCTGTTGCAGATACTTTTGATGCAATGACTTCAAAACGTTCTTATAGAAATGCTTTACCTTTAAATGTTGTTAAAGATGAAATAGAAAAATGCTCTGGAACACAATTTGATCCTGAAATTGCTAAAGTATTTTTAGATATATTAAATAACGATTATGATAAAGTTATAGAAATACAAGAAAAATTTATGTCATGAAAAATGGGACACACACCGAAATAAGAAAAGATTAAATTTCTTATTTCGGTGTGTGTCCCATTTTTCACTTTTTCACCATTTTTCATGCAATAAATATGTAGCTTTTTTTGATATAGATATAGAAAAAAAAGATAAATTGATATATAATTCCACTAATCTGTTTTTAATTCAAAATAAACTTAGTTTAAGTGAAATTTTATGTAACAGAAAAATACTTAAGTTATTAATTTCATATTTAAGAAATGAAAAAAATTTTAAATATCATCAAAAATCGGAAAGGAATTAAAATGAAAATTATATTAGCATCAGCATCACCAAGAAGAAAAGAGTTATTAGGTTTAATTGTACCTGAATTTGATATAATTGAAAGCAAATCAGATGAGCTTTTAAATAATAATTTATCACCAGAAGAACAAGCTTCTTATCTTGCAAGTATAAAAGCAAAGGAAGTTTTTAGCAGAACACAAGGAGATAGAATTGTTATTGGAGCGGACACTATTGTTGCTAAAAATAGAAAAATATATGGTAAACCAAAAAATAAAGAACATGCAAAGCAAATGCTTAAAGAACTTACAGAAGATGATGGAATTCATAGTGTAATTACTGGACTTTGTGTTATTGTAGAAAAAGATGAAAATTATGAAGAATATAATACATATGATGAGGTAAAAGTATTTCTAAAAAATATTACAGACGAAGAAATTGAAAAATGGATTGCTACGGGTAAAGCAATTGATAAAGCTGGAGCCTATGGTATTCAAAATGAATTTGGAGTATTTGTAGATAAAATAGAGGGAAATTATACCACTGTTGTTGGTCTGCCAATTCATAAGGTATATGAAATAATAAAAAATTATATATAATTTATATAGAAATTTATTTTAAAGTAATATATAATCATAACAATAAAATTATTAAGGAAGGTAAAAAAATGAACATAAGTAAGCAAATAGCAGAAGAATTAAATGTTAAAGAATCACAAGTTGAAGCAACAATTAAATTAATTGACGATGGAAATACAATACCATTTATTGCACGTTATAGAAAAGAAGCCACTGGAGGACTTTCTGATGAGCAATTAAGATCTTTAGGAGAAAGGCTTAACTATTTAAGAAACCTAGAAGAAAGAAAACAGGAAGTTGTTAATTCTATTGAATCTCAAGGAAAATTAACAGACGAAATAGTTATAGCTTTGCAAATTGCAAAAACTCTTGCAGAAGTAGAAGATATTTATAGACCATACAAACAAAAGAAAAGAACTAGAGCTACTATTGCAAAAGAAAGGGGCTTAGAACCATTAGCAAATATTATCTATTTGCAAAAAGAAAAAAATCCAATTGAAGAAATTGCAAAAGAATATATAAATGATGAAAAAGGTGTAAAAACATCAGAAGATGCAATTAGCGGAGCATTAGACATTATTGCAGAAAATATTTCTGACAATGCAGATTATAGAAAAAAAATAAAAAAGACAATTTACTATGATGGAATAATTGAAACAAAAGCAACTAACGAAGAAGAAAAATCAAATTATGAAATGTATTACAATTTTAGTGAAAAGATAAATAGAATTCCAAGTCATAGAATACTTGCAATAAACCGTGGGGAAAAAGAGAAATTTTTAAAAGTAGAAATTATAAAACCAGAACAAAAAATTACAGATTACATAGAAAGAGATATTTTGCAAGGAGAAACGCAATTTACTAAAAGATTAAAAGATACTATTTTAGATAGCTGGAAACGTTTAATTGAACCATCTGTAGATAGAGAAATTCGTTCTGATTTAACTGATAAAGCTGAAGAGCAAGCTATAAAAGTATTTGGGCAAAATGCTAAACAATTATTACTTGCAGCACCACTTTTAGGATTGACTGTAATTGGTTTTGACCCTGCGTATAGAACAGGTTGTAAAATAGCAGTAATAGATGAAACTGGAAAACTATTGGATACTACAACAATTTACCCAACAGAACCACAAAACGACATAGAAGGTGCAAAAAAAGTATTAATTAATCTAATTGCAAAATACAATGTAGATATGTTTGCAATTGGAAATGGTACTGCATCAAGAGAATCTGAAGCTTTTGTTTCTGATGTTATAAAAGAGGTAAAAGATAAATATGGTAAGCAAGTTCATTATGCAATAGTTTCAGAAGCTGGTGCATCTGTATATTCAGCATCAAAACTTGCAACTGAAGAATATCCTGATATAAATGTATCTTTAAGAGGTGCAATTTCTATAGCAAGAAGACTTCAAGATCCTCTAGCAGAACTTGTTAAAATAGAGCCAAAAGCAATAGGTGTTGGGCAGTATCAACATGATGTGGACCAGAAAAAACTAGGAGAAAGTTTAACAGGTGTTGTAGAAGATGCTGTTAATAAAGTTGGTGTTGATGTAAATACCGCAACTCCATCACTTTTATCTTATGTATCTGGAATAAATAAAACAATTGCAAATAATATTGTAAAATATAGAGATGAAAATGGAAAATTAAAGGAGAGAAAAGAGCTTTTAAAAGTTCCTAAGCTAGGAAAAGTTGCATTTGAACAATGTGCAGGTTTTATTAGAATTTTTAATGGAAAGAATCCATTAGAAGTTACAGCTGTTCACCCTGAAAGTTATGAAATAGCTGAAAATCTATTAAAAAATATAGGCTATAATGTAAAAGATTTATTAAATAAAGAATCTTTAGCAGAAATTAAAGCAAAACTTGCTAATTTAAATATTGAAAGTACTGCTAAAGAGCTTAATGTTGGAGAGCCAACCTTAAAAGACATAATAGATGAACTTTCAAAACCAGGAAGAGACCCAAGGGAAGAAATGCCAAAACCTGTTCTTCGTAGTGATGTTTTGAAATTTGAAGATTTAAAAGAAGGACAAATATTAACAGGAACTGTAAGAAATGTTATAGATTTTGGTGCATTCGTAGATGTTGGTGTTAAACATGATGGACTTGTACATATTTCTGAATTAAGTGATAAGTTTGTAAAAAAACCATCAGATGTTGTATCTGTTGGGGATATCGTAAAAGTTAAAGTAATAGGAATAGATAAAGAAAAACAAAAAGTAAAATTAAGTATGAAAATTTAAGCATAAAAAAACTCACAAATTATTGTGAGTTTTTTTATGTTTTTTTGCTTAAGTCCCCAAATACATCATTCAATTCCTAAATATTCATCATAAGTTACTTCTCTATCTACTACCCTATCTTCTTTTATATCAATGATTCTGTTTGCAACTGTTTGAGTTAATTGATGGTCATGTGATGTAAATATAATATTCCCAATAAATTTTTTCATTCCTTCATTTAGTGCTGTTATACTTTCCATATCTAGATGGTTTGTTGGTTCATCCATAATTAAGAAATTTGCACCAGATAACATCATTTTAGATAGTACACATCTTACTTTTTCCCCTCCAGATAATACTTTTACATATTTTAATGCTTCTTCTCCTGAGAATAACATTCTTCCTAAGAAGCTTCTTACATACGTTTCATCTGGATCCTTTGAATACTGTCTTAGCCAATCTGTAATTGTCATATCTTCATTAAATAAATAACTATTATCTTTTGGGAAATATGTATTTGTAATTGTAGTTCCCCATTCTATTTCACCTTCATCAGGCTCTAACTCTCCCGCTATTATTTGAAATAAAACTGTTTTTGCATTTTCATTATCTGCAAGAAGGGCAATTTTGTCTTTATCCTTAACTGTAAAAGATACATTATTTAGTAATTTTTCTCCATTTATTGTTTTTGAAATATTTTTTACTTTTAATATTTCTTTTCCTGGTTCTCTATCTGGTTTAAAATCTATGTATGGATATCTTCTATTTGATGGTTTTATTTCATCAAGTTCAATCTTCTCTAATGATTTTTTTCTTGATGTTGCTTGTTTTGATTTTGATGCATTTGCACTAAATCTTGCAATAAATGCTTGTAATTCTTTTATTTTTTCTTCTTTCTTTTTGTTTGCTTCTTTCATTTGTTTTGCTAAAAGTTGACTAGACTCATACCAGAAATCGTAATTTCCTGGATATACTTTTATTTGTCCAAAGTCAACATCTGCAATATGTGTGCAAACTTTATTTAAGAAATATCTGTCATGTGATACAACTATAACAGTATTTTCAAAATTTATTAAAAATTCCTCAAGCCAATTTATTGTTTTTAAATCTAAGTCATTTGTAGGCTCGTCCAAAAGAAGAATATCTGGATTTCCAAATAAAGCTTGAGCAAGTAAAACTTTTACTTTATCTTTTGCTTCCATGCTACTCATTAACTTATAATGATTTTCTGTATCAATTCCCATATCATTTAGAAGCTGTGCGCTATCGGCTTCTGCATTCCATCCATCTAGTTCTGCAAATCTTTCTTCTAATTTTGCAGCTTTCATTCCATCTTCTTCGTTAAAATCTGGCTTTGCATATATTGCATCTTTTTCTTTCATTATATTATAAAGCTCTTGGTTTCCCATTATAACAGTATCCATTACAGTATAATCTTCAAATGCAAAGTGATCTTGTTTTAAAACAGATAATCTTTCTGTTTTTTCTTTTGTAACTTCTCCTTTGCTTGGTTCAAGTTCACCAGATAAAACTTTTAAAAAAGTAGATTTTCCTGCTCCATTTGCTCCTATTATTCCATAGCAACATCCCTTATTAAATTTTATATTTACATCTTCAAATAGTGTTCTTTTTCCAAAGCGTATTGTTACACCTACTGCATTTAACATTATTTTTCCTCCTAAAATTATTATTAAAAAAACTTTATTTCCGTATGCTTTTTGTCGTTTTTTACAACACATATTATATATGATTTTTTAAACTTTTTCAAGTGGTCAAAAATGACGGTTCTAAATGACCAACTACTTTAGTCATATAGGACCGTCACTTTTGACAAAAATTTACGAAAATCCTTTTTATTTTTAATCGTTATCAAATATTAATCTTATGCACCATAAACCAGAAATTCCAACTAGAATATATATAATTCTTGATAATGCTGAAAATCCTCCAAATATTGTTTCAACAAGATTGAAATTGAATATTCCAATTAATCCCCAATTTATTGCGCCTATAATAACTAGCACTAAAGCAATTTTATCTATTATTTTCATCATGTCATTCTCTCCTTTTTCTTATTTTTACTTTTAGTATATGCTAATTATTTCTATTTATACATTTTTTAATTTAACATATTTCTTTTTTTGAAAATAAAATACATTATTATTGTTATAAGTATTGATAAAAATGATATTATATAGAATCCAAATGGGTTATTCGCAAATGGAACTTCTACATTCATGCCCCAAAATCCACCTATTATTGTTGGGATAGAAAGTATAATTGTAATTGTTGTTAATACTTTCATTACAATATTTAAGTTATTTGAAATAATTGATGCATATGCATCCATTGTTCCACTTAAAATATCACTATATATTTTTGCCATTTCAATTGCTTGTTTATTTTCAACAATGGCATCTTCTAATATGTCCTCATCTTCTTCATATAGTTTAATTATTTTTCCTCTTAATGTTTTTTCCATAACAACTTCATTTGATTTTAATGATGTTGTAATATATACCAAACTTTTCTCTAAGTTCATCATTTTTAATAATTCTTTATTTTTCATAGAATTATTAAGTTCTATTTCTGTTTTTTCTTTTTCTTTGTCTATTTGTCTTAATTCTGTTAAATACATCTGTGCATTTTTATAAAAAATTTGCAGAATCATTCTACTTTTTTTATAAGTTATAATATTGTTTTTTGCTTTTAAATTTTCAAATTCTGATATTATTCTTGTTGGTTTGAGTGATACTGTAATAATGTAATCATCTCTTACAATTATCATTCCAAGTGGCATTGTAGAATGAATATTTTCATCACTTTCCCTGTCCATTGTTGGAACATCTACTATAAATAATATTGTTCCATCATCATCTTCTATATCAATTCTTGCTTTTTCCTCATAGTCTAAAGAATATCTTATAAAATCTTCTTGAATTTCAAGTTTACTGCAAACCAATTTTATTTCTTCTTCTGTCGGGGCAATCATATTAATCCAATTTCCCTTTTTAAATTCAGTTGTTTCTTCTGTTTTATTTGTTTCTAAATTTGTGTTGTACATTTTTATCACATAAATCACCCCTTACTTCATTTTATTATTATATCTTTTTTTATTAATTTATACAACAAAAAACAGCCAAATTTTATATTAATTTGGCTGTTTAATATTACAATTTACATTTTTTACGTTTTTATTATTTAAATTAGTTTAAATCATTTAAATGTTTTATAAATATAGCATTTTCTATTACGTCCATTACTGAATAAACTATCATTAAAATTCCTATTGTTACAATAACTGTTCCTTCATTTAATACAACATATAGTCCACATGCAAGCATTGCAATAGCAATTATTAGTGTATATATCCATATATTTGAGTTTAAACTTTTTAATTTTAGTGCTGAACTTGCCCTTACAACTGCACTGTATATTATCCAAATTCCTATTATAATACGGAATACTGTTCCTATTGTAGAACTATAAACTATTGCAATTAGTCCAATTACTATTGCCATTACTCCATATATTAATTGATAATTATATAAATCATTTTTTCCTTTATCTTTTGCATACATATATATTTTATACGCACCAATTAAAATTAATCCTGCTCCAATTATGTAAGATATTATTTTTACTGTTGCTTCTGGGTTTGCAATTAGTATTATTCCTAATATTGCAAATATTATAGATTCAATTATGCTTACTGTTCCTGATTTTTTAAGTACCTTTTTTAAATACTCCATTTACTCCACCTTCCTTTATTTTAACGTTTATTTTCAAATAGAGTATATCATATTATGTTTTTTTATACAATATTTTACTGTCAAATTTTTTTTCATGGAAATATGGTGTTTTTTTGCTCCGTCTCCAAATACATCACTTTTTTAATCTTAAACTATTTAGCACTACGGTTAGGCTACTTAATGTCATGCTTAAACTTGCTATCATTGGATTTAAATGAATAGGAAGCAAACCTGTTGCTAGTGGTATCATACATATATTATAAAATAATGCCCAGAACAAATTTTGTTTTATTATTTTTTTTGTTTTTTTACCTATACTAAATATATCACAAATTATCGTCATTTTTTCATTTAAAAGTATTATATCTGATGCATCTGAACTTATATCTGTTCCGTTTGCTACACTTACACCTATACTTGCCTTTTTTAGTGCTGGGCTATCATTTATTCCATCTCCAACCATTAAGCAGCTGTTGTTTTTATTTAGTTCTTTTATTTTTTCTAATTTTCCTTCCGGAGATATGTTGCTATATACCTCTTCTATTCCAATTTTTTCTGCTATAGCTTTAGCTGAAAGTTCATTATCTCCTGTAAGCATTACAACTTTTTTAGAATTATTTTTTAATGTTTCTACAGCTTCTTTTGCATCTTTTTTTATTTCATCTGCAAGTCCAAATATTGCAAGAACTTCTTTTTCATCTGCAAAATAAACTATGGTTTCACCGTTTTTTGCATATTCTTTTTCTATATTTTCAAATTTATTTTCTAATTTTAGTTCATCTACTATTTTTTTATTTCCAGCATAATAAATTTTGCCATTTATTTTTCCTTTTATTCCTTTTCCTGAAATTTCCTCAAAATCTTGTACCTTAAATAAATCTTTGGCATCTTTACTTATACTTTTTGCAATTGGATGATTTGATTTTGACTCAATTGATTGTAATAATTTTAAGTTTTCTTCATTATATTTGCCATCAACTATTGTAAGCTTTCCTTTTGTTAATGTTCCTGTTTTATCAAATACAACTGTATCTATATTATTTATTGCTTCTAATATTTCACTTGATTTTACTATTATTCCCTTTTTACTTGCATTTCCTATTGATACAACCATTGCAAGTGGTGTTGCAAGTCCTAAAGCACATGGACATGCTACAACTAAAACACTTACCATTGCTATAATTGCTGCTTGAAGATTTTTCGTAATAACTATATTTAATATAAATGAAAGTATCGCTATAATAAATATAAATGGGACAAAATATCCACTTATTTTATCTGCCACTCTTTCTACTTTTGCTTTTGTATTAGTTGCCTGTACCACTAAATCTACAATATGAGAAATACTAGAATCTTTTCCAATTCTTTCTGCTTTATACTCTATGTATCCTTCATAATTGATACTTCCTGCCATTACTTTAGAGCCTATATTTTTACCTGCAGGTTTGCTTTCTCCTGTTAAAAAAGATTCATCAATATGAGTTTTTCCATTTACTATAACTCCATCTACTGCTATTTTTTCTCCCGGTTTGCAAACTACAATATCGCCTTTTTGTATTTCATTTATTGTAACAGTTTGCTCTTTTCCTTCTTTTAAAATAACAGCATTTTTAGGTGTTATAGTCACTAAATTTTTAATTGTATCTACAGCTTTAGCTTTATTTTTTTTATCTATATATCTACCAATTTTTATAAATAATATAATCATTGCTGATGATTCAAAATATAAATTATGAATAGGTTCTATATTGTTATTAAAGATAAGTATTGCATTATAAAAACTATATAAAAAATTTATAATTACCCCAACACCCACTAATGAATCCATATTAGGCATTTTATGAATTATATTTTTTACACCATTTTTTATAATATCAAATCCCCATATTAGAAAAATACTTGTTATAGCAATTAAAAATGTTACATATATTTTAGGATTTATCATTTTATTTAGAAATTTTGGAACAGGAAGTTTTAGCATATCTCCCATTGATACATACATTAAAAGTATTGTTAGTAAAGAAAATAAAAAAATTATTTTTAAAGATTTTGAGTTTTTTCTTTCTTTTATTTTTTCTCCTAAACTTTTAAATCCCGCTTCTTCTACAAATTTATTTAATTCTTTAATTGTAATATCATCATCATGTTCTATTAATGCTGTAGCCATAACTAGATTTACTGTTGCTGATTTTATTTTTTCTTGTTTATTTAAATATTTCTCAAGCCCATTAGAACATGCTGAACACGTCATTCCTTCAATATCTAATATTGTTTTTTTCATGTTTTCTCTCCTCGTTTTAATTTCAAATTACTCTTAAAAAGATAAATATAATTACTTAATGAGAAATAATCATATTTATCTTTTAATTAATTGCACACTTTTTTATCTTTTTGAAATAATTGGGACAGATGACACAAAAAGAAACGTCCCCAATGTGTCATTTGTTGACTCTTTTAAATACAAATTCATCTATTATTTCTTTGCTACACGTTCCATCTGTAATTAATGTTTCATCACATGGTAGTTCAAGAGTAATATTTGTTTTATAAGATTTATTTTTTAAATTTATTATAAAATCAAAATTAACATTAAATTTTATATCTTCATTATTTATTCCAACTTTTGTAAGCATTGTTCCATCATGTTTTATTTCTTCTTCATCATTTGAAATTAAGCTACCTATTCCTATATTTGAAAATCTTATAACTGCCGTTCCTCCTTGATTTCCAATTTCTAATGTTTTGGCATTACTTTTAGTTGCTCCTTTATATGTAAGCTTATTTTCTTCTACTATATAATCTTCTTCATAAGAAAAAAGTCTTCCATCCAAGCTATTTGGCATATATGTTTTTATTTCTCCAACTTTTGGCATACTTGTTATTTCTATATTTTCTATAGATATGCTATTTAATATTTCTTCATCTGTAATTGAATCATTTTTTTCAATTGAAAAATATATATCATTATTTTGATATATTTTTAAATTCCATTTTTCTTCAGCGCCTTGTTTTTCTATCCCTTCTGCTGTACTTACAACTGTTATTTTTTTAAGATTAAATGGTAACTGAGTTTCACCTTCTACGTTATATTTAATAGCTATAATTCCTGTAAATAAAATTACAAGTACAATACAAGCTATTGCAATACATGCTTTTATTTTTTCTTTTTTTCTATTCTTGTCCATAATTAATCCCATTCCTTTTTAAGGTACAAATCTATTTTACTATTTTGTACCTTTATATATAATGTTTTGGCGGAGACGGTGGGATTCGAACCCACGGGGCGGCTATAAACCGCCTAACTGTTTTCGAGACAGCCTCGTTATGACCACTTCGATACATCTCCTTATTTTTTTCTTAAGCGTAGTTCCTTAAAAAATTTTTGCAGAATTTCTTCGCATTCTTCTTTTAAAATTCCGGTTTCACATTCTACTTTGTGATTAAATGTATAGTCTTGTAGTAAGTTTAAAACACTTCCACATGCACCTGTTTTATAGTCCATTGTTCCTATATAAACTTTTTTCATTCTTGATTGTATTAGTGCTCCTGCACACATAGAACATGGCTCTAATGTAACATACATTTCACAATCTTCTAGCCTCCATGCCTCTAATTTTTTACTTGCTTTTTTTATTGCTAAAATTTCAGCATGGCATGTTGTGTCGTGCTTTGTTTCTTTTATATTATGTGCTCTTGCTATAATTTTATTGTCTTTTACGATTACCGCTCCTACAGGTACTTCATCTTTATTATATGCTTTTCTTGCCTCTTTTAGAGCTTCTTTCATAAATATTTCTTTCATAATTTTTTCCTTTACACATATTTTTGTAATATATATATTAACATTTTATTTTAAATTTTTCAATGGGTTGTAATTTTTTATAAAAATTTATTCACTATTTTTATGTTATAAGTATTGAAAATATTTTTATTTTAATATATACTTATGCAGTAGAGTTATTTTTTAAAGGAGATTTTTCTAATGACAAGGAAAGAAAAAAAAGAAGGAATAAGAAATATTTTCATTAATTTAACAAGGAAAAAAAGTAAAGAACAAATACTTAATGAAGAAAAAGATTTAGGAAGGAAATTATCAAGACAAGAAAAACACAAAATAATAATGCAAAATGCTAAAAAGTTAAGAAGGAACATCGCTTTTGCATCATTTTTTGCTTTAGGTGGTATAGTAGGTTTATCCGGAAACAACTTATTACATGAAGCTCAAACTACAAAGGGGTTAACTACTAATAATAAAGAAATAACAATTGATGCTTCGGAAGCTGAAAAAGATATTCGTGTTGATAGCCTTTCAAATGATTCAAGAAGTTTATTTGTAAATGGATATAAAGTAGATTTAAATGAAATAGATTGTAATGAACAGATACCAGACATTACATATGAAGAAGTTGATAATCTAAAATCAAGTCAAGCTGTACTTGATTATATAAAAAAGATGTATATAAGTAAATATAATGCTAATGGAGAAAATATTAATCTTGAAGATGTAACATTATATGCTTCAAGACTAGACTGTTTATATACAGATCATGCTAAAAATGGTGATGATATTGTAAGAATCGATACAGGAAAAACTGCTACTAGTGAAAATGAAACAATGCAAAGTCACTATGGAACTATTTCAGTAACTGTAAAAAAAGGTGACACTATACTAAGTAAAGAAATTGCATCAAATTTTAATGGAACAAATAGATATGTTCCTGTATATAATGCAGATGAAGTAGTTGAAAAGGCAGATGAACCACTATATGGCTTAGGTGAAGTTATTTTTACAGGTATCCATTATTCTTCAGCTATGAAAACTGGTAACTCTTTTGAAGATACACAAATTCATAAAAAGAATTTTTTAGATGCACTTGTTAAATATAAACAATCAGAAATTGATAAAACTGCAAATGAGCATTTAGAACAAGATAAAGAAAATACTGGTTTTGAATTAGGTGATTAAAATAGGATGGCATCTTGCCATCCTATTTCCGTTTTAAATCATGGTGTTCCAGAAGGGAATTGAACCCCCGACCTGCGGTTTAGGAAACCGTCGCTCTATCCTACTGAGCTACTGGAACATTTTTATTTTACTTTTCTATTTTACTATAATTACTCTAAAAAATCAATATTTCATTTTTATTAAATTTATGCTATAATAAATTTGTAATATTATTATAGTATAAGAAAATAAATGCTTAAAGGAGTAGATAATTATGCAAAAAATATTAGGTTATATGAGGAAAGCAATTAGAGCTTATAATATGATAGAAGATGGTGATAAAATAGCTGTATGTTTATCTGGAGGAAAAGATTCTATAACTATGCTTATGGGGTTAAAACAACTCCAAAAATATTTTAATAAAAATTTTGAAATAGTTGCGATTTCAGTAAATCCAGGTTTTGAGTTTTTTAACCCAGACTTTTTACAAAAAACTTGTGATAAAATTGGTGTTCCTCTTATTATAGAAAATACAAATATTAAGCAAGTTGTTTTTGATATTAGAAAGGAAAAAAGGCCATGCTCTCTATGTGCAAATATTAGAAGAGGAGCTTTAAATTCTGTTGCAATTCGCGAAGGGTGTAATAAAATTGCACTAGGTCATAATGAGGATGATGCTCTAGAAACATTGCTTATGAATTTATTTTTAACTGGAAATTTTTCTACATTTTCACCAACATCATATATGGATAGATCTAAAATGACAGTTATAAGACCTTTAATTTATACACCTGAGATTGAAATTAGAAGATTTGTTAAAAGAGAAAATATAGAAGTTATGGTAAAAAATTGTCCTATGGATGGTGTTTCTAAAAGAGAGTATATGAAAGATTTACTAAAAAAATTAAATTATGATATTCCAATGTGCAGAGCAAATTTACTTGGAGTTATTAAAAGGAATAAAATAAATGGATGGCACGAATAAAGTTAAAGAATAAAAGCTCTTTATTTAAAGAGCTTTTTCTAATTCTTTTAATTTTTCATTTGCATCTTCTAAAGATGTGCCTTTTATTCCAATATAATATTTTATTTTTGGTTCTGTTCCAGATGGTCTTATTGCAATCCATCCATCTTCTTCTAGTTCATAATATAATACATTTGATTTTGGTAAATCTATATTGTTTATTTCATTTGTAATACAATCTATTATTTCTTGTTTTTCATAATCTCTAATTCTCTTTACATTATATTTACCAAATTTTTCAGGTGGATTTATTCTTAAATTTTCCATAGTTTGTTTTATTTTTTCTGCTCCATCTATTCCTTCTAATGTAATTTGTTTAACACCTTCTTTATAGTATCCATATTCTTCATACATATTTAAAATTTGTTCCCACAAGCTTAATCCTTTTTCTTTGTAATAAGCTGCCGCTTCACAAATAAGCATTACTGCCTCTGGTGCATCTTTATCTCTTGCGTGTGTTCCAGCTAAGCAACCATAACTTTCTTCATATCCAAATATAAAATTAAAATCCTTAGTTTGCTCAAATTCTCTTACTTTTTCCCCAATGTATTTAAAACCTGTTAATACTTCATCTAATTTTACTCCATATTTTTTTGTGATTGGTTCAGCCATTGTTGATGAAACAATACTTTTAATAACAACACCATTTTCAGGCATAATATTTTTTTCTTTTCTTTGAGATAAAATATATTCTAGTATTAATAGTGCTGACATATTTCCTGTTAGTGGCAAATATTCATCATTATTTTTTACATATACACCTAATCTATCGGCATCAGGATCAGTAGCAAGCACTACTTCTGCATTAACTTCTTTTGCTAAATCTAAAGCTAGACTAAATGCTTTTTTATCTTCTGGATTTGGATAATCTACAGTTGGAAAATTTCCATCTGGCATTTCTTGTTTTTCTACTATATGAACATTCTTAAATCCAATTTCATCAAGCACTCTTTTTACAGGTATTCTTCCTGCTCCATGAAGTGGTGTATATACTATGCTTAAATCAGATTGTTTTTTTATTGCATCTAGATTTAATACTTGTTTTTTTATTTCTTCTATGTATGCATCTTCCACTTCTTTTGATATAACATTATATAGTCCAGTTTCCTTTGCTTCCTTCTCTGAAATTTTCATAATTTGTGTAAAATCTGTAATAGCTTTTACTTCATTCATTATTTGTTTATCTTTTGGAGAAGTTACTTGAGCTCCATCATCTCCATAAACTTTATATCCGTTATATTTTGCAGGATTATGACTAGCTGTAATCATTATGCCTGCAGTTGTTTTTAGTCTTCTTACAGCAAATGATAATTGAGGTACCGGCGCCAAATTTTCAAATATATATGTTTTTATTCCATTTGCATTTAATATTAATGCAGCTTCATTTGCAAACTCCTTAGAGTTATTTCTTGAATCATAAGAAATTGCTACACCTTTTTCCATGGTTCCTTCTTTTTTTATAAAATTTGCTAGACCTTGTGTTGCTTTACCTACCGTATATTTATTCATTCTATTTAATCCAGCTCCCATAATTCCTCTTAATCCTGCAGTTCCAAATTCAAGTTCTTTATAAAATCTATCTTCTATTTCTTTTTCATCATTCTCAATTTGTCTTAATTCGTTTTTTGTTTCTTCATCAAAAACTTCACTTTCTAGCCACTTTCTATATTCTTCTTTATAATTCATATTTTCCTCCTACTTCCCATTTGGACCAGATGCCTCACTAGGAAACGTCCCTAATGGGAACTTATTTATTCCAAAAATTTAAATATAGTTTTCTTGCTGTTTCTGGACTGTCTATTCCCTCTGCATTTTTTATTGGTGCAAATTCTTCTTCTCTTTTTACTCTATATATTGCCATGTCATCTAACTGCTCAAAAGCATCAAATATAAATGCTTCAAATTTATATGCATTTGGCTTATCAGGCTTTACTACTTGTCCATTTTTATCTAAATATTCTATTTTTTTATGAGCACTATGATATGGAAGTTTATCTTTGCTTATTTCGTCTATTGCATCTATTCTAAACATATTACAATTTATATGTGATTCTCCATATACTAAGTTTCCATTTTCATCTCTTTCATCTGCCATCTCTTTTGATATTTCTGTATACTCTATTACTGCAGGTCTACCATTCTTTTTACAAAATACTCCTACTCTTTCTTCAGGATATGCTTTTACTAAACTCTTTCCTCCAGCTTGTACATTTTTTTCTTCACATAATCCTATAAAAGCACTATCAACCATTTTTACTAATACATTATCTACTGGTCCAAAAAATGCCCATTTTATTTTCTTTTGTTTCATATCTTCTACAACACCATTTCTCTTAAGTGAAGTAAAAATTCCACCATGTCCATCTGCTGCTTTATTTAATGTTCCTTCTTTATTTAATAATAATTTCCCTTGTTCATTTAATACAGGAAGTTCACCTTGTTTAAAGAACATTACTTTTTCTTTTGGATAATTAAAGTAATTATTTTTTTCAAAGAATTCTATAGTCTCATCATTATTTTGTTCACTTGTCATTATATACCATTGTACATAGGTATTATATTTTTTATAAGCTTCTTTTAAGTTATCACATAATACTTCAAAAATACTTTTATGATTTTCAAGTCCAAAATCATAGGTTCCTTTTGGTCCATTGTGTCCTAGTCTTGTTCCGCTGTCCACCTGCCATTGTTATTACTGCATATTGACCCTTTTTTATTACTTCTTCTCCTATTTTTTCCAATTTTTCTTTTTCTTCTTCTGATAGTTTTTCTTTATCTGTATAATCTATAGATGTTATTTGCTTATTTTCTACCTTTTCACCTTTAATAGCTTTTTCATATAAGCTGTTTAGTTGTTCAAAATTGACTTCTAAAATTTCATCTAAAAGTTTTTCTGTAATTTTGTTTGTTCCTTCCAATATTTCTTCTTGATTATTCCTTTTTAGAATTTCTTTTACTTTTTGCAATTTTTCTTGCATAAATTCTCCTCCTTTTTTATATCATATATTATAATTTAATTTTAGTCAACAAAAGTGAAAGAATTGGGACGGTCCTAAAAATTTCACTGGTGAAATTTTTAGGACCGTTCCAATTCTTGCAGAGTATCTCAATTCTTGCACTTACACTTTTATACAACTTTCTTTTTTTCTTGCACTTTATATTCAGGAAAAATCTCTTCAATTTCTTTTTCGCCAGATGTGTTTAATATTTTATCGTGCTCATCTAAAATTTTAGAAACATTTCCTTCATATTTTGTTATTTCATAACAATTAATTATTTTTATTTTATTTTTTATTAAATGTGTTTGAAAATATTTTTCTAATTTTATATTTTGTCTTTCAATAAATTCTTTACTTCCATTAATAAATATTATAAATTCTTGTTTTTCATTTAACTCATTTAAAATATTTTTTATTCTTTCATTTTTATTCCAATTTAAATTTAATATTTCTTCTTTATTTTTTAAATTTAATTTTTCAACTAAAGTAACTATATTTTGCTTTAGATCTTTTTCTAGGATTGTGGCTATTTTTGCTTCTTCATTAACTTTTTTGCTTATATAAGGAAGTAGCATTGTAACTAAATGCCAATCACTTACATAAAAACTGCATAATTTTGTAATTTCTGTTTTCTTAAGTTCCATTATTTAGCCTCCTCTTTCGTTATCTTTCTGGTAAATTTTACCATTTATTTCAGAATATGTCAATAATATTTCAATATTATTACAAATAAAATTTTCGTCATTATTTGACACATTCATGCTTTACAGTTTTCATATTTATACATTTTCTATTCAAAATATTTTTTCCAAAAATGTATATTAAATTTATTTTTGTTAATACTTAAATTAGATAAAAAAATATTTACATTTTTGGAGGTTTTATTATATGAAAACTTTACTATCTATTATATGCAGTAAACAAGCAAAAAATTCCTTAATTTTGATAATTCTATTATTTTTATATATATTTATTTGTGCTTTTTCTTATGTAAATGCAGTTTCAACAGATTTATCTGAAAGCTTCTTTCGTCTTCACGTTATTGCTAATAGCGATTCTGATGCTGATCAAGCACTAAAATATAAAGTAAGAGATAATTTAATTGAATATATGAATACCTTATGCACTAATGTTATTTCCAAAGAAGAAGCTTTAGAAATAGCTAAAAATAATAAAGATAATTTCAAACAAATAGCTGAAAAAACAATTTCTGAAAATGGTTTTAACTACCCTGTTACAGTTGAAATAGGTAATTTTTCTTTTCCTACTAAAGAATATGGAGATGTAAGTCTTCCTGCAGGTTATTATGATGCTTTAAGAGTAAAAATAGGAAAAGCCCAAGGTAAAAACTGGTGGTGCGTAATGTTTCCTCCCTTATGCTTTGTAAATGTTTCTTCTGGAATAGTTCCTGAAGAATCTAAAGAACAAATAAAAGACGAGTTAAATGATGAAGAATATTCTATTATTACTAATGTAGATAACTCTGAAATTAAGTTTAAATTTGGATTAATTGAATGGTTTATGAACAATGACCTATTAACTGCAAAAAAGTAGTTGTAAATTTGCTAAATTTATGATATAAATATTATGTTAAAAAAGAATATATATTTTTTTATATTCTTTTTTTATATTGTAAAAAACTATATAAGCATATATATATATATATATAATTTTAGGGGGTAATTTTTTTGGACAAATTAGTAATTCAAGGTGGAACACGCTTAAAAGGAGAAGTTTCAATTAGTGGAGCTAAAAATGCAGCTATAGCTATAATTCCTGCTGCTCTATTAATTGACGGCGTTTGCACTATTTCAAATATACCTAATATTAGTGATGTTAAAATTTATTGTAAAATATTAGAAGAACTTGGCGTTAAAATAACATGGAATACTGAAAATGAAATAATAATGGACACTACACATATTTCTAGTACAACAGCTCCTTTAGAAATGACAAGTAAATTTAGAGCTTCTTACTATCTACTAGGTGCTCTACTTGGAAGATGTAAATCAGCAGTTGTAGGACTTCCTGGTGGATGTAATTTAGGTGCAAGGCCTATTGATCAACATATAAAAGGATTTGAAGCATTAGGAGCAACTGTTGATATTTCACAAGGTAAAATTACTGCTAAAGCAAAAAAACTAGAAGGAACTTCTATTTACATGGATATTGTTTCTGTTGGTGCAACAATAAATGTAATGCTTGCAAGCGTTCTTGCCAAAGGAACTACTACCATTGATAATGCAGCCAAAGAACCTCATGTTGTGGATGTTGCTAATTTTTTAAATACAATGGGAGCAGATATTAGAGGTGCTGGAACTGATGTTATAAAAATAAATGGTGTAGAAAAATTAAAAGGTAATGCTAGCTATTCTGTTGTTCCAGATCAAATTGAAGCAGGAACTTTTATGCTTGCTGCAGTTGCAACAAAAGGTAATTTAGTTATAAAAAATTGTATTCCCGAACACTTAGATTGTTTAACTGCAAAAATTATAGAAATAGGTGCAAATGTTGAATCTCAAAATGATTCTATCCATGTATGGGCAGATAAAAGACCTGAAAAAGCAATTATAAAAACTCAACCCTATCCTGGTTTTCCAACAGATTTGCAGCCTCAAATTGGAGTATGTTTAGCATTAGCAAATGGCACAAGCATAATAAAAGAAGGCATTTGGGAATCCCGTTTTCAATATACAGCTGAACTTAATAAAATGGGGGCTAAAATAACAGATCAAGGAAAGTCAGCTATTTTTGAAGGTGTAGAAAAACTATATGGAGCACCTGTAGAAGCAACAGATTTAAGAGCCGGAGCTGCTTTAATTATTGCAGGTGTTGCAGCTGAAGGGAAAACAACTCTAACTAATCTTGTCCATATTGATCGTGGCTATGAAAATATAGAAGAGAAATTTAGAAAGATTGGTGCTAATATTCAAAGAGTTACAGAAGATTTTTAAGAAATGAAGGATAAAATATGTTTCAATTTTGTAGTTTATATAGTGGCAGTAGTGGAAATTGTTCTTTTGTACAAACAGATACTACTAAAATTTTAATAGATGCAGGCCAAAGTTCAAAAAAGATTGAAGAAGCATTAGTTTCTTTAAATATAGAACCATCTTCTATTGATGGAATTTTAATTACGCACGAACATTCAGACCATACCAAGGGACTTGGAATATTTTCTAAAAAATATAATGTTCCAGTTTATGCAAATGATGAAACTTGGAATGCTATGGAAAAGCAAAAAGAAAAAGTAAGCTTAACTAATATAAAATCATTTGATTTTAGTGAATTTTCAATTGGTGATATAAACATTAGGCCTTTTGCAATTCCCCATGATGCAGCAAACCCTTGTGGTTTTAACTTATACCATGATAATAAAAAAATGAGTATTGCAACAGATATAGGACATATAGAAAAATCAGTAATTGATAGTTTATCTGATAGTTCTTTCTTGCTTTTAGAAGCAAATTATGAACCTGAAGTTTTAAAATATTCACGTTATCCTTATTTATTAAAATCAAGAATAAGTGGACCAAATGGACATTTATCTAATGAAGATGCGGGAAAAGTTATATCATATTTGACTTCCAAAGGTTTAAATAATGCTATGCTTGGTCATTTAAGTAATGAGAATAATTTTCCAGAGCTTGCATATAAAACTGTTGTAGAACAACTAATAAAAAATAATATTTCAAGTGATAATATTCATTTGTCTATTGCTAAAAGGTATAAGCCAAGTCAAATAATTAATATAGGTTAGAAGGTAAATTTATGTTACATATTGATATAATTTGTATTGGTAAAATAAAAGAAAATTATTTAAAAGATGCAATTAACGAATATTCAAAACGCTTAAGTAAGTATTGCAATTTAACAATTAAAGAACTTCCTGATGAAAAATTACCATCAAAACTTAATAATAGCTTAGCTTATGATATAAAACAAAAAGAAAGTAATTTAATATTATCTAATATAAAAAAAGATAGTTATATTATAGCTGCTGATTTAAATGGAAAAGAACTTTCTTCTGTTCAGTTTTCAGATAAGATTCAAAATTTATCTAATATAACAAGTAATATTACTTTTTTAATTGGTGGTAGTCTTGGAATGACAGATGAACTTCTTAAAAATTGTAAGGAATTAATTTGTTTTTCTAAAATGACATTTCCTCATCAATTATTTAGAGTATTCTTACTTGAACAATTATTTAGGGCTTTTAAAATTGCAAATGGCGAAACTTATCATCATTAAATAATTTATGGCATTAATTTATATTTATTTATATATTTTACTGTAGAGGGATTTATATTATACGATAAATAGGGGCTTAAGTCTATTTATTTTTATATATTTTAAATCTCTTTTTTTGGGGGGCAAAGAGCAAAGTCATTTACAAAAAACCTTTTTTATATCCCTCTACAAGAGTAATAACTATTTAATTATTTTATAATTTTGTTTCAATATTAGGGATTTTTTCGAAATTCTATTAAATTTCTTGATATTAAAAATTTGGAGTTATCAATTTTTCATTAATATAGAATCAAAAAAATAAAATTTGAAATAATTTTTATTGTGTAAACATAATACATCAAAAAATTCAATTTGTCAAGAAAAACTTTACGACAAAAAGCCCCAAATTACTACAGAAATCAACATTCCGTACTATATCGCCGATCAATGCTGCATATAAAACGAACTTTGTTTTCTTTATTCCAACACAACTTGTATAAATTGCAATTGTATAAAAAGTTGTTTCTGTAGACCCCATTATTGTTGATGCAATTAATCCAATTTTTGAATCTACTCCATACCAATTCATTATATCTGTTGCTACTGCAGTTGATGCACTTCCAGATATTGGTCTAACTAAAGCAAGTGGTAAAATTTCTTTTGGAATATGTAAAAAGTTAGTAATTGGTGAAATTAAATTAATAATAAAATCTAAAACTCCTGAACTTCTAAGTGCCCCAACAGCAAGAAAAATTCCAAGTAATGTTGGAAATAATTTTATAACTATTTCTATTCCTTCTTTAGCACCCTCTACAAATGTATCATATACCCTATTTTTTTCTAAAATACCATATAAAATAATCATAAATATAATTATAGGTATTGCAGCTGAAGATAAATAATTTATTGTTTTCATTTTTCTCCCTTTTTATTATTCATTTTTATAAATATTTTTGTTGCAATTATTGCAGAAATTGCAGCACATATTGTAGCTATCCATACAGGAAATAAAATTTTTGTTGGTTCCTTAGAATTTAAAGAAGCTCTTATTGCTATTACAGTTGTAGGTATAATCTGTATTGATGCTGTATTTATTACTATAAACATTGCCATTGAATTTGTTATTGTTTCTTTATTTAAATTTTCTTTTTGCAAAGTTTTCATAGCATTAATTCCTAGAGGTGTAGCTGCATTTCCAAGCCCCAAAATATTTGCAACCATGTTCATGGATATATTTCTTTTTGCTTCTTCATTATTCTTTATATCTGGAAATAAAAAATTTATTAATGGATTTAATATTTTAGTTAATTTTTTTATAAAAGTAGTTTCTCTTGCTATTTGCATTATTCCATTCCATAAACATATTGTTCCTAAAAATGTTAATGTAAGAGTAACACAACTTTCAGCTGATTCGAATATTGACTTATTAACATTATCTATATTTCCTGCGCAAAATGCATAAATAAAAGATATTAAAATAAAAATAGGCCATAATATATTTAACATTTTTTCATTTCCTTTTATTTTCCTCATATAATAATATTTACTTATGTATAATATTGTGGTATAATATGTAAAAATTAAAATATTGCTATTTTTCTTTACATATTATTCTATCTATAATTACTTTATTACATATATAAACTTTTTCGTATATGAATTTTGGCTTTTCGTAAAACATTTTTTAGTTTATATTGCGTTTTACTAATTTTTATGATATTATAGTTACAGATTATTTTGTCGAAAATTGGCGAATGAAGGAGGATTATAAATGAAGTCAACAGGGATAGTTAGAAAAGTAGATGAGTTAGGAAGAGTTGTTATTCCTATAGAGTTAAGAAATCAATTTCAAATAGCTGAAAAAGATCCATTAGAAATTTTTGTTGATGGTTCTTGCATTGTATTAAAAAAATATGAGAAATCTTGTCTATTTTGTGGAAATACAAAAAAGTTAATACCATATAAAGAAAAATTAATTTGTAATAAATGTTTAAAACAACTTAAGGAATTAAAAGATGAAGAATAAAAAAATACCTGTATTTTATACTATTTAAAATACAGGCTTTTTTCTATTTGTTTATAAATAACTGATATATTTCGTTTTTATTTACACCTTTATCTTTTGCTATTTTTTTTATTGCTTCATTTTTTGACATACCTTGTTCCATATATAAACTAAAAAGTTCTTCTTCTGTCATATCTTCATTTAAATTTTCTGATGTTTGCTCTTCAATTTCATTTCCGGCAATTAATATAATGTGTTCTCCTTTAGGCTCTTTATATTTTGCAATAACTTCTGTTATAGTTCCTCTAATAAACTCCTCATGAATTTTTGTTAACTCTCTTGCAATAACTACTTGTCTATCTTCTAATACATTTTCTAAATCTTTCAAAGTTTTATTTAGTTTGTGTGGAGCCTCATATAAAATAATAGTTTTCGTTTCTTTTTTTATATTATCAAGCTGTTTATTTCTTATTTTTTTATTTAATGATAAAAATCCTAAAAAATAAAACTCTTTAGTATTTAAGCCAGATGCAATTAATGCATTTATTGCAGCACATGGTCCAGGAATTGGAATAACCTCTATATTCTCTTTTATAGCTTCTTTTACAATTACTTCTCCTGGATCAGAAATAGCAGGTGTTCCTGCATCTGAAACTATTGCTATATTTTTTCCTTCATTTAATTTTTCTATTAAACCTTCAACTTTAATATCTTCATTATGCCTATGATAGCTAATTAAAGGCTTTTTTATTTCATAATGATTTAATAGTTTTAATGTTTGTCTTGTGTCTTCTGCAGCAATTAAATCTACTTCTTTTAAAATTCTAATTGCTCTAAAAGTTATATCTTCTAAATTTCCAATTGGTGTTGCTACTAAGTATAGTTTTCCGTTTCATTTTTCCTCCCCTGATAAATAATAATTGTGTTTTTACTTTTTATTATATATTTTTAAAATTTCGTCTGTATATTCTCCGTTTTCTTTATATACAATTAATGGTTTTTCTACTTTTAAAAACTCTTTTGCATTTTTTACTGCTTTTATTAGTACTAATTTTGGTTCTTGATTTTCTTTAGAATATACGAATCTAATTTTTTTAGGTTCTAATTTATTTGTTTTTAATTTATAAATTATTTCAGCTAGTCTTTCTGGTCTATGTACCATAAAAAACATGCCTTTATCTTTTAATAAATCAGAACTTACTTTTATAAAATCATCTAATGATGCTGTTATTTCATGACGTGATATATATTTATAAGTATTTTCATTTATTAATCCTGTTTTTGCTTTTTTGTAAGGTGGATTAGTTACTATTGCATCTACCGAGTTTTTTTCAAATTCATTATATAAATCTTTTATATCTTCATTTACTATTACAACTCTGCTTGCTAACTCATTTAGCATTACACTTTTTGTTGCCATATTAGCCACATCTTTTTGTAACTCTATTCCATATATTTTTCTTAAATTTGTTTTTGCTGCTAATAAAATACTCAAAATTCCTGTACCTGTTCCTAAATCTAAGACTGTTGAATTATCTTTTATTTCTTTTGCATAATCTGATAAAAGTACAGCATCTATTCCAAAACAAAATCCTTCTGTATTTTGTATTATTTTTAATCCTTTATATTCTAAGTCATCTATTCTTTCATTTTCTTTTAAATCCATATAATCACCATATATTTATTTTTTCGTATATATTATACCAGCATTTTACTTAATTTTCTACTGTTTTTATTAAACTACATACTAATCTTTTTTGTAACAAAACACTCAAAATATTAATAATATATAAATAAAAGGAGATTTAATTATGCAAAATAATTATTTAAAAAAATATCATTGCAATAAATTATATAATAACTCGTGCAATAATATCTGTAAATATAATAAATTTAATAATTGTTGTAATACCCCCTTAAGTTCTTTATTTGAAGTAGAAGATTTTTTGTGTAATTTTAATAAAATTTGTAAAGGAGTTAAATTATATAAATTTTTTAAAAATCTCTATTAAATGTTACATTAAACTTTATTATTCCATCTTTAAATTCTTTATTTTCTTCTCCATTTATTTTAATTTTTATTTCGTTTATTTCCGTTAGTTCCGTAAGTGTTTTTACAATTGCTCTTATTGTTAATTTTTCTTCTTCAGCTCCTCCTTCATGATTTAAAATAAAATCATTAGAAAAATCTATAATTAATGTTTCACCTATTTTTTCTATTTTATTTATTTTCGTTCCTTCTGGAATTGCATTTTTTAAATTTTCGTTTTTTGGTCCTTCTATTAGCATATTTAATATTTTTTCATAAGGATTATTTATTAACTCTTTTACATCTATTAGCCTTGCCTCTGGAATTAAATCATTTTCATTTTTAAAATATAGTGAAACCATGGTTTGTCTGAATTGAGAATCAGTTATTTCTTCCTGAGGTGTATATTCTTCTATTTCATTTGATTTTTCCTTATTTTTTATAAATACATATACACAAATTATAACTATAGCTATACAAACAATAAAAAACAATACAACTAATACTCTTTTTTTATCCAACATATTTTTTCCTCCTCATTAATTATCTTCTTTATATTGCTATGTTAGACAAGTATTTTTTAGAACTTTTTTACATAAAAAGAAGCCATGCATTAGCATGGTTTCTTTTCCGGCAGAATTTGATACTGCTTTCCATCTTCCAAGGTAACTATATTTCCTTTTTCAGATGTAATTAATCCATTTATAGTTTCTCCGGTTTCTGTTTCTCCTGTAATTTTGGTATTACCTTCCTCACAGTTCCAAACGAGCTCCCAATTACTTATAATTGGATATACCATATTTTCTTTTTTTTCTGCCATTTTCCCCTCCTTTAATGTACAAATCTTTTTGCTGTGGGATTTCTAAATAGATTTTTATCTATACTTTTATATTATAGCATCTTTTACATAAAATAGCAATACGTTATATTATGTTTATTTAAAACCCAATTATTTTATTATATGTATTTATTGCGTAATTATCTGTCATTCCAGAAATATAGTAAATTATTGCTTTACAGAATTCTTTTTCATCATTCATATTAAAAATAATATCATTTTTTTGACTTTGTTTTCTTTCTAAATTCCAATAACATTCAATCCAATTATAGAACTCATTTATTACTTCTGGATACATTTTTAGTAGTTTTTCCTTATTATTATAAGATTGTTTTATAACATCATAAATTGTATTTATCATTATTTTAAAATACTCTTTTGAAACTTTTAATCTCTCAGAAAGATAAATATTTTTATAATTGAATTTTTTTATTTCATTTATAAGGTTAAAAACTTCATCTGAAAAACATAGTCCTTTTTCAATACTTGAATTGTTACATAAATCGAAAATTAAATTATTAATTATAACTGTATTATTAATTATTTCATTTCCTTTATAATTTAATAATTTATATAGTTCTTCTAGTTGTTCATCTAATATTCCTAATGTAATTGCATCTTCAATATCTCTTGCTAAATATGATATTTTATCAGATATTTTTACAACACAGCCTTCCCAAGTATATGGAGCATACTGATTTGGTCTTTTATATTCATTTAAGTCAATAGCATCACTTCTTGGTTTTAAACAATTTTCATCTATCTCCCCACAATGTGAAATTATTCCATCCCTAACTCCATATGTTAAATTTAAATTTTGCTTATTTTTCTCACTATCTTCTAGTAGTTCTATTTTATCTACTAATTCTACTCCATTTTTTTCATGCCAAAATGTTTCGTTACAATCTACTCTTGAAATTTCAGATAAAATCTTTTCACCTTCATGTCCAAATGGGCTATGACCTATATCATGTGCTGTTGCTATTGCCTTTGTAAGCTCTGTATTTAATCCTAAATAACTTGCTATTGTATAACTTATTGAATCAACTAAAACAACATGTTCTCCTCTTGTGCATATATGGTCATTTGTTGGAGAAAAAAATACTTGTGTTTTATGTTTCATTCTTCTATAAGCTGTACTATGAATAATTCTTGTGTAATCTCTTTCAAATTCTGATCTAATGTCATTTCCTCTTGAATACAAATCTTTTTCTCTTTTTATAATATTTTCCCATTTTGGATTTTTTTCATTTGCAGCAACTTCTTTTAATATTCCTCTCATATAATCCTCCTTAAAAACTTTTATGTATTTTATGATTTTTGACGATAAAATGGCTATCTTTGGCACAAGGCTTAGCTAGTCAATTCTTATTTTGTGCAATTTTCTCCGTCCCCATTGCACACATTAAAAATTTAAAGAATCGCTACTACTTTTGTTTTCTAGCAGTTAGCAATTCTTTTTTGCAGTCTATATTCAAACTTTTTTATTTTAAAGACTTTCTATTTCTTCTTTGCTTAATCCAGTTATTTTTTCTATAAGAGTACTATCCATTTTCTCTGCTTTCATATATTGGGCTATTTCTATCTTTTCCTGTTTTTTGCCTTCTGCTAAGCCTTGTTCTATTCCTTGCGCTAATCCTTGTTCTATTCCTTGAGTTAAGCCTTGTTCTAATCCCTGCGCTAATCCTTGTTCTAATCCCTGTTCTAAGCCTTTTTTTATTCCTTTATCATACCCAAAATCCTGTATTGCTTTTTGGTCCATAATGTATTTTTGTCTTAATTCTGCTAAATATCTCTCATGCTCATCTTTACTTATTTTCATTAGTTCTTCTCTTGCTTTCTTTATTTCATTATTTTCCATACTTGACACCACCTTTGGA
>Ga0256404_1002762_pt1 | contig 37789 bp, 32 predicted proteins | sample RumenRJG_01DNA_FD_185990 | JGI IMG/M metagenome (GOLD analysis project Ga0256404, IMG submission 185990) | Bovine rumen microbial communities from Lethbridge, Alberta, Canada - RJG_01 | ecosystem: Host-associated > Mammals > Digestive system > Stomach > Rumen | place: Canada: Alberta | collected...
AAGCGGTCGCCTCGATATCGTCCGCGCTGGTCGCCAGCTTCGCGGATGCAGCTGTCGCTTCCGCTCCGGAGGCCGATTCCGTATCCGGAACGCTTTCCGCGCCCGAGACCGCTGAAGCGCCGGACAGCGCCTCCGCCGCAGACGCCGCATCGCTCGCCGCCGTGCTCCCGGATGTCACGGTGCTCGACGCGGCGGACGCCGTCTTCGATGACGCTGCCTCGCCGACCGCCGAAGCGATGATGGCGATCACGCCGACCAGTGCCGCGGCGATGCCGACGATGATCAGCACCTTCGCGCTGTTGTCCTTGTAGGTGCTCGTCTTTTTCTTTGGTGGTTTCCGTTTCAGTGATGAAGACATATCCGCTCTCTCCTCATTTTTTTAATCCGCCCGGACACGCCGGCCGGTGCGGTCCGGAGATCGCTGCGGCCGCGCCGTCAGCCCGGGGCTGTGCTCCCATTATAGCACAGGGAAGCCGAAAGTCGAGACTCGCGGAGCGGGACACAGATAAGTCACAGACTGCGGACACCGCTGAAAGAAGGCGGCTTCATGCTCATCCCGGATCAGGCCGAGCCGATTCCCGCAGTCAGCGAGATGTAGAGGTCGTACAGCGCCGAGCCCGTCCTCCCTTTCGCAGGATGCTCATCGTCGCGGATCTCCAGCATATAGGATCCGTAGCTGTTGATGATCTTCGTGCCGGACGGATGCTCCCTCTCTCTCCGGAACTCGCTTCCGTAACACTTGTGCACATGTCCGTGCAGCATATACTTCGGATGCCACCGGTTCATCAGGTCATTGAAGCACGCAAACCCCTGATGCGGCCGGTCCGGAAGATCGCCGTAGCCCGCGGCCGGCGCGTGTGCCACCAGCACATCAAAGCCGTTCATCAGTGTGATCCGTTTCTGCAGCTTCCGGATCCGCTTCGCCATCTCTTCTTCGGTGTACTGATCCTTGCTGAAGTTGTAGCACATGCTTCCGCCAAGTCCGAGGATCCGCAGGCCCCGGTAATCATACACCCGGTCGTCGATATCGATGCAGCCCTGCGGCGCCCGGTAATCATACTGCGTGTCATGATTCCCCCGGACGTAGAGAAGCGGCCGGTTGATCATGGTCTCCAGAAACTCCAGATAAGCCGCGCTGAGATCTCCGCAGGAGATGATCAGCTCCACTCCGTTCACCCGCTCCCTGTCAAAATAATCCCAGAGCGCCTTCTCCGGCTCATCCGCCACCACCAGTATTTTCATCGTGTCTCCGATTCGCTCCCTGCCCGTTCTCCGCCGGGCACCGTCTGTTCCTTCTGCTCCGCTTCCACCGCCTGCACGCCGCTCACGGAGACTGTGATACGGGCCGTGTCCCGGAGTTCTTCCATCGTGGGAATCGCCCCGATCACATTGTCGTTCAGCCAGTCCATCGTGATGATCTCCTCATTGGTGAGCCGGGGCGCGTCCGCCGTCTTGATGACGCCCTGCTGACTCCGGAGCTCGCCGTCGAAAGGATTGAGCGTGCCCGCGATCACCGCACCCTTCAGCGTCCGCATCAGCTTGCGGGAATAGTAGCTCAGCTTCTCCGAGAGAATGACGTCGATCACGCCGGCGTCCATTCCCCACCAGTAGTTGAGAGCCTGATTCTTTCTCGCGAGATTCTTCGCCTCCCATGTGCCGTTTAGAATCGTGCGGATGATCAGCTCATAGTAGCGGCCCCAGTTCCAGACCGGCACGGCGAGGTTGCGGATCCGGCCGCCTTCGTCGTATTTGTAGATGCCGTACTCCCGCGACGCCGCCTCCGGCCGGATCAGATCCGGGCCCGAGAATACGCTGACGCCGTTCCGGTAAAAGGCCTCCCGCCAGTTGGAATCCTTCTTCGAGTCCCAGGACAGATAGAGTTTCGCGCGCGGATCCACCAGCGCCGCGCCGATCGCGAAGGCGTTGATGTTCGCGATCGTTCCGTAGATCGGGTAATCCGCCCGGTAGCCGATCCGGTGGTTGTCCGCCAGTGAGGCCGCCAGCGACCCCATCAGAAACTTGGCCTCGTACATCCGCCCGTAATACGTGCGCACCGCGTTATGCGAAAGATTGATCGAGCAGTTCATGAACTTCACGTCAGGATGGTCGATCGCCGCCTTCAGCGTCTGGGTCATCTGAGCGGGCGAGGTCGTGATGATCAGGTCGTTTTCGTCCGCGCAGGCCGCGTCAATCACCCTCGCAAATGACGCGTCCGTCACCACGTCGTCGTAGCGGATTGTCTCGACGACGCCTGGGTACGTCTGCTCCAGCTGATTTCGTCCCAGCTCATGCCCGTAGATCCATGCGGATTTCTCCGGCGACTTGTCGTAGATAAAGGCAATCCGCAGCGGATGGCGTTCGGAGTACACCGTCTGCCCCCGCAGCATCGAGAGAAGTCCGGTCGGCGAAGCGGCGGCCGGCGCCGCCTGCTCAATCCCGGCGATCGCCTGAGGACGGTCCACCAGCGTGATCTTCTTGTCATCCTGCTGATTCTCCACGAGAAGCTCATTCCAGATCCGGTCCATCTGAATGGCAATCTCGCTCCTGGAAGAGTTCAGCAGGTCATCGATCCGGTAGATCGTGAGATAGACCAGAAACGCGTCGGCGGCCGTGATCTTCAGCTTGCCGCCCGATTTGCTCTGGAAAACCTGATCAAAGTACGTATAGGCAGAGCGCAGCGTCTGCACCGCGTCCTCCCGCCATTGATGAACAAGGTCCTGCCCCAGCAGTTCCGCCAGCTTCGCGTAGCTCCCCTCCTCCGTGAAACCGATCTCATACAGAGGACAGACATTGTAGAAGTCGAGGAACTCGTAATAAATCTTCACGTCCTTCTCGTCCGACCGTTTCGGAAGCACGCGGGTCACATCCGCCATAATCAGCGGCATATGAAGATATTTCATCACCGAGACGCGCTTGTTTCCTTCCTGAACGTAGAACCGGCGCATGTATTCATAGGCCTTGATCGGGTCGCGGATCCCTTCTGTCATCTGCGCGTCGTACAGGTTGCTCCACTTGACGGCAAACTCCGAGTTGGCTGACAGAATCGGCATAAATCCGTTTGAAAATGCATTCTGCCGCCCCGCCGTCCGGGTTCCCGCCACCATCTCCAGCGGTACCTCCGCGAGTCCCACCGGATATTCCGACAGTCCTGCCTCCACCAGATCATCCAGCGCCGGCGGATACGGGTACTGCCCCTGCGCCACCGCGCGATGAACCTGCCTTTCCCCGATCCGCTTCGCCTTCAGATAATCGTCCAACATGCCGCGCTCTCCTTCCGCTGTCTCCGCGTCTTCATCACAGCCAGTGTATCATCTCCGTCAAAAAAGAGGAAGAAGGCATCCGTCCGGATTCCCTCTTCCTCTTCTTTCAACCGTCAGTCCCCGTAGCCGTCCGGATTCTTCGTCTGCCAGTTCCAGGCGTCGCGGCACATATCCTCGATATTCTTCTCCGCCTTCCATCCCAGAATCTTCTCCGCCTTGGACGGATCCGAGTAGCAGGTCGCGATGTCGCCCGGCCGGCGCGGGTCGATGACGTAGGGCAGCCTCTTTCCGCAGGCCTTCTCGAACGCATGGATGATATCCAGCACGCTGTAGCCGACGCCCGTTCCGAGGTTGAAGACATTGACGCCGTCCATCTTTTCCATACCCTCGATCGCCTTCACATGACCCTTCGCGAGATCTACGACGTGGATGTAGTCCCGGACGCCGGTCCCGTCCGGCGTATCGTAATCGTCGCCGAATACATGCACCTTCTCAAGCTTGCCGCTGGCCACCTGCGCCACATAAGGAAGCAGGTTGTTCGGGATTCCCTTCGGATCCTCTCCGATAAGTCCGCTCTCATGCGCGCCGATCGGGTTGAAGTAGCGGAGCAGCATCACCTTCCACTCCGGGTCGCTCTTCCAGATATCCGTCAGAATCCGCTCCTGCATCGACTTCGTCGCGCCGTACGGATTCGTCGTCTCGCCGAGAGGGCACTCCTCCGTGATCGGAACAAACGCGGGATCGCCGTAGACGGTCGCCGAGCTGGAGAACACGAAGGATTTGCATCCATGCCGGCGCATGACATCGCAGAGCGTCAGCGTCGATTCCAGATTGTTATGGTAGTACTCGATCGGCTTCCGGGTCGATTCTCCCACAGCCTTATATCCGGCGAAATGAATCACCGCGTCAATCTTCTCCCTGTCAAAAAGGTCCGTCAGCGCTTCGCGGTCCAGCACATCAATCGGATAGAAAGCCGGTCTCCGGCCTGTAATCGTCTCGATGCGGTCGACGACCAGCGCTTTTGAATTGTAAAGGTTATCCGCGATCACCACATCATAGCCCGCATTCAGCAGTTCCACCACGGTATGGCTTCCGATGAATCCCGTGCCGCCGGTTACCAGAATCTTCATACTGCAATCCCTCCTTGTCCGCTGATGGTGCCGGATGGGCGGCACCCCTCTTTTCGGTACCATCATGCCCGAAAACCGGCCTGATAGCAATATGCATTTGATGAGAGTATATGTAAAAATGTTTCACTCAAGACTGCAGCTCCGGAAACTGGGCGCCGGCCCGCTTCCGGAATGACCGTTCGCAGGCGGCATAGTCCGCCGTTCCCCCGATGAAAGGCGCCATCTCTTCCTGAAAGAGCGCGTCCAGCATTCCGTCATAGACGGTAGCCGCGCTCTTCCTGCTGCCCAGCGCATCCGCCTGCGCGGTCAGCAGCTTCCGCGTATTCTGTCCTCCGCAGAGTGTCGAGCGGTATCCCTCCGCCATCGTCTCCATGACGCCGCGCGCGTTGACAAAATCACCGGACCCGGAAGCCCGCGCCATGAGCGTATCCGGATCCAGTGTCAGCGTCCGGATCAGTTCCGCGTCCGCCTCCGGATTATCCGTTCCGGCCGCACAGGCGATCCAGACGCCGCCTTTCAGCCAGACCGACGGCCCCTTCACCATTCCGAAGGCCGCTTCGTTCCCGTCCGTGCGTCCGCCGGCTGCCGCGTCCGGCCCCTCCGTCTGAAAAAGCGCGCTCTCTCCGAGCGCGCCCGCCTTACGCCAGAGCGCCGCCGTCTCCGCCCATTCCTTCAGTGTATCCGGGATCTCGAGAGCCGGGCGTTCCGCTGTCTCATCCTTCACCCATCCCGACTCTCTCGCAGAGGAAAAAACCGGGAAGCTCTGTTCCGCCGTCTGAAAGAGCGGCACGCCGGCTGCGACCGCCTTTTCCACCGTCTTTTTCAGCGCCGCGAAATCCTTCACGGCCTCCTGAACCGTCTCCGGTTCCCCGCTGCCCAGCACCCGCTTCGCCAGATCTCTCCGGTAGATCAGGGCGCCGGGCTCAAGCTCAAGCGCCGCGGCCTTAAGGCGGCCGGTTTCATCCTCCGCTGCCTCTGCCGCGAACGCGTACGAATCCTCAAAGGCATCCGGCACAATTCCCCTTTCCCCGTCCAGCGGCTCCGTCAGATCCGACCGGCAGTACTTCCGGAGCGAATCCGCGTCCAGAAGAACGAGATCCGCCCGGTCGTCCGCGGCCAGCGTCCCGTTCTGCGGAAGCGTCGCGTCCAGCCAGTCCTCGTATCCGCTTCCCTCGTCGGAGATAACCGTCCATCGGATCGGAAGCCCGCCGATCGAGGCGTTCCCTTCTTCGTCTTCCCGGTACGAAGGGATGCAGATCTTCATCGTCTCCGCGAGCGCGCTGTCCCATGTCACGATGTTGAGCACGCCACCCTCCTCCGGGGACGGCGCCTCGGCAGATGAAAGAGAAGCCGGCGCGGATGCGGCGGACGACTCCTCGTCCGCCGCCCGCGCCGGCCCCGCCGTCACGATCAGAGCCAGCGCACCTGCCAGCAGTCTGACTGCATATCTCATACGGCCTCCTCTCCGGCCCGGACACCCTGAATCCGGCATCCCCCGGCCGTGTATCACTTCGCCTCCAGATTCATGAAGCAGCTCCCGACATTCTTCCGGAAATTTCTGAGCGCCTCCTCGTACGTAATCCTTCCGTCAATGTAGTCTTTCATCGCTGACTGAAAAAGATCATCGAGCTCGCTGTCATAGGAAGATCCCTTTGAGACATCGATCTTCTTTCCGTTCCCGTCGAGAACGCCGTACGGATTCTGTCCGCCGAGGACGGACAGGCCGGCGTTTCCGTCCGCAGCCAGCGCGCGGATCACGGGCTTGCTGTTCACATCAAGCGCCGTTCCCTCCATCGCGCTCATCGAATCCTCATCCACGGTGAGCCGGCGGATGATCTGTGCGTCCAGCGTCGGGTTGTCGGTTCCCCTTGCCGCCAGAAGATAGAGATCCCCGGATGTAAACGCCGACGGCCCCGCACAGACGGCCCATCCGCCCCCGGCAGCCACGCTCTGATCCCCGCTGTCTGCCACGGTGCTCTGAATGACATGCAGCGGCTCAAAATAGGCAAAGCATCCGCTGTCCGGCTGCAGTCCCTTTTTCCACTCGTCCGACCCGTACGCGTCCGTCGTGAGCTGCCCTGCGTCCGCATATGCCCTGCAGTCGTCGGCCCACTGCTTCAGCGACGCGTCCACACGGACGGTTCCGTCCGTCACCCACGGCGCGCCGCGGCGCGCCGCGTAAAGCGGATAAAGCTCGCCGGCGGTCTGCACCAGCCGGCTGCCTCCGTTTGAGAGCGCTCCGGCTGTCTGCTTCAGCGCGTCCAGATCCGTCACCTTCGAAGCGACGGCATCCGGATCATCCGTACCGAGCACCGATTTCGCGATGGCGCGGTTGTAGAGCATCAGGCCCACGTTCGCCTCGACGGCCGCGCCCCGGATCTGACCGTCTTCATCCGAAGCCGCATTCTTCGTGTAATTGTACTGGAACGCGAGTTCATCGTCCGTAAAGCCGAGTTCCTTCAGCGGAACCGCCACGTCCGCCCCGCTTCCGGTGTACTTTCTCAGATAACCGGTGGACGCGGTGAAGAGGTCGATCCGGTCATCGGGCAGATACCCTTCGTTGCTGAACAGCTGGCCGTCGACCTGGTTCTGATAGGAACCGTCCGCGTCGTCCAGAATCGTCCAGACGACCGTGACCGTCTGTCCGTCCGCGTCCGTCACGGTGCCGTGTGTGTCGTCCGTCGCCGTATAGCCGGGAAGATACGCGCCCACCAGATCCCGCACGGTCGTATCAGGGGTGAGAATCTGCAGCGTACCGCCCTCCGTCCCGGTGTTCTCCGCCGCTGAGACTCCCCCGCTGTCCGCCGCAGCGCACGGCGAAGCGGCGAGAACAACGCCGCATATCAGACTGCAGATTGCTTTTCCGCGCATGACCGTCTCCTTTTCGTTCCTTATGCGCTGTCTCCTATTTCAGAAGGCATCTCCCGCCTCATGTTCCTTCTCAGCCTGTCTCCCCGTTTTCCTGCTCAGATTCCGCGGACGGAGAAGCAATCAGATCGTACCGGGTCCTTACATCCGCAAGAAACGACTTCCACGCGTCCTCATGCTCCACATAGTACTTCGGGCAGAGCTTTCCGGTCACGTCATAGTGACGGATCACATGGTCCGGCCCGATTTCGAACGCCTTGCAGAGAAAGGCGGTGAGGTCGACCGCTGAATCATAGGAAGCGTCGTTGAACTTTCCGTCCTCCCCCGGATGGCAGACCTCGATGGAGATCGTGTCGTGATTGCGCCACTTCGTCGCGTAGGACCACTCATCCGTCGGAATGCACTGAAGGATCTCACCCTTGAGTCCGACCACGAAATGAGCGCTCGCCGAGCGGCTTCCGTCCATAAGGCTCTCGAAGTAATCTCTGTTTTCCTTCGCCGTCGAACCGGCATTGCCGACGTAATGAATCACGATGTCCTCCACTCCGTCAAGCTTCGTGCCCGGCCGGGAATACGGATTCACCGTCAGAAAATCTTTTGTGATCGTCGGCGCGCCGTTCCAGAAGGACGGATCATGGACACTCGCCTCCAGCAGCCTTTTCTCACGGCTGTCCGCCGAATCCGGCCTGCCTGCACTCTCCGCACGCTCCGGCTCTGAACGGACGGACTCCACTGTCGGTTTCACACTGACCGTCTCCGGAACCGTCCGCACCTGTCCGGCGTCCCGGTTTCCGTAGCGCAGCGTATAAACGGCCAGTCCGGCCACTCCGGCCAGAATCAGAAATGTCATAATCAGCGCGATGATCAGTCCAAGCGAACCCTTCTTCCGCTTATTCTGCTTTTTCATCATTCAAATCCTTATGTATGCTTACGTAACAGTCTGCTGCCTCTTTCCCGAACCGAAGGCCGATCTGCCTCAGGCAGGTCCCGCCTCAGTCCGGCTCCCCCGCTTCTTCCCCTTATCTTATTCTGTCTATCCTGCGAAACCGAAAAAGGAACTGACGCCCGACACGATGCCGGCGGCGAGTCCCGGGAAGGTAGCGCCGGAATGATCCGACGCGGCGTCGCCGCACTCCAGATCGATGGACGGGACGGTGGAGTAGGATGTCTGCGTCAGATCCATCTGCATCTCACCGCCGTCGAACAGGGAAAAGCCCTGCGCCGCGATACCGGCTGTCACGGCCCGCCCCAGCCTGTCGTGGTCCTGCCAGTGAGAGGCCACCGGCTCCATCGAAAGATAGGAATCAACCTGAGGCACGCTCATAAAGAAGACGCCCTTGTCACTGTCCGTTCCGTCATAGTGAAGGGCGATGTGGCAGTCCGCCAGATTGTTGGCCATCAGCGTCCGCGCGATGTTGTCCAGCTGAACGTCCTGACTCTCACGGATCATCAGCACATCGTAGCCGCTCTGCAGCAGCTGATCGCGCACGGCGATCGCCAGAGCCAGCGTCACGTCCCGTTCCGGCGTGCCGTCGTCAAACTCCATACCGCCCGCCACCGCCATTGCCTCCGTCGCACCCGCTCCCGTGGAACCGCCGGTCACCTTCGGCGTGCCGTCCGGGTGGCACAGTGTCTTCACGGATTCGCCGCCCTCGGTGCCGTGTCCCGCGTTCACGCAGACGGTCTTATGCCGGGCCAGACTGGGCTGGGCGTGGTAGAGCGTGGCCGTTCCGCTGTGAATCTTCGAATTGCCCGCGTACAGCCACGCGGGATTAAAGCTCACCGTCTCGGACGTGATCACGTCCGGCGCGGAAGACACGGCCCGGCCGGCGCTCTCCGTGCCGGCCGCACGTCCGGATTCCGCGCCGCTGACTGTCTCCGGTCCGCTGCCCGCCGCGCCGCCGCTCTCCGCCCCGGCCGATGTGCTGCCGGAGGCAGATGACACCGTTTCCCTGCTGTTCCCGCTTTCCGATCCGTTTCCGGGCGCCACGCCTATGCACTCCGCCTCAGCCGATGACGCACGGCTGACGGAAGCGGCGGACACGGTCCGCGACCCCGTCCCGGAACCGGCCGGCGGCGCCGCCAGTCCGGATGAGCCGGCGGCTGCATGTTCCTGACTGAAAACCGTCCCCGCGGACTGTCCGCATCCGGACAGAGCCAGCGTCAGGGAAGCCGCAAACGCGGCGGCTGTCCTCATCCTTCCTCTTTTCATGCGCACTCCTCCGTCAGTGATCCAGCTGATTCACCACGTTTCGCAGGCAGCCGTCCTCAAAGGGACTTACCAGCCCCGCTTCCCGGATCAGATCCGTGAAGAATCCGGACGCGGACAGCCTGCAGAGATTCAGATAACTTGCCCACGCCGCCTTGTAGTCCCGGTCCATCCAGACCTTGTATTCCAGCGCGTCCGTGCCGGCGATGCAGTAATCGATATAGTAGAGCGGGCAGTCAAAGATATGGTGCTGCTTCTGCCAGAAAGCGCCGCGCTCATAGAGATCACAGCCCTCAAAATCCATATGCGGCCGGTACTGCCGTTCGAGATCGAGCCAGACTCCGTTCCGGTCCTTCGGGGAGAGCGCCGGATTCCGGTACATGATCTCCTGAAATTCATCCACCATCGTGCCGTAAGGGATGAAGATCACCGAATCCTCGAGATGCAGCTGTCTGTAGCGGCCGGCCCCGCGGCCGAAGAACAGCTCCATCCAGGGCTCCGTAAAAAATTCCATCGACATCGAGTGCGTCTCGGCCGTCTCCATCGTGATATCCGCGTGCTCGCGGATCGGATCGTCCGCCACCAGATAACCCTGGAAGGCATGCCCGCACTCATGGGTGATCACATCCACGTCGCCGCGGGTGCCGTTGAAATTGGCGAAGATGAACGGCGCCCTGTAATCCGGCAGATAGGTCATATAGCCGCCTGTCTTCTTGGTTTTCCGGCCGAGCACATCGAACAGCTCGTGCTCGCACATAAAGTCCATGAACGCTCCGGTCTCCGGCGAGAGCGCGCCGTACATCTTCCGTCCGGCAGCCAGAATCTCCTCCGGCGTGCCGACCGGTCTCGGATTGCCCTCCTTAAAATAGACGCCTTCGTCGATGTAGCGCAGCCGGTCCAGACCGAGTCGTCTCCTGCGGGTCTCATGAATCCGCTCCGCGAAGGACACAAGATCCTCCTTCACCTGCTTCCGGAAGGAGGCCATCTCGTCGCGGCCGTAGCAGTTTCGCCGCATCCGCGCGTCGCCCAGCGGCAGATAGGTATCGTACCCCATCGCCTCGCCCTGCTTCGTGCGGCACCGGATCAGCCGGTCGTAGATCTCCTCGATCTCCTCCTCATTCGAGGTATAGAAGGCGGTCACACGGTCCCACGCCGCCTGACGGACCGCCCGGTCCGGACTGCTCAGATACGGCGTCATCAGCGAAAGATTCAGCGTCTCCCCGTTCCACTCGATCTTCGCGGAAGCGAGCAGCTTGTTGTAGCGGGTCTCAAGTGCATTTTCCTCCTGCATGAGGGAAATGATCTTCGGATCCACCGACTTCATCGCCAGCTCCATGTTCCGGATCGCCACCGGCCCGATCCGTTTCTCCACGTCTCCGCGGTACGGCGACGCGTACAGTGTCTTCTGATACTCTGTCATCAGGTTCTCGAAGACAGGTCCGAGCTGATCGTTGTAATCCTGCTCCTTTGCGTAAAATGCATCCGTCACATCGATATCGTGCCGGATCTCAGCCAGCGTCATCTGCGTCGCCGCGTGATCCACGGCGCGGTAATAGCGCTGATGCACGCCGAACGCCTCCTCACCGGAACGTGCCGCCTTCAGATCCGCGGTCAGCGAGGCGAACTCCGCCCGGAGGCTCTCCTCTTCAACTCTTGCATATGGAAATTCCCGGAATACCATCGTCTATTTCCTTCCCCCCCCGAAACGGAGCGTATGTCTTGCAGAAGTATACCACAAAAAAAGCGCTGCCGCATAAGGGCAGCGCAGAGAGATATTAAGCTTTATTAAGAATACGGCCGGATCTCCGCCCGTTTTTCTCATCCCAGGATCGCCTTGTCGCTGGAAAACTCCTCGCCGGCCGCCACCTCAAACTCATGGAGCAGCTTCTCCACCGTCAGCTTCTTCTTCTCATCACCCCGGATATCGAGCACGATCTCCCCCTCGTTCATCATGATCAGACGGTTCCCGTGAAGGATCGCGTCCCTCATGTTGTGGGTGATCATCAGCGTCGTCAGATGGCCCGAGGTAACGACGCGCTCCGTCGCGTTCAGCACCTTCTCGGCCGTCTTGGGATCCAGCGCCGCCGTGTGCTCGTCGAGCAGAAGGAGCTTCGGTCGCTGAAGCGTCGCCATCAGAAGGGTCAGTGCCTGTCTCTGTCCGCCGGACAGCAGACCGACCTTCTGCGTCAGCCGCTCGTCAAGCCCCAGATCCAGCAGCTTCAGCCGCTCGCGGTAATCCTCGCGCTCCTGCGCGGTGATGCCCCAGCTGAGGCCGCGCCGCTGCCCTCTCCGGGCGGCCAGCGCCAGGTTCTCGTCAATCTGCATCGTCGCGGCCGTGCCGGTCATCGGGTCCTGGAACACCCGGCCGATCAGAGAGGCCCGCCGGTAATCCGGCAGTCCGGTCACATCCTGGCCGGCGATGGTGATGGAGCCGCTGTCCACCGGCCAGACGCCGGCGATCGCGTTGAGAAGCGTCGATTTGCCCGCCCCGTTTCCGCCGATCACCGTCACGAAATCGCCCTCGTCAAGATGAAGGCTCACGCCCTTGAGCGCGCGTTTCTCGTTGACCGTGTCCGGATTGAAAGTCTTCGAGATGTTCTTCACGTCCAGCATGATCAGTTCTCCCCCTTTCCGTTCCGCCGGCCCGCCCTGCGGAACGAGCTCTTCGCCCGGCCGCGGAGATACGGGACGGCGAGGAAGACCGCGACAATAATCGCGGTGAACAGCTTCATCATGTTCGAGTCAAGCTTCAGCCAGAGCACCAGCGTGTAAACCAGATAGTAGATGATACCGCCGATGACGACAAAAATCAGTCGGCCCGCGAAGTTCAGCCGACGCCCGAGGATCGCCTCGCCGATAACTTCTCCGATGATGACCGCGGCCAGACCGATGACGATGGATCCGCGGCCGCTGTTGACATCCGCGAAGCCGGAATACTGCGCCGCCAGACCGCCGGCCAGCGCCACCAGACCGTTGGAGAGCGCCAGTCCGAGTACCTTCATCCGGTTGATGTTGATGCCCTGCGCGCGGCTCATCTGCGGGTTGCAGCCGGTCGCGCGGAGCGCGGAACCAATCTCGGTTCCGAAGAACCAGTAAAGCACGGCGATCAGCGTGCCCGTGAGCACAAGTCCTGCCGCGATGGCGCCGGGAACGCTGCGTCCGGTGATGACCAGCGCATACTTGTCCGCGCTGATCGCCTTGTTCGCCTGAAAGCCCATGATCATCAGATTGATGGAGTACAGCGCGTACTGCGTCAGGATCCCGGCGAGAATCGCGGGAATCCCCAGCTTCGTGTGCAGGAGTCCGGTCGCCGTACCCGCCAGAAGACCCGCGACGACCGCCATCAGCATCGCCGCCCAGGGATTCCAGCCGCTGATCGTCAGCATGACCGTCACCGCGCCTCCGGTCGCGAAGGTACCGTCGACCGAAAGATCCGCCACGTCAAGAAGGCGGAACGTGATGTAGACACCCAGCGCCATCACGCCCCAGATCAGACCCTGCGCGACGCCCGCCGGGAGCCGCCCGAGGAGCCCCGCCGGATCCAGCGACGCAAAATAAGCTGCCATACCGTTCATGATGTTCCCTCCCATGTCATTTCAGTACTGGTATTTTAGCACGTTTTCCTGCATCTCACTACCGGAATGCCGCTTCGTGTCAGAAAGACAGCCGGCTTGTTATGCGGTTTCCCGGCGATGCACAGCAAAGCGTCACCGGAGCCGCCCTCTGCGGGCGTCTCCGGTGACGTCAGATGGCCGGATGCCGTCTGCGGTTATTCCGCCGCGCTCTCCGCCACGCTCTCGGCCGTGCTGGACGCACCGCTTTCCGCCGCGTCCGGATTGTAAGCGACATAATCGTCCGGAACCTGGATGCCGAGCGCCTCGCAGAGCGTCGGATTGTATTCCTTCACCGGATTCGTGTCATACTCGATGGGCATCTCGGAAATCTTCGCTTCGCCCTTCAGGATCTTCGCCGCCATCTTGCCGGTGGCCTGTCCCAGCGTGTAGTAGTTGATCGAAAGCGTCGCGATGCCGCAGCCGCTCATAAGCCCTTCCTCGCCGACAATAATCGGTTTGCCGGCCGGCTTCGCGACATTGTTGATCGCTTCCGTGCAGCTGGCTGCCGTGTTGTCCGTCGGGATGTAGAGGGCGTCGCACTCGTTGCAGGCCTGGCCCGTGACGGACGCGACATCATTGGAGTCGGAGAACGTATAGGTCTTCACCGTAAGGCCCGCGTCCTCCAGATTCTTGGTGATCTGATCCGCCTGATACTTGGAGTTCGCCTCCGCGGAGCAGTACAGGATGCCGATTGTCTTCGCGTCCGGAAGGAGCTCGCCGAACATCGCAGCCTGCTTGTCAAGCGGCGCGAGGTCAGATGTACCGGAGATATTGCCGCCGACTGTACCGTTGAAATCGTCCAGATCCAGCGCGGTCGCATAATCCGTGATCGACGTGCCGAGGATCGGGATTTCCGTCGTCGCCGCCGCCGCGCTCTGAAGGGAGGCGGTCGCGTTCGCAAGGATCAGATCCACGTTCTCGGAGACAAGGTTCTGGCAGATCGTCGTCGCGGTCGCCGTATCGCCGGCCGCGTTCTGCTCGTCGAAGGTGACCGCATCGCCCAGCTCCGCCTTCAGCTCGTCCTCAAAGCCCTTGGTCGCCGCGTCCAGCGCAGGATGCTGAACCAGCTGACAGATCCCGACCGTATAGGTCTTGTCCGCCGCGGAAACCGAAGCGGCTCCCGTGAGCATTCCCGCTGTCATCGCTACCGTCAGGCTAACCGCCATCATCTTTTTCCTGTTCATATCGAGTCTCCTCCTTCATCCCGATGGACGGGCAGCCATCCTCCCGCGTACAGCGGATCACTTCTACGCATCAACGCGTTTACCCGTTAAAGTATCTGATCCAGATCATACCGCACGGACAAATGGATGTCAACCAGAGGAAAACACCGGACTGTCGGTTCTTATTCGTAATCGAAAATGGCCTTCTTCTCCAGCAGCGGCCCGTACTCCGTCTTCCATCTCCGGTGAATCGCGCTTTCGTCATAGTCGGGCAGCGCGTTCCTTTCCATGTCGATCCGGATCAGAAGGTCAAAGCGGTTCCCACGGTCGACCGTGTTGGCGATCACGTCCACGCCATGAACGCCGCGCACCGCCTCCGGTCCATTCACGAGACCCTCGAACAGAGTCCGGATCGCGGGTTCAAGTGCCTCGCGTCCTGTGACGGACGGCATATATTTGATCAGAATGCAGTGCTTCATGAATAAACTCTCCTTTCCCGTTTTGTTCCTTTCCGATCATACCGCCCGGGCGGCGGAATGTCACCCGCGAATCGCAAAGTCCTTGTAGCGCGAACCGCTTCGTGTTACAGTAGGCTTCAGAAGCATTTCATGCAGTCTGCACGAAAATACAGTCAAAGGAGGGCTTTTATATGTGCACAGCGGCAACCTATACCACAAGAGATCACTACTTCGGGCGAAATCTGGATCTGGAGCATTCCTATCACGAAACCGTCTGCGTCACGCCGCGGAACAAGACGCTTCCGTTCCGTCATATGGCGCCGCAGCCGTCCCATCTGGCGATGATCGGCATGGCTTTTGTAGTGGACGGCTTTCCTCTTTATTATGACGCGACCAACGAACGGGGACTCAGTATGGCCGGTCTGAATTTCCCGGGAAACGCGCAGTACAATCAGCCGTCGGACGGGAAAGATAACATCGCCTCCTTTGAATTCATCCCGTGGATTCTCGGGCAGTGCGCCACCGTTGCCGAGGCCCGGCAGCTGCTGGCGCGTATCAATCTCACAGATACGCCCTTCAGCCCTCAGCTCCCGCCTTCCCCTCTTCACTGGATGATCGCGGACCAGAAGGAAGTCATCGTTTTCGAGCAGACCGCCCGGGGCGGCACCGTCTATGACAACCCGGTGGGCGTGATGACCAACAATCCCACCTTTGACTATCATCTGACACATCTCGCCGATTACATGGGTTCGTCTGCCAGCCTGCCGTCCAACCGCTTCGCTCCCTCCGTCAGCCTCTCACAGTACAGCCGCGGCATGGGCGGATTCGGCATCCCCGGCGATCTCTCCTCCGCCTCCCGCTTCGTCAAAGTGGCCTTCACGAAGATGAACTCCGAGTCCGGGGACAGCGAAGCTGAGAGCATCACGCAGTTCTTCAAGATTCTCGGCTCGGTGGAGCAGCAGAAAGGCTGCTGCCGTCTCGGAAAAGATGAGGCCGGCCGCGACATCTGCGAATATACAATCTACAGTTCCTGCTGCAACATGGATACCGGCGTCTACTACTACACGACCTACGGCAATTCCCGGATCACGGGCGTGGACATGCACGCGGAAAATCTTGACGGTTCCGAACTGGCCGTCTATGAGCTGGAAACCGACCAGCAGATCCATATGGCGAACCGGAAGGACTGAATCCGACCGTTGCTCCGGCAACAGACAAAACATCTCTGTCCGGCTATGCTTTAGCCAGACAGAGACGAAAGGATGTGACAGGGCACACGGCAGCCGCCCGGATGATATGAATTTAAGTGAAATTACGGAAGCCATTCGAAACGATCCGCGAAATGCGGACTACACGAAGCGGGGCATCCCGCCCATTCTCCAGATCAGCCCGGAGGCACGCGTTCTGATCATCGGCCAGGCGCCCGGCCGGCGCGTGGAAGAGTCGGGTGTTCCCTTCGACGACAAATCCGGAGAAACGCTCCGCGACTGGATGGGCGTTGACCGGGACACGTTCTATTCAGGGCGGATCGCTGTTTTGCCGATGGATTTCTACTATCCCGGAAAGGGAAAAACCGGAGATCTGCCGCCGAGACCGTTCATCGCGCGCGAGTATCACGCCGCCCTCCTTCAGCAGATGCCGGACGTCAGACTCACCGTTCTGGTCGGACGCTACGCGATCGGCTTCTATCTGAAGGGACGGGAAGAGCGTACGCTCACCGAAACGGTCCGGAATTTCCATTCGTTCCTTCCGTCCCGTTTCCCGATCGTTCACCCCAGTCCGCTCAATTTTCGCTGGCAGGCCAGAAATCCCTGGTTCGTGTCGGAGGTCGTCCCGGAGCTTCGCCGCAGGGTCGCCGAAAGCCTCACAGACTGACCTGTTCGAAGCATCAGAACGACGCGTATGACCGGCGTCCCGCCGGTCATACGCGTCGTTCTGATGCCTGCTTCACTTTTTTATTTATTTTGTACTCTCTCTCAGAATGATCTGATAGTCGCGAAGGAGCGTACTCCCCGGCTGTTCTCCGTCGATCATCTGAAGCAGCGTGACGGCCGCCGTCCCGCCCAGCTTCCGGTCGTCGATGTCGATCGCCGTCACCGCAGGATCCGAGCCGGTCAGCAGCGCACTGTTGTAGAACGAGGCCACCCGGATATCCCCCGGCACGCGGATCCGTTTTCTCCGGCAGGCTGCCATCACAAGACTCGCGATCATGTCGTCCATACAGACGATGCCCTGCGCCCCCCGCCTCATGGCGTCCGCCACAGCATGCTCCGCGGCCTGCTCCGAGTTCACGCCCATATAGAGCATCGACGGGTCCGCCTTCAGTCCGGCTGACTCAAACGCGGCCGTAAATCCCTTCTTCCGGGTATCCGTAATCACCTGCGTTTCGTCCTTCCCGAAAAGGGCAAGACGCCGGAATCCTTTCCCGATCAGAATCTGCGTCAGCTCGCAGCAGGCGTCCAGATGATCATTGTCCACCTGCACCAGCTCCTTGTCCGGACTGCTTCCGATCACGACGAAGGGAATCCCGGCCGCTTTCAGATACTCCGCGGGCGGATCGTCGAACATTGTCCTGGTGAGGATCACCCCGTCCACCTTGCGGTCTTCCACCATTCTCTTCAGATTGGAAATCTCACTGCCGGTGATCAGAGACATCAGAATATCATATCCCTTCTCCGACGTGACTTCCCCGATCCCCCGCAGACATTTGTGGAAATACGGAAGGTCAAAGAGATCGTAATCGGTCGGACAGACCACTCCGATATTGAACGTTCTCTGCTGTGCCAGCCCCCGCGCCACGACATTCGGCTTGTAATGGATTCTGGAAATATAATCCTTCACCCGCGTCGTCGTAGCCGCACTGATGCGTCCCTTCCCGGATATCGCCCTCGAAACCGTGGTTTTCGACACGCCGAGGGCCTCCGCGATATCATCGATTGTCAGATTTTCAGCCATCTCCGTTTTCAGCCCTTCACTGCACCTCCGGTCACGCCTTCGACATAGTATTTCTGCAGGCACATAAACAGGATCACGACCGGTATCGCAACCAGTATACCACCTGCGCAGAACCTGGTGAAGTAGCCCTGATAATCATTGGTCCACACCCACCGCGTCAGGGCGACGGCAACGTTATAGCTTCTGTCGTTGCCGAAGGCCACATAGGAGGCGAAGATGTAGTCGCACCAGGGCGCGAGAAAGGCGGTCAGCGCAGTGTAGATGACGATCGGCTTCGACAGCGGGATGATCATCTGGTAAAAGATCTGGAACCGCGAGGCACCGTCGATCCGGGCTGCCTCGTCCAGCGCTTTCGGGATCGTGTCGAAATAGCCCTTGCAGACATAGTACTGCATGCCGGAGCTCGCACAGTAGACAAGGATCAGCCCCGGCACGGCACCGCTCTGGGTGAGCCCGAACTGCTTCAGCAGGAAATACATGCAGATCATCGTCAGAAAGCCCGGGAACATCCCGAGAATCAGCCAGAATCTCATCAGAAACGTGCGTCCCGCGAAGCGCATTCTGGAAAGCGCGTAGCTTACGCCCATCACGATCAGCGTCTGAAAGACAGTCGTCACCAGCGCGATGATCACGGTGTTTTGATACCAGAGCAGGAAGTTCGTCTCGCCCGAGAACAGAAAACGGTAGTTATCCAGTGAAAAACGCTTCGGGATCAGATAGCTCACCATCCCGCCGTACTCCGACGCGTAGGAGCGAAAGCTCTGCATGACGATACCGAAGAACGGAAACAGCCAGATCACGCTGATCACGATCAGCAGCAGATAGCAGAAGAAATTGGCGGTGCTTCTCTTCCGGCTCATGGAAGCAAATGACTCATTCTTCATCACTGGAATCCCTCCTCATCCTTCACTGACGGAAGCCGGTTGTACACGACAAGCGAGATCACCGCCGTCACGATGAAAACCATAATGCCGATGACCGCCGCCATCTTGTAATTCGTGTCGTTGACGGTCATCTTATAGAGCCATGTCACCAGCAGATCGGTGTGGCCTGCATTTCCCGCAAGCTTGAGCGACAGCGGCTTCCCCTGCGTCAAAAGGAAGATGACGTTGAAGTTGTTGAGATTCCCGGTGAACTGCGTCAGCAGGAACGGGCCTGTGACGAACAGCATGTAGGGCAGCGTGATGTTGAAGAACATCTGCGCCGGCGACGCGCCGTCCATCCTGGCTGATTCGTAGAGGTCCTCCGGAATATTCATCAGAAGGCCGGTCGAGATCAGCATCATGTAGGGAATCCCGATCCAGATATTGATCAGGATGATCATCACCTTCGCGAGCGTCGGGTCCTCCCAGAACGGAATCGCCTTCGAGATGATGCCCGCGCTGAGCAGAAAGCCGTTGACCAGCCCGTCCGTGGCGAACATCTTCGAGACGTAGAGAAGAGAGACGAACTGCGGCACCGCGATCGTGACGACGAGGACAGTCCGCCAGAGCTTCTTGAGCCGGATCCCCTTCCGGTTGATCAGCATCGCCACCATCAGCCCGATGAAATAGTCGAGGAAGGTCGCGAAAAAGGCCCAGACCAGCGTCCAGAGCAGCACACGGAAGAACGTCGGGCCGAAACCGCTGCTCCCGAAGGAAAAAAGCTGTCTGAAGTTGCTGAGTCCGACCCAGGTAAAGAGATGGGTCGGCGCCTGATGCTTCGCGTCATAATTGGTGAAGGCCACGCAGATCATGAAGATCAGCGGCAGCACTGTAAAAATGAAGATGCCGAGCACCGGAACCGCGAGCAGCGTCTTGTCAAAATGGCGGTCCAGAAGCGAGCCTAAAACCTTCCGGTTTTCCGGAAGCGCCCGTCCCTGCTTAAGAGCCGCCTCTTCCAGCATGTTTTCCCGGACATTCATCCGCCACACGAAAAGGAACGCGGCAATGACGACGATCGTCAGAATGCCGAAGAGCAGGATGAGAAAGCTGTTGTCCCCGTAAACTGTCTTTCTGTGGATCTTTGTCGTTTCCACCGTGCCCAGCGTGGTGATCCGGCTGAGATAGTGGAATCCGAAACGGAACAGATAGAGAAAAAAGAGTATCTCCAGCCCGAGATAGGCAGTTCCCTTGACAATCTGTCCTCTGAACAGCGGCCCGAGTCCCATCACCACGTAGGAGAGCCTCGTCTTCGCGTCTCCGTGCGCGAAGGTTGTTCCGATCTCCCGGAAGTCTCTCCCGATTGTCCTCACGGCCGAACGACCTGTTTTTGTTTTCGCAGCCATTTTATGGCTCCTTCCCTTGTTTGCACTATGTACTCAGAAACATGCAGTCCTTGTTTTTCCGGGACAGGCATTCCGCTGAATTTTTCAATCGAAAAGGCCGAAAGAATCCATTCTCCCGGCCTTTCCCAGCAAGCGTTGCTTTTTCTTTACGATTCCGCGTAGGACGCGCAGGTATCCTGGAACGTCTGAAGCGCCTTCATCAGATCGTCGTCAGACGTATCCGCCGTCAGATTGCCCTGGATCACATCGTCGCCGAGACCGGTCGCCAGCGTCCAGTAGTCGTTCGGGTACTGACCCTGCGGGATATCATACTGCAGCTGATCGGCCAGCGCGGAGAGCGCCTCGTCCGCTTTCACCGCATCAGAAGCCTGAACCGCCTTGTTGGACGGGCCCCAGCCGAGATCCTTGTAGCGGGCCGCCTGAACCTCTTCTCCGGAGAGATAGCCGGTCAGCTGATCACAGACCGCCAGCTTGTCCTCGTCCTCCTGCGGCTTCTCGCCCAGCAGCTTGTATCCGCCGAACCCGGACATCTGGTACGTCTTGCCGTCCTCTCCCTTGAAGGACGGAAGCTTCGCGCAGGCGTAGTTGTCACCCAGAAGCTCCTTCACGGTCGACGCGTCCCATGTGCCGTCGACAATCGCGCCCACGTTCGTCGCCTTGCCGGCGGAGGAACCGTTCTGGAACGCGGAGGAGCTCTTGACTTTGATCATCTCCTTCAGCGCGGTGACACCGGCGTCCGACGCGTAGTCCACCGTGCAGGACGTGAAGTTTCCGTCGTTGTCCGTCTCATAGAGGAGCTTGCAGCCCGTGCCGAAGAAGAACGCCGGCTGATACCAGCCGTTGTTGATCTCCATGTAGAAATTCTTTCCGGCCTTCTCGCAGTCCGAAAGGATCGTGTCGAGATCAGACGGATCCGTGACGACGCTCTTGTCATAATAGAGGAAATATCCGTTGTCCGAGGTGATCGGATGGGCATAAAGCGTATCGCCCACCGTCGCGGCCGTGATCGCTCCCTCGTCATTTTCACTCTTCACGGAATCGACGTCATCCGGGTTGACCTCCTCGAGCGCGCCGGCCGCCACCAGACGCGCGATCTGATCCTGCGCAAACGTGTAAATATCCGCTCCGGCCTCCACGTCCGTGATCATATTGCTCGCCGCGTCGCCCTCGCCTACCGGTTCCACCGTATAGGACCAGTCCGCCGCGCCGTCGGTGCTGTCGATGAAGCTCTGCACCTGCTGGGAAGTGAACTTCACCGCCGCGTCCGCGACCCAGATCTTGATCGTTCCCTTGGAGCCTGTGCCGACCGTCTCCGGGGCAACTGCCGCTTCCGCCGCGGACTCAGCCGCTGACTCCACTGTGCTGTCCGCGGACACCGCGACGCATCCCGCCGCCATAGCGGAAACAACGGCGCCGGCTGTAAGGATGGAAACCAACTTTTTCTTCATCTCTCATAACCTCCCTGATGAAAAGCTGTCGCTGCTGTGAATTGCGCAACCGTTTGTTCTTTTATTACAGTACAGCGAAACGTTTTCCGCGTCAATCCGGCTTGTTTCATTAATTTTATCGCATGTTTTTGTGCATTATGCGCATTTGTCGGGCGATCCGGTCAATCGATCGCGCAATCGGTTGCGTTTCCGAACGTCAAATCCGCTTAAAAGCAAAGCGGGCGCATGGCACGGATCCTTCCTTCGGATCCATGCCATGCGCCCGCTCTCCCGCCTTTCACGGCAGTCCGGTGCCTTCACACACTGTCATCCTGTCCGGTGCGGAATATCCCCGCACCGGAAGACGCATCTCATTCTTTCTGTCACCCCGCGCCGGCTGAAGCGCATGCTTTCTGCGCCCCTGCCGCCGCAGAACAGGCCGCTCACCTCCTGCGGAACCGCTCCCGGATCTCCCGGTTCGCCGCGAGAATCCTTTCCTCCGGCACGCCGGCCCGGGCCAGCAGCTCATATTCGCGGAGCGTGCCGGGCCCGTGCGGCACGCCGACCGCACCGGAGTCCGAGCCGGACGCGATCTTCGCGCCCATCCGGGAGGCACGGCCCACCGCCAGGAGCTGTTCCCGGATGGTCCGTCGGACGACCGTCTGGTCAAAGCCTTCTCTCCCCGTAAAAGCGTCGATCGCAGCCAGCGTCGGAACCCAGATCGTATCCGATCCGGCCAGCAGCTCCAGCGCCTCCTCATCGCAGAAATAGGCGTGCTCGACACTGTCCGCCCCTGCCCGGACGGCCGCCTTGACGGCCTCCGCCCCGTTGATATGAAGCATCACGGCAAAGCCCGCGTCATGCGCCAGCCCGATGACCCTGCGGATTTCCTCTTCTTCAAGCGACGGGCAGGACAACCCGCCGCAGGTACGAAAGGTAATGATACCGGAAATCATCAGCTTCGCGAAATCCGCCTGCGCCGCCTCAAGCTCCGCGAGCCGTTTCCGGAATCCCGCTTCATCCTCGTATCCGCGGCCGACGATGCCGCCGTAACGCCCGTCGCGGTGGATCGCGAAGACAGGCGTTGCGTACTCGATACCGTACTCCGCCGCCAGCGGCCGGGCCGCGTCCGACACGCCCAGCGCGTCTCCGCCGTCCCGGAAATATGTCACGCCGGCATCCCTGAGCGCGGCCAGCTCTGACCGCACCGCGTCAAGATTCACCTTTGATCCGATGTGCACACCGGTGTTGCTGAAATGAGCCCCGCCTCCGTGCCGGCGCCAGGCGCCTCCGAAATCCTCGCCGTCCATCATCAGATGGCCGTGACACTCGTACCGTTCCCCGCTCATCCGCCTTTTTCCGGTTCCTTTCTGCCCGGTGCGCCTGCACCGGCCGGTCCCGGGTTCCGCCTCCTCCCTGTTTTCTCACACCGGCACCGCCGCGCATCGGTCCGCGCACCCTGATCCCGGATTCCGCTTCTTTCCTGTTTTCTCACACCGGCACCGGCCGCGCATCGGTCCGCGCACCCTGATCCCGGATTCCGCTTCTTTCCCGTTTTCTCATACGCCTGCGGCTGTGCCCAGCACGATGCCGAGCGCCGCGCTCACGCAGATGATCAGAATCGGATGGAGCTTCTTCCACGCGAGAACACCGGAGACCGCCACAATCACGAGAGAAATCAGATCCTCCCGCGCCGTTTTTCCGTTCAGCGCCGCGCCTGTCCCATGCAGGGCGCCCAGCCACCGGGCCGCCAGATGGAAGACATTGCCCGACACGGAAACCAGCGCCGCGCCGATCAGGCCGACCACCGCCGCGCGGACCGCGCCGAAGCCGTCCGCGACATACCGGTTCCGTTTCAGACCCGCATAACAGCCCGAGATCACCAGCATCACAAGAAACGCCGGCAGCACAACCCCAAATGTCGACACGGCGGCCCCGGGGATGCCCCCTGTCCGCCAGCCGATGTACGTCGCGATGTTGACCGCGAACGGCCCCGGCGTACTCTCGCTGACACCGACAAAGTCGATGATTTCCTGTTTCGAAAGCCATCCCTCCGCCGTCACGGTCTGCTCGATCAGCGGAATCATCGCGTAGCCGCCTCCGAACGTGAAGGCGCCGATCTTGAGGAACTGAAAAAACAAAGCCAGCAATATCATGCCCTGCGCCTCCTCACCGCGCCCGCGGCGATGCCTGCGCCCGCCGCGGCAAGCAGAACGAGAATCGGACTCACGTCAAAAAACGCCACCGCGGTCAGCGCGGCGATCAGAAGACAGATGCCTCCCTTCGACCACTGCATTTTCCGGAGCAGCGAAATCATCGCCGAGGCGATCAGGACCAGCACCGAGGCGCGGATTCCGAGAAAGGCGTCCCTCACCAGACGGCTGTGCATCACCATCTGCAGAAGGTACCCGACCGCGAGAATGATCAGAAAAGACGGCAGCACCACTCCGAGTGTCGCTGCCGCCGCGCCGGCATACCCGCCGACCTGCCTTCCGACAAAGGTAGCCGCGTTGACCGCCACCGGTCCCGGCGTCGACTCCGCCAGAGCCACCATGTCGAGAAGATCCTCATCCTTCATCCATTGCTTCTTCGTGACCACGTCCCGCTCGATCAGCGGGATCATCGCGTAGCCGCCTCCGAACGTGAAAAGACCGATCCGGAAAAAGGCCGCGAAGAGCTCCCTGCTTTTTACTTTCTGCATTCCCTCTCTCCCTGCCGTCTCATGTATCCGGGCGGAAAATCACGACCGGCGTACCGGTGTCGACGTTCTGATAGAGATACTTCGCCGCGTCGTAGGAAAGGTTCACGCAGCCGTGCGAGCCGCTGTTCAGGTACGTATCCCCTCCGAAGGAATCGCGCCAGGAGGCGTCATGGAAGTAGAGCCCCGTACTGCTGAACACCACCGCGTAGCGGCAGTACGCCGTCCCGTAGGACCCTCTCATCGTGTGGTCCTTCATGCGGCTGAGCACGCTGTAGACGCCTGACGGCGTCCGCCGGGAATCGTTCGTCTCCGTCCCTGTAACGCAGTCCGTACTGAACTCGAGCTCGCCGTCACGGTAGTAGTAGACACGCTGGCTCGCGATATCCACCTCGATGTAGGTGTTCCCGATCGACGTCGGATCCGCCTCCTTCCAGCTGTAGATCAGTTCCTGCGTGCCGGATGTGCGGCTGTCGAAGGCCGCCATCACCGCGTCCACCATCGAGGCCTGATCCAGCGCGTGCCCCCATGTGGCGCCGATCGGCACGGACACATCGCCGTAATTGGTCGAATGGAAAACGGTCGTCGACCGGCCCACATCGTCCTTTCCGGCAAGATCCGCGATATAGGCCGTCACGCCGTCGCGGAGATGCGTCTCGTCCATCGTGTACCAGCCCGCGTGGTCCGGCGAGTCGCTGAGCCAGTTCCGGATCGTCGAGCCGTCCAGCACGTTTTCGGACCCGTCCGACATCGGAAACGTGATCTTCATCGTGAGGTAGGAGTTCAGATCGTTCACCGCGCTCTTCAGCTCCTCATTGTCGCTGGTGACCGACGGCCGAACGTATGCGTCCGACAGCGCGTCGGAGCCGATCTCGGTCTCGCCGCTGCTGATCGCCTGCTCCACGATGGAGAGAAGCTTGTCCTGATCGAGCGCATTGCCATCCGTCTCGGGAACGATCTCCGCCTGGCTGCTGTCGTTGATCTTCATTGTCGCGTCCGTCGGCGCGGTGACGTTTTCGGCCTGACTCTCCGGCAGCGCCGCGAGGGCCGCCGCGAGTTTGTCTGTGTCATAGCTGTACGTCACGTCCGCCGTCGTCTCCGTCGTCTTCCCGAGAAGGCCCCGGAGCCACGTATAAGGCTTCTGGACGGAAAGCAGCCGGCCGATGGAGCCGTCGCTCACATAGCGATAGCCCATCGAATCCGCGGTCAGTGTCTCCGACTTCTCATCGGAGAAATGCAGCGTCAGCTGATAGGCGCCGGCTTTCTCCGACAGGTCCCGCTCGACCTCCTCGGCGGTCTGATCGCTGATGTTGACGCCGTTGACAACGGTGCCGGGAATGAATTTGGCTGTGTACTGCTGCGCGCAGACGGCGTAGGCGCCGGCTGTTGCTCCGAGAAGGACCGTCATCAGAAACAGCATTCTTCTGCGGCGCGCCTTCCTCTTCTTACTGGATTTCATATAAACCTCTGTGAAATGACGATTGCAAAAATGACTGAAGTTGTTATAATAGTATCGTTTTCGAACTAAGCCCTATTATATGTACTTCAAGATAAATAGCAAGAGCGTTTTTTTGTGATACCTGGTATGAACAGGAATACTAATGCGATGAAAGATGACAGAAACTATATTCTTCAATGCCCCTACCGCACTGCCCAGAAAGTGCTTCAGGGCAAGTATTCGATCCTGATCCTTCATTATTTAAGCGACCGGACGCTGCGTTTCAGCGAGCTGGAGAAGCTGGTGCCCAACATGACGCACGCAACGCTCTCGTCCCAGCTGAAGCTGCTTGAAAAGCGGGGACTGGTCCGGCGGAACGTGTACCCGGAGGTACCCCCTCGCGTCGAATACTCGCTGACGGAGATCGGACGTTCCTTCACGCCGGTGCTGATGAAGATCGGGGACTGGGGCATGCAGTACATCGATTTCATTCAGACGAATCCGGATGTTGTGCTTGACTGAGCGCGGGATCCGTCCGTACCAGAGAGCGCCCGGCCGGTCACCGGGAACGCCCGCTCACTCACCAGACTATGCCGAAGGAGGCGCACAATGGACAGCATTTTTCACCGAGTCAGCATCCGGAAGTTCACCGACGAGCCCGTTGCCGAGGAGGATCTGACAAGGATTCTCCGCGCGGGCATGCAGGCGCCCAGCGCGGTGAACCAGCAGCCGTGGGAGTTCTATGTGGTCACAAACCGCGACGTCATTCTGGAGCTCTCAAAGGCGACGATGTTCTCCCGCCCGGCCGCCGGCGCGCCCGTCGTCATCGTGCCCTGCTTCCGAACGGAGACCCGTCTCCCGTCGATGGCGGAGATCGATATGGCGATCGCGCAGGAAAACATGTGGCTTGAGACCGATTCCTTGGGGCTCGGCGGCGTCATGCTGGGCATCGCACCGGAACGGAGCCGTATGGACAAGGTCCGCCGGATCATCGGCGCACCGGATTCCCTCGAGCCCTTCTGTCTGTTTGCCCTCGGTCATCCGGCCGAGTCCAGACCGCAGCAGGACCGCTTCGATGAGAGCCGAATCCACCGGATCGGATAACCGGGCTGTCTTTTCACCGCAAGAGAATGGACGATGGGACGGGGACGCGCAAGCGCCCCCGTCCCGTCTTTCTGCTTTCACACCAGGGTATTGCGACGCGCCCCGTCCCGTGTCCGCGGTTTCGCGCAGCCGTTTGATTCTCCCGGCGCTTTCGCTCTGCATTTCATTCCGCCGGTCTCAGCGGCGGTCTTCCCGCTTGCCTCACAGCGGAAGGCTCCGGACCCAGTCGGAGATCTCCGCTTCGCTCATCTTCGTGACCATCTGTCCCGGCAGAAGCGTCACATCCGCGGGCAGCTCCTTCTCCAGCGCCTTCTCGCTCTTGCCCAGACCGGAGCCGCCTGATGTGGCGAAGGGAATCAGCTTCTTTCCGGCGAGATCGCAGCTCTCGAGAAAGGTCTCGACGATCCGCGGCATCGTGCCCCACCAGAGCGGATAGCCAAGGAAGATCGTGTCATACCGGCCAATATCCTGCGCTTTTTCGGCCATTTCCGGGCGGGACGTCTCGTCCGCCATCTCCACGTTCGTGCGGCTTGTGCTGGACGTCCAGTCAAGATCGGCGTCCGTGTACGGCACAGCCGGCCGGATCTCGAAAAGATCGCCGCCGGCAGCCTCCGCCACCTTCTCCGCGGCCGCCTTCGTCACACCGCTTGCCGAAAAATACGCCACGAGCACGCGTTTTACCGGCTCCTTCTCCGAAAGATCCTTCTTCCAGAGCCCGTGCAGGTTGCACCACGCATAGACCGCAACGGCCGTTTCTCCTTCCGCAAGAACAAAGGACGCGGCCGGCTGCTCTCCCGGATTCAGCGTCGCCGTCTGGAAGCCCTTCTCCGTCTCGAGCGCGATAAACGCGATATGATGCTCCTCCGTCATCGGATGCGCGGTCTGTCCGACCTGCACCGCGATCCGGTTCCCGTCCGCCGTCACATCCGGAACATGCTTCTCCTTCGCCGCGTCGGTGACGTTGGCCTCAAGCTTCTGCATCGGCTCGCCGCAGCAGACGACCGGAACGCCGCTGTCCACAAGCTTCACAACTATGTTGCCGCAATGCTGACATCTGTAAAATACCATATTCTCTCCTTTCTCGCTCAAAGGCTGTCTCTGCCTTCACTATACCGGATTTCCGCGCCGGGCGCCATCTGAAAATGCAGCCGCCCGTACTTCCGTCCCGCTGCCGCGCCGGCCTTTTTCCGGGGTCACGGCCGCACGCAGAAATTCAAATTCCTTCCGGGGAATACAGCCGTCCCCTCTCCCGGACCGGCTTACGGCTTCAGCGTCCAGACCGCCGCGCTGAAGGCCGGAAGCACCAGATGGATCGGCCGGTCTTTCGAGATCGCGACACGGCCGCCTTCCCGGCTTTCCTTCGTGCCCCCGCCGAACCGCTCCCAGTCGGAATGAAGCAGCAGCTCAAGATGACCGTCGTAATCGGACTGATACCGCGCGTTCTGCATCGAATTCGAGAAATTGAAGAAGATGACGAGGGATTCCTCCCTTGCATTTCTCCGGATCACATAGACATCGTTTCCGCTCTCGTTGATGGAAAGCCACTGAAACCCACCCGGCTCATAATCCATCTCGTAGAAGGCCGGATGCGTCCTCCCCAGCTCCATCAGCTCCGCGAAGAAGCCGGAGAACGCCCGGTGCATCGGATAATCGAGCAGATTGTAGTCCGGCTCCCGCGTCTCATCCCACTCGCGGAACATCGCGATCTCATTTCCCATAAAATTCAGCGTCTTGCCGGGATGGGCCAGCATATAGAGGTACAGTGTCCGGAGCTGGGCGAACTTCTCCTCATACTCCCCGTAAATCTTCCCGATGATCGTCCGCTTTCCGTGCACCACCTCGTCGTGGGAAAACGGCAGCAGGTGCCGTTCCCGGTAGAAATAGTACATGGAAAACGTCAGCTTCTGCGACAGCGAACGGCGCTCATCCGTCGTCTTCATGAAGTAATCCAGCGTGTCGTTCATCCAGCCGAGATCCCACTTGTAGTCGAATCCGAGACCGCCCTCCTCCGGAGCCTTCGTGCAGCCCGGATAGGCGGTGGAATCCTCGGCGATCAGCATCGCGTCGGGATGCAGGCGGTGAAGACCGGCGTTCATCGACCGGAGAAAATCGACCGAGTTGGTGTTGACGCCTCGCGCCTCATTGCCCTGCCAGTAGATCATCCGGCTGACCGCGTCCATCCTGAGGCCGTCGAAATGATACTCGGTGAGCCAGTAGTTGGCCGCCGACTGCATGAAACAGGCGACCTCCCGGCGTGAAAAGATGAAGTTGCAGCTTCCCCACTCGCTCTCGGAGACGTCGCTGGGCGGATACTCGTAGAGCTCCGTCCCGTCATAGCGGCGCAGCGCATACCAGTCCAGCGCGAAGTGCGCCGGCACGAAATCCACGATCGCCCCGATGCCGGCCTGATGCAGACGGTCCACGAGTTCCATCAGCTGGGACGCGGTGCCGTAGCGGGAAGTGGGGCTGAAGTAGCCGGTCTCCTGATAGCCCCAGCTTCCGTCGAACGGATGCTCGGCCAGCGGCATGAATTCGACATGGGTGAAGTGATACTTTTTTACATAGTCGATGAGATCGTCCGCGATCTCATCGTAGCGATACCAGCCGTCGGAATCATCCGGGTTCGTCCTGAAGGAACCCAGATGAACCTCGAATATGTTGAGCGGACGGTCAAAGCAGCGGGTGCGTTTCTTCATCCACGCCCCGTCGTGAAAGTTGTATTCCGAGAGATCCCTCACAATCGAGGCGAACCCGGGACGCTTCTCCATCCCGAACCCGTACGGATCGCAGTGCTCGACCCGGCCGTCGCGGCTGTAGATCACGTACTTGTACATCTGGCCCGGCTTCGCGCCCTCGGCATGCATTTCCCAGAAACCGCTGCGCGCCGGCTGCGTCATCGGCTCCTCCTGCCACCCGTTAAATTCCCCGATGACGGCCACCTGCTGCGCCGACGGCGCGTATGTGCGGAACGTCACGCCCTTCCGGTCGGGATGCGCACCCAGATAGCGGTAGGCGTCGAAGACCTTCCCGTCGTAAAATGCCTGAAAATCCATCATGTTCTCATTCCTCATTCTTTCACGGTCTCCGGCCGGCTGAAAGCCGGCCTTCTCTTCCATAGTACCACAAAACAGACCTGCCGTATGGAGAAGAATCGTCTTCCAGCCGCATCGTCCGCAGCGTGCGCGCAGGTGAAAAAAGAGGCGGACCGAAGTCCGCCTCTCGTCGATGGCGAAATCCGGCGCAGAAGCCGCGCCGGATTCCGTCTCTGCCTTATTTCTCCCGCTCCGCCCGGAAACCGTCCCTAAGCTTCTCCACCGGACAGAGCTCTCACACGCTGCCCGCTGCCGCAGCCGCCGGCTTCTCTGCCTTCTCTCCGTCGAGCGTAGGCAGCGTCACCCGGTCCATCGCGTCCTCGGCAATGTCAACGCAGTTGTCGACGATCCGGTTCAGCCGGTCAAGAATCCCCGAGTAATCCGCCGTCATCGACGGATCGCACTCCTTCGCGGAGATCCGGGCGAGGTGCGCCTTGTTAAACTGCTTCTGCGCCTTCCTCATCTTCTTCCGGCCACGTGACACCTTCGCCGCCTTCGCCAGATCCTGCTGCTCGATCGCGTCTACCGTCATCCGGAAGAGGCCGAGAGAAATGTTGAAGCATGCCGTCAGCTCACTGACCGCCTGCGTCGAGAAGGACCGGTCATCCGAACCGATCTTCCGGAGAGACATGACGATCTCCCCGCAGCGGTCGCCGATTCGTCCGAGATCGGACGCGACCGACATCAGGCCGGCCGTCTGCTCCGCCTGCGTCTCCGTGAGGCCGCCGCCGGCGAACATCTTCGAAATGTAGCGGATGATCGCGGCCTGCACGCTCTCCACGTTCCGGTACAGTCCGTCAAAGACGCTTCTGTCGGCCGCCGTTCCGGCTCCGAGCTCATCGCGGGCCGCCTCCAGCATCTGATCCGTATGAGAAGCGCAGCTCCGGATCTCGCGGCCGACAAGGTACATGGCGGCCACCGGCTGACTGATCAGAGACTCGTCAAGAAACTCCGGCCGGTACGCGTCGCGGGCCGCCGTCTCCGCGCCCGGAATAACCTTCATCACAAGCTTCACCATCAGAGGGAGCAGCGGCAGCCAGACCAGCGTGCAGATCACATTGAACGTGGTATGCGCGTTGGCGATCTGTCGTGAGATAATATCCGTCTCCGCGCCCCTGGGTGAAATCCACGCCACGAACCGGGCAAACCAGGGAATCAGGAACATAAAGACGATCGTCCCGCTGATATTAAAGAAGCTGTGGGCGATTGCCGTGCGCTTCGCGTTCTTCGACTGTCCGATGGAAGCCAGAAGCGCCGTGATCGTCGTCCCGATGTTGTCTCCGAGAAGAATCGGGATCGCGCCCACCAGTCCGATGACCGAGCCGCCGTCCGGCCCCGGCGTCGCCGCGAAATTCTGAAGGACGGCGATCGTGGCCGAGCTGCTCTGCACCACCAGCGTCATGCCGCAGCCGAGAAGAACGCCCAGTACCGGGATATCCTTCACCCGTCCCATCATTTCGATGAAGAACGGACTGGAGGCAAGCGGCTTCATCACGCTGCCCATGATTTCGATTCCCTCAAAGAGGAGTCCGAAGGAAAAAATCACAAGACCGACATTGCGGACCTTCTCGCGCTTCGCGAGGAAGCTGATCAGAAAGCCCGCGAAAATGATCGGATAGATGTAGTCGCTGATCTTGAAGGCCAGCAGCTGGGCCGTCATCGTCGTACCGATGTTCGCCCCGAAAATCACGGAGATCGCCTGCGGAAGCGTCATCAGCCCCGCGCTTGTGAAGCCGATGACCATCACGGTGGTCGCCGAGCTGCTCTGCAAAATCGCGGTCACCAGCGCACCGGCCAGTGCACCCATCACGGGATTCCTTGTGAGGAAGGCGAGCACCTTCTTCATCTTCGCGCCGGCCGCCTTCTGCAGTGCGTCGCTCATCGAATTCATGCCGAACAGAAAGAGGGCAAGGCCGCCTGCCAGCCCGAATACAGTCCTGACTGTCTCGTTCATCTCATACCTCGCTTTTACACAATTCCTATTGTATTGGCGAAGCGACAGCGCGATCTATCCCGTTTCTGTAAAGATTGTAAAATCTGTGTAAAATGCGTTCTTCGAAGCAGATCGTCCCAGAATGAAGTTTCATTCGAAGTGCACTTCATTTCAAACCTGATTTTACCGCCGCAGGTCACGTCTTTCGGGTTTTACAGAACCGAAACAGTATTTTACATATCTCTGATGGAAGCGCCAGGCCGCGAGTGAAATAATGAATGGCAGCATTTATACAAGGAAGAAAGGCTCAGATGAACATCTATCGGGAACTGATTCGGAGAGAAGACATACAGGAATACTACAAAAAAGGCGACGAGATTCTCAGCACGCTCGGATATACGGACCATTCCACCGTCCACGCGTCGATCGTGGCCTCGAAGGCGGCCGAGGTGCTCAGCTGGTTTCATTATCCGGATCATCTGCTCGGGCTTGCGCGGGCGGCCGGCTATCTTCACGATATCGGGAACGCCATCAACCGCACCCATCACGGGGAATACGGCGCGCTGCTCGCCAACGGCATTCTGAAGGAGATGGACGTTCCCTGCGCGGACCGGGCCGCCATCGTCAGCGCCATCGCCAATCACGACGAATCGACCGGCGCGGCCTTCGATCCGGTTTCCGCCGCGCTGATCATCGCGGACAAGACGGACGTCCGCCGCAACCGGGTACGGAAAAAGCCCGTCTCCCAGTTCGACATCCACGACCGGGTCAACTATGCCGTGACACGTTCCCTCACCTCCTACAAACCGGAGAAATCCTCCATCGTGCTGACGCTGGAGATCGACGAGGAGATCTGCACGATGTACGACTATTTCGAAATCTTTCTCGAACGGATGATGATGTGCCGGCGCGCGGCCGAACTGCTGGGCGTCCGCTTCCGGCTGACCGCGAACGGCCAGAAGGTGCTGTGAGGCGCCCGCCGGCCTCCGCGGAGAGCAGACGGAACCGACGTGAAGCAGCGGACAGCCAAACCGTGAGGAGGCTGTGACGTATACGCCGGCCCAGCAGGATCAGCGAAAATGCTGTAAGCGTGAGCATGCACCGGGAAGTCTCCGTGACTTGCCTTCCGCTTCAAAAAATGGCAGAATTTCCGTGTAATCCGCATCCGACTGTCGTACAATTCAGAGGAACGGATCGCTGTCCCGCGGGACAGCAGCCGCTGTTCTGAAAAGGAGGGACACATATGCCTGCCATCTACGCACACGACCGTCTGGGCTGCCAGGTACGGCAGAATCTGGAGGGCCGCCCCGCCGCGGTCATCGACCGCTGGCCGTCGCTTTATATGACCGGACTTCAGGGACCGGATATTCTTTTCTATTATCACCCATTGCATTCCAATCCCGTGAGCGCCGTCGGCGGTCTCGTCCACCGCGAGAGCGGACGTCTCTTTTTCGAGGATGCGTTCCGCGTGATCACGGAGAGCCCGGATCCGGCCCCCGCGTGGTCCTATCTGTACGGACTGCTCTGTCACTTCGCCCTCGACGCGACCTGTCACGCGTGGATCGACGGGTACGCAGAGGAAAGCGGGATCTCCCACGCCGAGATCGAGATGGAATTTGACCGGCGTCTGATGCTCCATGACGGGCTGAATCCGCTCACGCACCGGCTCACCGGGCATATTCATCCCTCTGACCGGGCCGCAGCCGTCATCGCCCCCTTTTATCCGGGAATCAGCGCGCGGACGGTCAGCGAGTCGCTGTGCTCGGTCGTCCTCGCGAACGAGCTGCTGCTTGCCCGCACACCGCTGAAGCGCGCTTTTCTGGACACAGTCTTCCGTCTCGCAGACCAGTACGGCGCGCTGCACGGCCATGTGATCAGCCCGAAGGGCAACCCCGCCTGCCGCGAGAGCAGCCGGGTTCTCCGCGGCCTCTACCTGAAGGCAGCCGCCCGCGCCGCGCGGTTCATCCGTGACGCGGACGGATACCGGAGCGGAACGATCCCCTTCGACCCGCTCTTCGACCGGTCCTTCAACGGCATATAACGGATCCGGCCTCCGCCGCAGCGGCCGGTGATCCGGATCAGAAGACACTGTCTCTCACAAACAGGAAGGAGATTGCAGGATGAACCGACTCTTAAACGCGATTCACCGCTCCCGGGCCTTCCGGGATCTCACCGATCAGGAATTTGCATGGGTCCTCTACGATGTCGGCAATTCAGCCTTCACGATGCTGGCCTGCTCGCTGATCCCGATCTGGTTCAAGTCGCTGGCGATCGGAAACGGGCCGGGTCAGATTTCGTCGGACCGGGCCACCGCCTACTACTCGATCACAATTGCGGTCGTCACGGTCATCGTCGCCCTGCTCGGCCCCCTGATGGGCGCGCTGGCCGACCGCCGGGGCCGCAAGAAGATTTTCTTCTCCACCGTCACGGCGATCGGCGCAGCCGGCTGTCTCGTGAACGGCTTCACCGCTTCATGGCGGATCTTCATCGCCGTCTATCTGATCACACGCATTTTCTACAACGCGTCGCTCACCATCTATGACTCGATGCTGAACGATGTGACCTCCGGCGACCGGATGGACGCGGTCTCCTCCTACGGATACGCCTGGGGCTACATCGGCTCCTGCTTCCCGTTCCTCGTCGCGCTGGCCGCGTATATCGCCGGCCCGGATATGCTTGGCGTGCTGCCCGGCCGCCTCTCGATGGCGGTCGGCTTCACCGTCACCGCCGTCTGGTGGATCCTCGTGGCGCTGCCGCTGATCCGAGACTACCGTCAGAAGAACGACTCCGGCGACCGTTCCCACGCGGTCCGCGAGGCCTTCGGAAGCATTTTCCGAACCGTGAAGAGGATCGCGCTGCATGACCGCAAGGTGCTCCTCTTTCTGATCGCCTTCTTCCTCTATATCGACGGCGTCGGCACCATCATCGACAACTGCATCAACATCGGGACGGATCTGAATCTGAACGCCGTCGGCCAGGTGATCTTTCTACTGGCGACCCAGGTGGTGGCCTTCGCCGGCTCCCTTGTCTTCGCGAGGCTGACGAAGAAGCACGGCACCGTTTTTCTGATCTCGGTCTGCATCGCGGGCTACTTCTGCGTCTGCCTCTACGCGCTGACGCTCCGCACGCTGCTGCATTTCGCCATCCTTGCCTTCGGCGTCGGCTGCTTTCAGGGTTCCATCCAGTCCCTGTCCCGCTCGTATTACTCCCGCATCATTCCGCCGGAACAGTCCGGCGAGTACTTCGGGCTCTACGATATTTTCTCAAAGGGCGCGTCCTTCCTCGGCTCCGCGCTGATCGCGGCCGTGAAGCTCGCCGGCGGAACCATCAACGTGGCGGTTGCCTGTCTCGCGGTCTTCTTCGCGCTCGGCTTCGTCTTCCTGCAGCTGGCTGACCGCGCACCCGCACGGGCGGAATAACCCCCGCACGGAAAAGCAGCGGCGGGATACGGATCTCTCATTCCGTATCCCGCCGCCGTTTTCCGTGCCGTCTTTTCTCTCACCGGCCTGCTTCGCCGCGTCCGGCCTTCTTATTTCTTCGGCATCGCATACCTGTCGGCGAGCGCCTCAAGGTCCGCCTCGTGCTCCGGCAGCCACTCATCAAACTTAAGTCCGGTCGGCTGAATCATCCGGCCAAGCTCGACCAGGAAGGCCGGTATCTTATCCGCGAGCATCACGCGAGTGCCCGTCACCAGCTTCTCTTCGCCCTGCCGTGCGCATCCGCCGTAGGAGAAGAAGTAGGCATCCTTCATCCCCTCCTCGGTCTTCCGGGCGACGCCCCGCCAGCCGATCGCGCCGATCTGCTGTGAGCCGCAGGAGGAAATGCAGCCGGAAATATGCATCACCGGCAATGTTCCGTTCGGGAAATGCTCCGGCTCCACCGCCGCGATGCAGTCCCGCAGAAGCTGCTGGGAGTCCGCGACGCCGATATCGCAGCGGCGATGCCCGACACAGGCGACCGACGCGGAGATGTCGTCAAAAGCGCCGCCCGCCGTCACCGCGAGGACACGCTCGGCCTCGTCTCCGGTCAGATTAATGACGAAGAGGCCGCCGTCATTGGCGAGCCGGATCTCCGTATCTTCCATCCCGAGGAGGGTCTTCCGGATCGACTCAAGCCGGTCAATCGGAAGATAGCCTCCGATCGGATGATAGGAAACGGCGCAGAGACCGTTCTGCTTCTGCGGCACGACGCGGGGATCCCGGGGCAGCGGCTGCGTCCCCTGCTTCGTCACGATTTTTTCCTCCACGTCAAGTGTCAGCGACCCCTGCTCGAGCACCTCCGCCAGATGCTTCCGGTACGCTTCCAGAAAACCGTCCGCCCCCATCGTGTCCTGAAGGAAGCGGCTGCGGGCCTTGTTCCGGTTCTCATAGTTTCCGTTTTCCATGTAGACATCCAGCATCGTCCGCATGTAGTACAGGATGTTCTTCGGGTTGATATGAGACGCCACCTTCAGTCCGCATTTCGGCTTGATCCCGAGTCCCCCGGCCGCGTAAACGTCGAACGTGCCGTCCTCATTGGCCGCAAAGCCGAGGTCCTTGAACGTCGCGTGCGTCTCGTTGGCCGGCGAATCGGAAAACCCGATCTTGAATTTTCTCGGAAGCGGCTCCACTCCTGTGTACTGGAGCAGATAGCGGTCAGCGGCTGCCGCGTAGGGCTGCACGTCGAAGCAGCCGTCCCGGCTGACACCGGAAAGCGCCGTCGCGGAAACGTTGTTCGGATTGTCGCCGCCGCTCCCTCTCGTCACGATGCCGGCGTCGAGCAGTCGGAGAATCAGCCGCCGCCCCGCGTGCGGACCGAGATCATGAAGCTGCAGGGCCTGGCCGGCTGTCACCTTGAGCACGCTCACCTTATACTGCCGGCAGACGGCGAGAATCGCGTCGGTCATCGCCATCGTCAGCCGCCCGCCCGGCACGCGGATGCGCAGCATCTGACGCCGGTCCCTCTGCAGATAGTCCCCGAAGCCGGTTGACACGGCCTTGTAGGCCTTGTCATCAATTTCCTGCTTCTCATACTGATGCGAAGCCGTCTCAAACGTCGTAAATTCATTCCTGAATCTCGAGAGAACCTCTTCCTGTGACTTCATCTCCACTCCTCTTTTCCGCCGCGTGCCTTTTACGGACATGCAGACCGTGCGCCGCCGGCTCCCGCGCCGGGCATGCCGTCTTCCCTTCTCACGGGCATGCAGGCCGTGCGCCGCCGGCTCCCGCGCCGGGCATGCCGTCTTCCCTTTTCATGAGTATACGGCTGTCTTTTTTCGGCACCCGTTTCGCCCTCACAATCTTATTTAGTATAACACTGAACCCGCCGCGACGATGTTGCCGGAGCAACAGGACAGGAAAAACAGGCGTTTTACGCGGCTTATTGCGCCGGTCTTTCCCGCCGGAAAAGCCGCTGGCCGGGCTTCCGGAGAGATCATATTCAGTCTATTCTGTCAAGTACCGGTTTTTCCGAATCATTCTGAATATCGGTTCTGTCGGCAGAAAGATTTTCATGGTAAAAAAAGACATAGAACAAGAAACATAATGTGAGGGGACATCATCACAACGACATGGAGGATAAACATGAAAAAGAAATACGCTGCACTTGCCTTAACTGCTGTCCTGGCTGTTTCCGCCGCCGTTCCGGCGGCCGCCGCGCAGAACACCGCTGAGAACGTGACCGCCAGCTCCGCCGAAGATCTGCTGCTCAGCATGGAAAACATCGATACCTCCGTCTATGAAGGCACATGGCTCAACACAGGCCTCGGTTTCGATCTGTACCTTCCGTCTGACTGGAGCGTGATCGAGCAGACCGAAGACATGAAGGCAAACGACATCGTCTTCATGGCAACTGATCTTGAGAAGGGCTGGAGCGTCTCAATTTCCCAGTCTGACCTGAGTGACAACCCGGTTGGTTCGAAGCAGATCTACGAACAGCTGTCTTCTGATTCCAAGTACACCAACGTCATGAATGCCAATGCTAACGGCATCCCGTGCGTGACCTTCGATAAAGACGAGGACAAGGTCTCCGGTCTTGCTTTCGCGGATGTGAACGGCCAGATGTACACCGTGATGGTCACACCGAACGACGACAAGGATTTCGTTCCGACGATGGAGAACATCATCTATTCTGTCAGCCCGTCCGACACGACTTCCGGCGCTGAGTCTGCTGAGGACGTAGCCGTTTCCGTTGATG